>TARA_R110000824_G_scaffold25838_4_pt1 | contig 33884 bp, 32 predicted proteins | sample TARA_R110000824 | Tara Oceans TARA_R110000824 (sample SAMEA4397747) | marine metagenome | biome: Polar Biome; feature: [MES] marine water layer (ENVO:01000295) within the mesopelagic zone...; material: water (ENVO:00002006), including particulate matter (ENVO:01000060) such as......
ACGAATAGGAGTCACTACCAGCGCATCAAACATCCGCGCCCGCTCGGTGACCGGAGCGATGTCCCCATAGCCAGTGGTAGTGATCGAGATCATGGTGAAATAGATAACGTCCAGAAAGCTGACATCACCGTCATAGCTGTCCTGCAGGCCATTGCGGTCGAAATAATGCACCGATACTGCCATGCCGATGAGCGCAAGGACGAACGCGACCCGCCATGCGATGTCCGCCCATATCGGCAGGCTCGAGCGGCGGCGCAGCGTAAAATAGTCTGAAATTTTTCTGTTGCTACTATTTGCCATGTCCAGGTCAGCCGCGTTTCGGCAAATGAATACTCGGATCGACCGGCTTGCGATCCTTCCGGATTTCGAAATGCAGCTGTGGTTCCTGCACATAACCGCTTTCACCCGCGAGGCCGATCACCTGCCCAGCCTTAACCTTTTGCCCTCGTGTCACATTGAGCTTCTCGGCATGACCATATGCGGTAACCCAGCCCGATCCATGACTGATTAGAATCAGCCCGCCGAAGACCCCGATTTCATCTCCGCTATAGGCGACCACCCCGTCGGCAGATGCACGGATTGGCGTGCCTTTGGGCGTACCTATATTCAGGCCATCATTGACCTTGCCGCCGCCTTTGCTGCCAAAACTGGAAATAACGGCGCCCTCTACCGGCCACTGGAACCTCCCGGAGAAGCTTTCCGGCGTGGCGATAGTTGCATTGGGTGTAATAGCTTTCCGCCAATCGGAAGGCTCTCTCGCAGCGACTCCATCGGCTATTGCTGGTTGGCTGCCGGTGACAATATCATCGATATCTAGATCAAAGGCCGCTGCGCGTTGCTCGATACTCAAATTGGCAGGATCACTGGGCACGGTGGCCGGCAACAGGAGCTTTTGCCCCACGCGCAGGATATAGGGCTCTTCCAGCGCGTTCAAAGTCACGACTTCGCGCCATGGTGCACCATATGCACGGGCAATCGCGATACCGGTCTCACCCGAATTGACTGCGTGATAGCGTCCGCCGGTTATTGTGAGTCGCTGCCCCGGATGTATGACATAAGGCTCGACCAGTCCGTTGGTCGATGCAATGATCTGCGAACCGGCGCCTGTCTTGTTGGCAATCCCGCGCAACGTATCTCCCGGCTGCACGATATAGGTGCCCGCTGCCACCTGCTTGGCGTTGGCAACCACGGGATTCGATTGCCAAGTCGATGGGGCTGCCTCTTCCGGCGCCGTACCGAGAGCGGCAGAATCTGTCAGTAGCCGAGGTTGGGCCGGCGGCGGCGTATAATCATCACGGCCCGGTGGGATGCAAGCAGTGACGCAGAGAAGCAATATCAGGATCGTAATGTGACGCATATCTGACCGCATGACCAACTCTTCCCCCTACCGGAGTGCTAATAGCAACAAAAGCACAGCTTGCCAGCCCCACTGCCCAAAACATAGCGAATTCGCAGTGTGGTTGCCCACCATCAGGGGTAAAGTTTTTTAAGACCGGCCATTGATTCATAATGCGTGAGATCAAGGTGTAGCGGTGTAATCGACACATATCCATCGGCAATCGCTTCCAGATCGGTACTATGCGCTGGCGTTTCCACCATCGGGCCAAGACCGAACCAGTGATATTCAAAGCCGCGCGGGTCGCGATTGCTGACGATCTGCAATCGGCCATAATCGCGGATACCCTGCGATACGACTTGCACGCCCTTGACATCGCTTGCTGCGAGTGCCGGGAAATTGATATTCACCAGTGTCCGGTGGTCCATGCGCTGCTTGATCAGAGGGCGCAAAACCCGCTCTCCCCATTGCAATGCGGCATCAAACGGCACATCGGCGCCGATATCTTCGCGTGCATAGGCCTGACTCAAAGCGATTGAAGGAATTCCTGCCAAGGCGCCTTCCATGGCAGCCGACACGGTACCCGAATAGGTGACATCCTCGCCAAGATTGGCCCCGCGATTGACCCCGGATAAAATAAGATCGGGCGGTCCGTCTTTCATGATCTTGGCGACAGCCATCATCACGCTATCGGTTGGTGTACCATCGACCGAATATTGCTGATCGCCACGCCTACGAATGCGCAGTGGCCGAGTGAGAGTCAGCGAGTGGCCAGCTCCCGAATTTTCGTCAGATGGCGCGACAATCCAGATGTCGTTGGAAAAATGTTGAGCTATATCCAACAGGATTTTCATGCCCGGCGCATCAAAGCCGTCATCATTGGTTAGCAAAATACGCATCACGCTGGCTCCAGCTTTTCGATACCGCCCATATAGGGAAGCAGGGCCGCGGGAATTGTAACAGTGCCATCCGCCTGTTGATAATTTTCCAAGATCGCAACCAATGTACGGCCTACGGCAAGGCCTGAACCGTTGAGAGTATGAACAAATCTTGTTCCCTTTTCTTCACCGTCGGGTCGGAAACGGGCATTCATCCGCCGCGCCTGATATTCGCCGCAGGTCGAGACGCTGGAAATCTCACGATATGTATCCTGCCCCGGCAACCAGACTTCCAAATCATATGTTTTGCGGGCCGTTGCACCCATATCACCCGTGCACAACAGCATTTTGCGATAGGGCAGTTCGAGCGCCTTGAGGATCGATTCTGCGGCTTCGGTCATCCGCAGATGTTCGGCGTCGCTCATGTCCGGATGCACGATGGCAACCATTTCGACTTTTTCGAACTGATGTTGACGGATGAGCCCCTTGGTGTCCCTGCCGGCCGAACCAGCTTCGCTGCGGAAGCAAAGAGTAAGCGCGGTCAATCGGATCGGCAACTGGGCTTCATCCAATATCTGCCCGTTTACGCTATTGGTCAGGCTGACTTCCGCAGTCGGGATCAGCCAGTGGCCATTAGTAGTCTGGAACGAATCCTCGGAAAACTTGGGCAGTTGACCGGTGCCAAACATAGCTTGATCGCGAACCAGCACGGGTGGCGCACATTCCTCAAAACCATTTTTCATTGTCTGCTGATCAAGCATATATTGGCCAATTGCCCGTTGCAACCTGGCCATCTGCCCGCGGAGGAAAGCAAAGCGCGCGCCAGACATGGCAGCCGCTGTTTCGAAATCCAGACCTAATGCAGGACCGATATCGCTATGCTCTTTTGGATCAAAATCAAATTGACGTGGCTCGCCCCATCGCTCAATCTCGACATTGCTGTCTTCATCAGCACCGAGCGGGACATCATCAGCGGGCAAATTCGGCAGCGCAGCCAACATATCCTGCAATTGGCCTGAAACTTCCCGTTCTTTTTCTTCAACCTCGGGCATTTCACTCTTCAGCCCAGCGACTTCCGCCATCAAAGCCTGTGCCGTTTCCTCGTCGCCCTGCCCCTTGGCTTTGCCAATTGCTTTGGACGCCTCGTTGCGCCGCGCTTGCCCTTCCTGCAACTGGGTCTTCAGTGCGCGGCTTTGTTCATCCAGCGCCAGTAAATTCTGGGAAACTGGTTCGACTCCACGCTTCGCCAGCGCAGCGTCAAATTCGACGGGATTTTCCCGGATATATCGTAAATCATGCATGGCAAATGCCTATGCCGACCGTCTGTTTCACTTGCAAGACCGCAAAGAAAAAAGCGGCCAGATTACTCCAGCCGCTTTTTGAAATTTCCCTAGTCCTAGACGCTTAGGCTGCAATCGCCTTTTTCGACTTACGGCGACGAGCAAAAAGAGCCGCCGCTGCTGCACCGAAGAGCAGAACCACTGGTGGTGCGGGGACATCAGTGCCACCGGTCGACCCACCCGTGCTACCGCCGGAAGAAGAACTTGAACCGCTGCTCGTGGAGCTGGAACTGGACGAACTGCCCGAAGAGCCACTGGAGGTGCTATTGCCCCCGAAGCTAGAGGACCCGCCTGTTGCACCAGACGAACTGCTGGTCGAGCTGCCGCCCGAACTCGACGAAGATGAGCTGGAACTGCTACTCGACGAACCACTGCTGGAAGAGCTGCCGGACGAGCCTGAACTGCCAGACGAGCCCGAACTGCCTGACGAACCGTTGGAACCGCCTCCAGAAGAACCGTGTCCGCCCGAAGAACCGTGTCCACCACTGGATCCGTGACCACCGGGCTTATCTGGCTTGCCCCCGCTCGATCCGGAAGAACTGGATGAGCTGCTAGATGAGCTGCTGGACGAGCTGGATGAAGAAGAGGAACTGCTGCCGCCAGTGGAAGTACTGGTGGAGCCGCCGCTGGTGGAGCTGCCCCCCGAAGAGGTGCTTGTCGACCCGCCGCTGCTGGTCGAGGAAATAACAACGCTACCACCTCCGGAACTGCCGCCTCCGAAAAAGCCGCCAAAAAAGCCGCCGCTGCTGCTGCCGCCATATCCGCCGCTGCCGCCAATCACCACTGGGATTGAGCTGCCGCCGCCCTGTATTGGGGGCGCTGGCGGGATATAAGGAGGCAACGGAATAGCTTGTGGTGCCGGGGTCTGGGCAATTGTAACCACTGACGGCTGGCAAGCCGTCACCGTTTTAGTCACAGTGCGCCGAGTGCGCTTGATCTTACGAGCAGGTTCACCTTTTCTGACCATCCGGGCCCGAACCGGCTTCTTTTTTGAGAGTTTCTTCACATAAGGTGCTGAAGGTGCCTCGGAAACATGAACCGCACCGCCGCCAATTAGCGCTCCGCCGCAAGTGCAGGCGCATAATTTTGCCAAAGCCATCCGTACCGACATAATATCATCTCTCTTCCGCTGTGGAAGCGATCAGCAAATCAGCTTTCAACCACTGACTGTCCTTTTCGCTCTCCCGACATGCAACAGAAAGACAGAAGAAATGGTAAATCACAATTACATTAACCCTGTTTTCCGTTGCAAAATAGCAAAATACCTTAACAACTTGTGTCCAACTGCAGTTAATGTCCCGAAATGGAACCATTGGAGAGGCACTTGTTGAGAAAATGCGGAAAATATTGATTTTTCTACGACTCCAGAACGAACCTGCCTCTGTTAGAGTCGGGACACATAAACATCACACCAGCTGATTTACGCGCGGGATTTTCCTATTTCTGGATTATTGGATGAACAGCTATTTTGCGCCTTGTTTCCCATAAGGCCCCTCGGTATAGGCCCGCCTTATAGATGGTCCCAACCCTCCAGATTCGGGTCGGGCAGATGTTTGGAGAGTATGTTGGCATCCTCGGTAAAAAAAGCATCCGCAAAGAATAGCGCAAGTGGCGCAGATTTGGTCCTCGCTGACGGTTATGAACCGAGCGAAGACGAAGAGTTCATGAACGAGCACCAGCTCGCCTTTTTCAGGCAGGCCCTGAAAAAGTGGAAACAGGAAATCATCGACGAATCAAAAGAAACTCTGGCGCATTTGCAGGATGGTCCGATTCAGGAAGCCGATCTCAATGACCGAGCTTCAAGCGAAACCGATTGGGGCCTGGAATTGCGGACCCGTGACCGTCAACGCAAGCTGACGTCTAAAATCGATGCAGCGTTGCGACGGATCGATGAAGGCGAATATGGCTATTGCCAAGTGACGGGTGAACCGATTTCACTCGACCGGTTGAAAGCCAGGCCGATCGCGACGATGACTGTCGAAGCGCAGGAAGCGCACGAACGGAACGAGAAAATTTCGCGCGATCAGTGATATAAATTACTGTTCAAGCCCTAAATTTGATATTTGGAATCTCTCATAGCTGAATCCTTAACCGGACTGGCATATCAGGCCAAATTTTCTGCAAGATTAATCCCCAAATTAACCAAATTTGCACCTATTTGGCTTTATTCTTTGCTCTGCGACACATGTATTTACATTTATCGACTACAGGAAGCTCATGAAAGAAACATTTGACGATAGCCTGAAAATGAACAGCCAAGCCGTCGGCCACCCAAAACGGGAACTCGATCGGGACAGTCTGTTTCTGAAAGCGGAACTGCGCTTCATAGATGGTGATGACTGCGGCGAGGTCCGGATTCGCAATCTGTCTGCTGGCGGCCTGATGGCCGAAGCTCCGGTACTCGCCAAGCGAGGCGACAATGTAGAATTGGAGCTGCGTAATATTGGCCGCGTTACCGGACATGTCGCATGGGTCGCCCAAGGTAGATTCGGAGTCGCATTCGATCATCCGATCGATCCAAAGCTAGCGAGACAGCCAGTCGGACAGAATAAGTCCGAATTGCCAAGCTATCTGCGTCAACAGGCCAAAAAAACCCTTCCTTTGCGCCATGGCCAGCGCCCTCGCTAGGCTGCAGATCAATTTTCAACAATAAGCTTGATTAGAATTCCAACCCTGCATAGTACCGTTTAATCAGTCGATTAAACGGGAGCAGAGCATGTCAGGACCATTAAACGGTATCAATATCATTGAGTTTGCCGGACTCGGTCCCGCTCCCTTTTGCGGGATGATGCTCGCCGATCAGGGCGCCTCGGTAACAGTTCTCCATCGCCCGGGCGGCGCCCCTGATCCGCGTCTCGCGCTTTCCCGTTCTCGCAAATTGGTCGAGATCGACCTGAAGTCGAACGAGGGCATTGAAACTGCCCGTAATCTGGTCAAAAATGCCGACGGATTGATCGAGGGCTTTCGTCCCGGAGTCATGGAGCGGTTGGGCCTTGGTCCGGACGTGTTGCTCGCAGACAATCCCAAGCTGGTCTATGGCCGGATGACCGGATGGGGACAATATGGATCGCTCGCAGCAGCAGCAGGACATGATATCAACTATATTTCGGTATCCGGCGCCTTGCATGCTTTCGGGCGTGCCGGAGAAAAGCCCACCCCACCGGCCAACATGATCGGCGATTTTGGCGGTGGTGGAATGATGCTGGCGTTCGGCATGGTTTCGGCCCTTCTTCATGCCAAAACCGGGGGTACGGGCCAGGTGATCGACTGTGCCATGACCGACGGGTCTGCTGCATTGATGGCCATGATCTTTGACTTTCACAATATCGGCCAGTGGAGAGATGAACGGGGCGTCAATATGTTGGACACCGGTGCGCATTTCTACGATACTTATGAGACTTCCGATGGAAAATTTGTATCGATCGGATCAATCGAACCACAATTTTATGCGCAGCTTCGCGAGGTAGCAGGAATTGTCGAAGATTCCGATTTTGATGCACAAATGAATCCAAGCAAATGGCCCCTGTTGAAAGAGAAACTGACCACTCTGTTCAAGACCAAAACGCGCTCCCAGTGGTGCGACTTAATGGAGGGAACGGACATTTGTTTCGCCCCCGTTCTGTCTCTGACAGAAGCCAAGGAACATCCCCATAATGTCGAAAGACAGACCTTTGTTGATGTCGGCGGTTTGATGCAACCAGCCCCGGTTCCGCGCTATTCGGTTACGGTTTCGGATCGGCCCAAGCGTCCTGCCTGAGCGCCGGCTGTAATCCCGTCCGCATAACGGGGGCCGATCGGCAATTGGCTGCCATTCTGTAATATTACAAATCGCCTGCGCCCTTTGCGGCGAACTTCCGCGATACAATCCCGTCGAACGATGGCGGATCGATGAACCCGCACAAATAGCCTGTATGGCAATTGGCTTTCCAGAGATCGCATGGATTGGTGTACCAGATAGCTGCGGCCCGGCAGATATAAGCGCATATAGTCCCGCTCCGCTTCCACCCATTCAATATCCGAAACGATCAGTTGCAGTGCCCCCGTACCATCTTGAACCCACAGCCTTTCGGCGCCATCCATATCCTCATCGACTGGACCCCGCGCCCGATTGGCTATGGCCCGCTCCACCGCCTCGCGCAGCAAGTGCTCCTTGACCGGCTTCAACAGATAGTCAGTGGCTTCCAGCCGAAACGCCTGAACCGCATATGTGCTATGCGCTGTCGTAAAAACGATCTCCGGCATCTGCTCTAGACCCTGGCAAAATTCCGCTACCTTAAGTCCCGACAGATCGGGCATGTCTACGTCGAGCAGCAAAATATCGGGTTGTAATTGGCTGATTTTTTCCACGGCCTCGCGACCGCCGTCGGCCAATTCCATCGTCCCGAAAAGCCCGGTCCGCTCACATAACGCCTTGAGACGAGAGCGGGCGAGTGGTTCATCATCCACAATCAGAACCGATAGGAGATTTGCAGTCATTTTCAGATATCCTGAAATATCAGGGATGGATCAGGCAGTGTTATGGTTGCGATGGCCATCCCTTCCTTGTTATTTGCGAGAAACAAAGAAGCATTTTGACCATATAATGCTTTCAGTCGATCCTGGATGTTGGTCAGACCGGTGCCGGTACCGTTGGCACGGCCACGGGGATGACCAGCGGGAATTTCTACCCTGCCATCATTAGCGACGCTGATACGCAAGCGATCACCCTCTGTGTGAGCCGAAATGATGATATTAAACGGCCCTTCCGTACGAGAAACACCAAATTTTACGGCATTTTCAATCAGCGGCTGGATAATCAAGGCCGGTATACTCCATCCATTTGCGGCCGGATTGACATTGACAAAATAACGCAACCGCTCGGGAAAGCGCATGCGTTCTATCTCGAGATAGCGAACTTGCTGTTCAATTTCCTGCTCCACTGCAATCATATCCTCGGCGCCCCCAGTCAGCACCGCACGCATATAGTCGGCAAGGTCATCCACCAATTTTTCGGCCTGGCGGTTTTTTCGATCAATGATCAGACTGCTGACCGAGTTGAGCGCGTTGAAGACGAAATGCGGGTTCAATTGGTAACGCAGCGCCCGTAATTCGCTCTCCCGGTTTACCCGCTCCAATTGCCGACTGTGCACCATCATCCTTTGCACGTCCTGACTATGGGACAGAGCCAAGTATAAGGCACCCCAGGCGGCCAGAATGAAATAGCGGGTAAAGGCCTCGTCCAGAATATAGGGCCAGTCGAAGGAAGTAAAATCGATCGGCTCAAGCAGATAGGAGAAGTCGAACAGTGCGGCCTTATGATCAAAGACTATCTGGTCAAGGATCGCGATGTAATTGGCAAGGATCATGGTCGGCAAGGTGAGCATGAACACCGCCGCCCCGATGCTGCTACCGCGCACCGCAATCAGCAAGCGGTATAGCAGCCAGGTGAAGGTGATGCAGATGCTGGTCATCAGGATCCTCTGGACGAACAGCGCGTCCAGATTGGTCTGGGTCATGTATAAAAAACGGCTGGTTACAAATATAAAATAGGCGCCCCAAACTCCGAATATCGACTTGACGGCGAGATCCCGATTGATCGGAAATAACCAATTGAACAAAGATGGTTTTTGCGCCTCGGCTCGATTCGCCGATTTAATGGCAGAGTTCGGTTTCACGAAACCGGGTCGCTCCTCTTTTTCTCGATCCCCCTGCGGGTGCGCCAATAGGTAGCGAAACTTGCCAGCCAGTGACCGCCGGAATAATGTGGTGTGCGTACGGATTCCTCCCCAGAATTGCCATGCAGTCTGGCTGAAGCGAGAAGCGATGCGCGGCGTGGATCTTTGGCCGGAAGCGCGGAAGCCATGCCCTCCAGTGCCCACGCCCGAGAGAGGTTGAGACCATCAAGATGCACCAATTTTCCATCGGTCGGATCATTGACGATGCCGACTTCCAGCCAATCATCGCTGCCATCGGTCGGGATTGCAGGCAGAAAGCCGGATAACCAACTGGCATATTCACTGTCTTTCATCACCCGCCGCATCAGATCAGCAACCATCAGACAGGAAGACAGAAAATCCTCTCCCGAAGGCTCATAAGCCATCGGGCAATTTTTATCTTTGCGATGAAAACTTAGTGCCTTTCCGCGCACAAGATTAATCATTTCACTGTCACCACTTCGAGCGGCCCAATCGAGAAATAGTCCAAACGCAAAGGCAGACTGGTTATGAGTCCCCAGTCGAATCGGATAAGCCAGTTTTGGTAACCAATCTTTGATATTGCCGACAATAACTGCTTCGAGCGGCTCCAGCCGAGCTAGCCAGGCCTTTGCCTGTTCGGCCTTGCTGCCTTCCCCATCTGCGATCTCGCGTAATTCCGTGGTCAACTGCAGGAACCAGGCAATGCCATAAGGTCGCTCGAATGCCTTCCGGTCATCACCGTTAAAATAGGCCAGTTCTCCAGCAATTTTTTCAACCGTAAAATTCGCTGCAAGTGCCGCACCGATCTCTTCGTCCATCTCCGGAACCAGCCCCTGCCCCCATAGTCGCGTCAGCAACCAATGTCCGTGAACGGCGCTATGCCAGTCAAAGCAGCCATAAAAGACGGGCGTCATCTTTGACGGCTCCGCAACATCGATCGCGCTATTCAGAACATGACTGATCTTGTTAGGATATTGCTTGTTGATGCAGTTAAGCGCTATCCGCGCATAAGCTTGTTCCGCCTTGCGCGGTGTCAGGCTATTATCTGCGGGATCGGGCGCGGTATTTCGACGTTCGAACACATCGCGATCTTGCGATGGCTGCCCCTCTTCTTCCTCCGCGACAGAGCAACCCGCCAGTAGCGCGATCATCAACACGATCAGTCCTGTTCGATAGATCATCCAACCCCCTCAAAAGATCATATTCACTCTAGAGATGAATTGACCCCTTGGCAAAAGGCTATAGGGGAAAATATCTCTTCCGCCATTGGCAAATCCGGCCAGGCGATTTGCAGTGGAACAGCCAATATCGCGACGCAACCCGCCATATTCCTAACCGGCAGCCCCTTGCGCCACATCGCGACTATGTCACTGACTGCCAGCATCGGGCTGCTGACGATGTTCATCGTCGATTTTGCCGATCTATTTTATATAGCGCAACTGGCGGATAGCGCGCTGACTGCGGCAATGGGTTTTGCCGGCACGATTATGTTTTTCGGTACGGCGGTCCATATTGGCCTGATGATCGCCACCAGCGCGCTTGCCGCTCGCCATATTGGTCAGGGCGATCCAGATCGGGCGCGGGGATATCTGACCAATATAATGCTTCTCAGCATGTTGCTGATGGTGCCATTGGCGATCCTGTTTTTTGTTTACGCACCCGACATTCTGGAGTTGGCCGGGGCCGATGGAGCGGCCAATAAGGCAGCGACCGGTTACATCCGGATCGTCGCTCCATTTATGCCGTTTAGCGTCGCGGCGATGGTCTGTTCCGGTTTTCTACGCGCCCATGGAGCGGCACGGCGGGCTATGAATGTCACGCTCAGCATGGGCATCACCAATGCCATTCTCGATCCAATATTTATCTTTGCTTTCGGCTGGGGCATTGACGGCGCAGCCGTCGCCAGCGCCTGTGCCGCCGTCGTGTCCTCGATGTTCGCAATTTGGCCAATCATCAAAAGCTACGGCGGCTTTGACCATTTGTCCCTGCCCAGTTTTCGTAGGGACTTACGTTCGATTTTGGCAATTTTGATCCCAGCGATCCTGACCAATATTGCCTCGCCGGTGGGCGGCTTCATTTCGCTGCGTTTCATCGCCGAATATTCCGATGATGTGATCGCGGGCTTTGCTGTCGTCAGTCGAGTGATACCGGTAGCTTTTTGCTTGATGTATTCGCTGTCCGGGGCGGTCGGTCCCATCATCGGTCAAAATTTCGGAGCGCTGAAATTTGACCGGATCCGTACGACGATCAAACAAGCGACCCTATTCGCTCTGGCCTACACACTGATCATCTGGCCGATCTTGTATTTCCTGAACGGGCCGATCAGCGACGCATTCCGTCTGGCGGGTGAAGGACGGCATATTTTCTGGCTATTTGCTGCCATATTGACCCCCTTATTCTTCTTCAACGGCATGTTGTTTATCGGTAACGCCGCCTGCAATAATCTCGGCCATCCAACATGGTCGACTGTGATGAACTGGCTGCGCAACACGCTCGGCATCATTCCTTTTCTTTGGCTCGGGCGCGAATATTACGGACTGGATGGGATTGTTTTGGGGCCCGCCGTTGGCGGCATTATTTTTGGTATTGCCGGATATATAGTTGCGCAATATCTGGTGAACATGAGGGAACGGCGTGCCACGTTAACCCATTAATTTGTCGGGAAACCGCGTCCCATGATGAAACAGTGGTTTTTTGTCCCGCGCAAAGCCTGTTGAAAACCGCTATATCCCGCCTGTTCCGCCCGCTAGGGCCAAATCAGGCATTTTGATAACCCGTGCGAGTCCCACCTCCCTATGTCCCGCGCCTGAGCAGTCACAATTCTGGCTATGAACAAGGTGATTGGGAGCCCCAGCCGTTAATCACGGGTGGCAAAAATCCAACGGATGTAGAGGCCGAACGGAAGGGTACTGAATCAACAGCCCTACCTGAACCCACAGCGCGCCGATCCTTGGCGAAACTGACGGTTCGTGAACGCATTTTAACCGAATTTTTCCTGATCAGCCTTATCCTGATTCCAGCGACCATGCCTCAATCGAGGGTCGATGCGCAGCAGTTCAACCCGAGCGATCCCGGTTTGCAATCGGTCGAACGTGCCGAAGAAAATTTCGCCGGTTCGGCCTTTTATTTCATCGATCCCAATTATGCGATCCCGCAAAATTATGCTGGTTTCGGCATTGATCCTCTCGCAGACCCGGGGACGGGATCGATTGACGGTTTGTCGGATATGCCCGGCAATGATGTTGATCCGATGTCACCGGCAAACCTCATCCGGCAAACCACATTTCGCGGCTCGGCAACGGATAATAGCCGAGCGCTATATTGCCTGGCACAGGCGATCTATTATGAAGCCGGGATGGAACCAGATGCTGGCCAACGCGCCGTCGCCCAGGTCATATTGAACCGCGTCCGCCACCCCAGCTATCCGAACACGGTATGCGGCGTTGTCTATCAGGGTAGCGAACGGACTAGCGGTTGCCAGTTCACCTATACCTGTGACGGTTCGCTGCGCCGCAAACCTACGCAGTTTCACTGGGACCGTGCCAAGAAGGTCGCTGCAGAAGCCTTGGCAGGAAAAAGCTATACGACCGTTGGCACCGCCACCCATTATCACGCGAGCTATGTCTATCCCTATTGGGCGCCTAGCCTCCGATTTCTAGGAACGCTGGGCGCGCATCGTTTCTACAGCTGGAAAGGCAATGCCGGCAGGGCCAGTGCTTTCAGCCAGAGTTATCGCGGCGGAGAACCTTTGCCGGTGCCGAAACCGCGAAGCTTTGATGTCACCCGCGACAACAGCTCTGCTGGTACGCTTGACCCGATTGCGCTGGAAAAAGCCTATGAAGCAGGACGGCGCAAAGCCGAGGCCGAAGCCGCCCAGTCGGAAAAAGCGGCGGCCCTATTGGCAGACAATGCCCGTCGGCACGACCGGCCTGCGCCGGCGCTTGATGTAAACGCACCCCGCACCTACCAGGCACCCAATTATAGCATTGAGGCAAAGGCCAAAGGTGGCGACAAGGCCTTTGCCGGGCAGAACCTGCCGGATGTCAGCCAAATCAAACCAGAATTCCGCAATAGCGGCAGCTGGAAGAAAAAGCCCGGGGGCTAAATCATCGTGGCCATTTTCCGATAGTTTCGCAGGCAACCAACAATGGGTTTCCCTTGCCATCGCCCTTGACTCCCGCCTAAAGGCACTCGATTTTATTGGAAATGAAGCGGAGCGCTCGAATGGCGACGAATTGGACGGCAAATAGCTGGCGGGATTTTAAAGGGTTGCATATGCCCCAATATCCTGACGCTGCCAAATTGGCGGAAACCGAGGAGCTGCTTGGCAGCTACCCGCCGCTGGTCTTTGCCGGTGAAGCACGCAGCCTCAAACAGGATCTGGCCGAAGTCGCCGCAGGCAAGGCATTTTTGCTGCAGGGTGGCGACTGTGCGGAGAGCTTTGCAGAATTTCATCCGAACAATATCCGTGACACTTTCCGCGTCATCCTTCAGATGGCGGTGGTTCTGACTTATGCCTCGAAACTGCCAGTCGTCAAAGTTGGCCGGATGGCGGGCCAGTTTGCCAAACCGCGTTCTTCCGATGTCGAAGTGCAAGATGGTGTCGAATTGCCCAGCTATCGCGGGGATATCATCAACGGGATCGAATTTGATAGCAGTCGCCGCGACCCGGATCCTGAACGGATGGTCCGCGCCTATAATCAGGCAGCGGCTACCCTCAACCTGCTTCGTGCCTTCTCAACCGGTGGCTATGCCAACCTCAAGCAGGTGCACGGCTGGACCCATGATTTCATGGCGCGCAGCCCTTGGGCGAAAAAATTCGAAGAAATGGCAGACCGGATCGGCGAGGCGCTCGCCTTCATGGAAGCCTGCGGCATCAATCCGGACACCGTTCCGCAATTGAAAGCAACGTCATTCTATACCAGCCACGAAGCGCTGTTGCTGCCTTATGAGCAATGCCTGACTCGTCAGGATAGTCTGACCGGCGACTGGTATGACACCAGCGCGCATTTCCTGTGGATCGGCGACCGGACACGTTTCGAGGGTTCTGCCCATGTCGAGTTTCTGCGTGGCATTGGCAATCCGATCGGATTGAAATGCGGCCCCTCGCTGACTCCCGATGCGCTGTTGAAAATGCTCGACACCCTTAATCCCGCGCGCGAACCGGGGCGGATCACGTTGATTACGCGCTTTGGTCATGACAAGATCGAAAGCGGATTGCCTCCGCTGGTCCGGGCGGTAAAACAATCTGGTCATCCGGTCATCTGGTCCTGCGATCCGATGCACGGCAATGTCATCAAGGCCGAGAGCGGCTACAAAACACGGCCGTTTGATCGCATCCTCAGCGAAGTGCGCGGCTTTTTCGCCGTGCACAGGGCTGAGGGCACTTTTGCCGGCGGCATCCATTGCGAAATGACTGGCCAGAATGTGACCGAATGTACCGGTGGCGGCGTCGCGATCACCGATGCGTCTCTAGGCGATCGCTATCATACTCATTGCGATCCGCGCCTCAACGCAGCCCAATCTCTGGAACTCGCCTTCCTGCTAGCTGAAATGCTGAATCAGGAACTTTCCGATCGCGCGCGGGAAGCCGCCTGACCATGGCTGAGAAAGCACGAACAGAACGAATGCGCCCTGAGGATTATGCACCAGGAGAATCGCCGATGCGCAGAGGAGTCACCTATGTCCGCAAGGAGATCGTCAGCAAAGGTGTCGGATTTGGCAGCGCTCTAGCCATTGCGATCAGCTTCACCACGCACAAGTCGATCCTGTGGGCCATCATTCATGGCTTCTTCTCGTGGGGCTATGTGCTTTACTACGCACTGACTCGATAAGTCCGGTTGCAAAAACCAAATTGCGTGACTTTTTGTAATTGAACGCCTAACAAAAGAGTTAGAGAAAACGGCTGGAGAACGTGATGATCCGATCACTCTCGTGGATATTGGCGGGCGCAATGACGGTTTCGGGCTGTGCCGGGCCGATAGAAACCCGTGTCCAGACACATCAGGAGATAGCCGCGGCTGAATCAAAGCAGTTTACTATTTCCCCGATAGATAAATTAGCCAATCGCGACCTGGAACTTGCTCGCGATACCGTTACAAAATCGCTGAATGAAAGAGGCTATCAGTCGTCTCCGGATGCATCGATATTGGTGCATGTCGCGCTCTCCGACCGACCAGCCGATATCGCTATCGATGCTGGCGAAAAGGATGCTGAACTATCGATATCCACTTCTAAAAAACAGAAGCGCTTCCAATCCTGCAAGGACCATGAGCATCGATTGACGATCAGCCTTTTCGACCAGGCGCGCGGAACCAAGCTATATTCTGGCAGTGCCGCAGAATATCATTGCAACGGCACGATAGCGCAATCCTTACCCTTTCTGGCAAAAGCCGCCTTGGCCGGACTGGATCGCGAACCGACCGAGAGCCCGCGAACTACAACCAGCATCCGTCAAGGGATTGAATGAATCATTCAGCCTGTTGATCTAGTTCGGGAGCCAGGGGCAGAAGCACGGTAAAACATGCACCACCATCGCGTCGGTTCTCGCCGCGGATGTGACCGCCATGCCGCTGCATCACCTTGGCAACGAAATTCAGTCCCAGCCCTGCGCCCTTTATAGATGAATGCGCCAGGCTGTCATCGCTAGCGAAGCGCTCGAACAGCTGGCCTAGCATCTCTTCCGATATGCCTTCGCCCTGATCGGCAATCGCGACCGATACATATGGCTGTCCATCCAGTTCGGTCACCCGGATTACAACCGCCACGGTACCGCCTTGCGGACTATATTTAATTGCATTGTCGATCAGATTGACAAACGAGCGATAGAGGCTGGAGGGTTCCCCGTTGACAAAAGCGCCATCGGACTGGTCATCGACTTCGCACCGGATGTTCCGCGCTTTGCAAAGCGGCCAAAGACTGTCATTGGCCTCCGCAACCAGTTCCGCGAGCAATACATCCTCTCCGGCAAATTCGCTGGAATCGATCTGTGCCAGGCCAACAAAATTGTCAGCCAGCGCCAAGGTGCGCCGCGCATGCCCTTCTATCCGGCCTGCGGTTTCATCCCCTATTTTACCATCAAGAAGCGCCAATATCGCTGCCTGGGGTGCACGCATATCGTGGGATAACAGTTGCAGGACCTCTTCTCGTTGCTGTGCGGCATGGGCCACTTGCGTGATATCCGCGAGATAATGGATATGGCCCTTCAATAGTCCGTCATCCGACACCACAGGTGCGCGGCGCATCGCGAAAATATCGCCGTCGAGCGAAGTGAATTCGACATAATCTTGTTTTGTCGGCCTGTTCTTCAGATCGAGATAGACCTTCACCTCCTGAATATCGTCAGGGGATACAAACCGGTTGAGCATATCATCCAGCGCCAGATCCTGAATACCGTCTTCCACGCCGGTCTGTGCCAGATGATTTACGAATGTAACCTTGCCTTCCCGATCGGTGATGAACATCGGATCGGGAAGGTTGGTGAGCGCATCGCTAATGAACCGACGCAAATCGCGGACATGGGAAATAGCGTGGGTCAGTTGTTCAGCCTGACCGGTGATCACATCGACAGGCCCCAGTTCCGGACGCATAATCGGGATCTCGATCTTTGACCGGTGGAAGTTTTGCAATTCGCTATCCATGAAATCGCTCGTCGCCTGCAAGCGCCGCCAGCCCCAGATCGGATAGACCAGGATCACGCCAACAAGAGCGGTTCCGGGTGCAAACCAAAGCGAAAATTGCATCAGAAGGGCACTGACCAGCAAAATCGCCAATATCGAAGCGAACGAGACAATGATGGTGGTCCGTGGACGCCAGCGCCAGAAACCGATCAGCAATACCCAGACCGGCAACAGTGATAGCGTCAGCTGCTGCGCAAAGGGGAGCGGATGGACAAAATCATCTCGCGTCAATGCGCCGTATAGATTTGCCATTATTTCGACCCCGGCCAGAGCTCCTCCGTCACCCAGCGGAACCGGATATTGATCCCCGAGGCCAGTCGCAGTCGCGCCGATCAAAACCACCTTATTCTCAAGGAACGCGGCCGGAACCTGCCCTTTAGCCAATGCTGCATAGGAAACAGATTGATATCCCCCGCGCCGTGCAAACGGCAGCAGCAGATTTTGGCTGCAATCCCCCAACCGGTCATAAGCGGGAGAAGAGCGGCCCTCGACGGATCGATAGATTTTTTCCATGAGATGCGGCCAAGCTGTTCCCGTCACCTTGTCGCCAAAGCACAGAGCGGCGCGGCGTATGACTCCATCAGTGTCAAAAATCAGATTTACATGACCCAACCCGGCAGCGGCATTAGCAAAAGATGCGATCGGTTGTATGACATCATATTCTTCCCCGTTGGTGCCGGGGAAAACGAAATGCAATGGCAGGAACAGGTTGGCGTTGCCTGCCATTGCTCCGGCCAATTGCCCATCACTTTCGGGGTCGCTTGCCTCGCTAAGCAGAATATCGAAACCGATCGCTTTCTGATTAGTATTCGCCAGATGCTCAAACAGCTCGGCATGCCGTTGCCGCGGCCAGGGCCATTTTCCAAAAGCGGCAAGACTGTCTTCATCTATTTCGACAATCAAAATATCGGGTTGCGGGACGGGTCGATCAATCCCGGACAACTGGTCATATACCAGATTGTCAAAGCGGGAGAGACTGTCCCAAAAAGTGAGAGCCGCAACCAGACAAGATGCCAGTAAGGCCACGGCAAGCCATTCCATGCCCAATCTCTGGCGCAGTCTCATCGGTGATCATGCTTTCGCAGAAAATCTCTCAAGAGTCCGACCAAGGCAGCTAGCTGGCCACTGTCAATTTTTCGAAATCGGTCCATTTTTCGATTGCTTCCGGATCCTCCGGATCGCTGGAAAACTGAATCACACCGACGCGCCAGTAATATTCTCCATCCGCCAGATCTGATAAGGTGACACTGTCCGTCGAAAGTCCCGATTCATCGATGATCGGAATGGACGTTTTGCTGTCCTTCAATATCTGGAGCCGGTAATATCTATTTCCTTCCCCTTCGCCGAACCATTTGAAACGATAACCAAAATCACCCGAATCGGCGCTGCCACCCAAAGTGCTCAGCTGACGCTTGAAGGAATAAGTCGCCGGCATGCCTTCGAAACCCTCGGCATCAAGCGCGGTGACCTTCACGAAATAGCGTCCGTTAGGGATGGCCTGAAGGTCCAGCACCACTCCCTGTCCTTCGGTTTCAGCAACAAGATCGATAAAACCGGCATCCGATGCAATGATCAGGCGATGGGCCACAGCCGAGTCTTTCTGAGCGACGGAAAATTGCAATTTTGCCTCCGACTGGACCTTTGCAGGATCCAATAGTTCTGGCGGAGGCAACAATTCGGCTTTGGCAATCGCGCCAGTCACCGTCGCCGCTGCGCCCGTACCGGCCGGTATCGATATCACTCTACCGCTACTCAGGCTTTCGCCAGGCGCAACGACTACTTCGCCTTCAACCGTTTCGGAAAAGGCTGTGCCCGATATTTCATCAACTCTGGTACGATAGTCCGTACCGCGAACAGCCGAGACCGCAACCGGGGTGCGAACGCGATAACGGTCCGCCTTCTTTTGCAACGGCGCGACTTTGGACCGGATGCGACCCTTGTCGACAGCAATTTCATAATCAATACTATCGGTCAGCAGGATGTGGCGCAGACGGGTAATCCGGACATGGCTGTTTGATGGCAGGGAGACGCGCGATCCATCTTCCAGTTGCAGCGTTAAAAAACTTCGCGCTGCGGTTGTGAGATGGCTACCCTCGCCAATATCGAGCCCGCGGATAGGCGTCAGATTCCGTCCATCCGACGCAATCGAAACATCGCCGCGAAATGCGCTCAATTTGGCTTCGCTTGGCCGATATTTTAGCAGATTAACCGGAATACGGAGAGACTTTCCTACAGGAATTTCCCGAGGATTGGCGATGCGATTGATACGCTGGACGGCGATATAGTCGGGCCGTTTGCGCAGATATTTATTGGCCAAGCTATACAAGGTATCACCGTGCTTGAAGATATAGGTGATTTGCTCCGTATCGGGATTTTTTTGAGCCCCTGCCTCGCTGGGAGCAAAAGCAAATAGGAAGACAAATAACGCGGCCAAAAGGCGCAGGCCCGATGATGGAATCAAATCCCGGAAGTCTCCAGACACAATTATCCTCCGTTGCTGAGCGTCTCCAATCTATAGCCATAGCCGAAAACCGTAAAAATCCGAAACCCGTTTTCCGGTTTCAGTGCCAGCTTGGATCGAATCCGCGAAACGTGCATGTCCAGAGTGCGGGTTGCCAAGTGGGCGTTGGTGCGCCAGACGGTTTCCATAATATACCGCCGCGACAAGGTCCGGTCGCGATTGCGGAACATTAGATCCGTCAGTTCGAACTCTTTGGCAGTCAGGGCAATTTCCTTGTCACCATGCCTGACCGTCTGTTCGATGCGATTCAGCAGATAGTCACCATATTCAGCCGTCGCTTCCATGGCTGACGCACCACTGTTTCTACGCAACAGGGCATTGATCCGGGCAGCAATGACATTTTTGTCTTCGGGCTTGGTAATATAATCATCGGCACCTGCATTAAGTGCGTCGCTGATATCCTGTTTTGCCGTCCGGCTGGTCATCATGATCACGGGTGGGCGATCTTCAACCGCGCCCTCCATCCATTCCAATATTTCCATGCCGTTCTTGCCGGGCATATTCCAGTCAAGGATTATCAGGTCGAACGTATCCCGCAACAAGGCATTGGAAAGCGACGTGCCGTCCGGGTAGCCTGCATATACATACCCCTGTCCTTCGACGATTTTACCCAAAAACTCGATAATCGCGGAATCATCATCCGCTATCGCTACACGCATTTCAACTCTCCTTGCGGTCATCCGCCCTTAATATGGCGAACACTGCATTCCTGGCATCACTATGATTTGCGTTTTACTATCATTTACAGGAGATTTACCAGAAATACGAATGTCTATTTACAATCATTTACATATGAGCTTCTTCGACGAACGTTATTCCTTGGGGCAATAATGGTCGCAAAGCTGCCTTTTAGCGCGGAAGTTGATCGATCAGCAGTAAAATATCGAGCCCGCGACACGCGATTAAAATTCCCAATCCAGCTCTAATCTGAATTGCACATCCGGTGTTTTTCGATTCAATGGAGCAAAAACCGACAGTTCGAGCGCAGGAATGAGGCTATCTTCTTCAGCAGAAGCGCTAAGCACAGGACCGAGCCAATGACGGCCCTTGTTGTCACCAGAAATTTCTCCACCCGATTCCAGACCCAGTGAGAAATTATTTGCTACTGCGCGATCAAAACGGGCGACATAGCTGGTCGAAAGCTCTGACCAATCGCCTGGCTCGCTCGATATGATCAGATTGCCGGTGAGGTCTGTCTTGTCGCTATTATGTTCGGCGATGAAATAGGTTTCAAATCCAATATCTCCCGACCGATCGAGGATCACCGAGCTTTGAAAACCAAACCCGACAGGGGCTTCATCGGGGCTGACCACAACCAATTTTGCCTGCATACCGACTTCAGAAAATTGCAACTCTTCACCGTCTTCTTTCTCAAATTCTATTTCCAGGCCGACAGAAAGTCGGTCGCTCACCCCATATTCCATTGTGGGCGCGAACTTCCATTCTCCTTCTTCACCATTGCTTTCAGGGGCAAATATCGACTGACCTTCGATCTCGAAAGCGCCCTTTTCTATCTCAAGCCCTTCGGCCTGATCAACCCTGCCTTCTCCCGCGAAGGACGGGCACGAATAGAATAACAGGGCGAATGCCAGCCCGGGCAAAGCTTTCAATGTCTGGACCATCCGATTATGCGGCTTTGTCGCTGCGCGAGTTGCTCGACTTGTCCTCTAGCGCAGGGCTATTTTCGGCAAGGCGATGATCCGGCAGCGCGAGTTGCGAGCCATGGATGGGGCGACCGTATAAAAAGCCCTGACCTATGTCACATCCGGAATCCATGACACTTTTCGCGTCATCGTAGGTTTCAACACCCTCAGCGGTAACCTGAAGCCCAAGGTTATGTGCCAAGGCGGTCACGGCGCGGACGATTGCTCGTGAAGCGGAATTTGTTTCGATGCCATTGACAAATGATCGATCGATTTTCAACTTGTCAAAAGGCAATTCTGACAGATGACGGAGGGAAGAATATCCGGTTCCAAAATCGTCAAGCGATATGTTGATGCCTTGATTCTTTAGCGAGAGGATCACATCGCGCGCGACCGCAAGATCGCTAACCAACGCGCTTTCCGTAATCTCGATTTCAAGACGCCCCGGCGGTACACCGACGTCCAGCAAGGTTTGCAATATGCGCTCCACAAGCCACTCGTCACCAAATTGCACGGGGGAAAGGTTTACCGCAAAATGTAGTTCGACCGGCCATTTTTTTGCTTCTATTGCAGCGGCCTTCAAAACCACAAAGAACAGATCAGATATAAGACCGGTTTCCTCGGCAATGGTGATAAAATCGTCTGGCATCCGCATGCTTCCATCCGTCATGTGCCAGCGTGCGAGGGCCTCGAAACCTATTACTTGCCCGTCATAGAGGTTTACAAGCGGCTGGAAGAAAGGCTCAATTTCGCCTTCAATAATGGCCTTGCGGAGATCGGTTTCAATCTTGGCTCGTTGTATCGCGGCATGTTCCATGCCGGCTTCAAAAAAGGCAATTTCATTGCGGCCCGACCCCTTGCAGCGATACATGGCTGCATCAGCTTGTGATAATAGACTGTCTATCGAGGTTTCAGGCGCTTTGGTTGTAACAACGCCGATACTTGCGGTCACCACGACGGAAAGATCGCCCAGCGCAAACGGCGTTTCAAAAACCTCCGATAATTTCTCAACCCTTCTGATAAGTTGATCGCCATCGAAAACCCCGCTGATCATTGCGCAAAATTCGTCGCCGCCTATCCGGCTGATCATCCCGTCCTCGCCTACCGCGATTTTCAGCCGTTCACCAACTGCAAGTAAAAGTTGATCGCCGGTTTGGTGGCCATGCAGATCGTTTACCGGTTTGAACCGGTTAAGATCGATGGCAAGCAAAGTGACAGGCGCGCTATCTGCGTGCTTCAGCGCGGCTTCTATTTCCTTGTTCGCTTTACGGCGGTTGGGCAGCCCGGTCAGCGGGTCGTGCAAAGCCATTTCGTTCGCTTGTTTTTCGGCCAGGAGTCTGAGCTTGAGTTCCTGCTTGGTCTCGGAGAGACGTCGTGCAGCGAAAAGTCCCAGCGCGATCGGAAGCAGCAACAAGCCGGTCAGTGCTTCGTCAATTTCCCACTGCTCATGATGCTCTACAAAATCAATAACATGATCAAATGCATCGAAAAAGAGAGAAGCTCCAACAATCACCAGATAGAAGCCCACAATGATCAGGAAATCACGGCGTGGCGCATATTCCCTTGCACCTAAAATTTTGCGTAAATCCAAAGGCCACTCCTGATGCCGGGGCATTTTTCGCCTAGCCATCTAATATACGGCCTATGCCCTACAAATTAAGCCTTCGACGAATTCCAGCCTACGCTGAATATCGACCTTGACGTTCGCGATCATTTTGCCCTGCTCAATCGACAGCAGAAGTGCCAATTCGACCATATGCGCTTCGGTAAACTCCTTGAAATTGAAGAACACTCCTGCGCGGCTCTGCGGGTTGAACGCAACGCAGGCCGGTTCCAGATAGATTGGCATCACATCACAGATGTACTGACAAAAACCTATCTTTCGGAATTCCCTGAATAGGTTAACGGGTCTTCAAGTTCGGCAAGACCGTTAGCCAGGACAGACCTGACGAGGTCTGCCTGCCCTCTTGTTCCGGTCTTGGCGAAGATTTTTTTTGAATAGTTCCGCACGGTTTCGATCGTAAGGCCCATCTGTTCAGCCGCGTCGACCAGCGATCTCCCGCTAGCCAACGCACTGGCTAGTCGCGCTTCGCTAGGGAGAAGTCCGAACAGGTCAACCAGCAAGCCAGTACTTTCCGGAGTCATCTGGCTTTCCCCATGCAATGTTGCACGCGCGACAGGGTTGCCGGACCAGGTAAAATCCAACGATGGAAATGGCGAAATACGTATGTGCAACATGGGCACAGCGCTAATTCTAATCGCCGAAGAAGACTTGGCGGTGCCGCTTGCACAGCGATCAAGCATATCCGCTAGCGCGCTTTCGGCTGCGCGATCTGTGAAGGCCATCCGCTCACCTTGCAGCCCTGCGAGGATACGAAAGCCGGGCAATCTGTCCGGTCGATCAGGCGCGGCCTCTACAATGACCCCGGCTCGATCAAGCAGAAACCACCCCAGGCTGGTCTGTCGAGCCAAACTGGCTGACATTGACGCACGGAATCGTTCGCGCTCGACTATCGCCGCTGCACGCGTGCATGACTTAAGATAAGGAAAAAGTTTCCGCAAAATGGCGCCATCCGCTGCGCTGAACTCGATCGAACCGAAGATTCCGACCGTAATCGAAAGCGTGTCGGAAACAATCACGCGCATCGCCCGCAGAGCGCTCGCATCAAGTTGGTCGAGCGCCGAATCCATTTCTGCCCCTGAGTCCAAATCCTTCAACTCGGCAGCCGAATAGATACGTTCGGGACGAAGCCGGTCCGAAAGAATTATACCCAGCGCATCGGAAGAGATTGATACCGGCTTGCCGTTTGGCGTTGCGTTGACGCTATGCATAGCGTCGGAAGAGCCCGGGATTTCAACAATCATTGCAGCAAAACTAGCATTTGTGGCACCTGCGAGGCCCGCTAGAAATTCGGCCCAGCCGGCTTCTTCGACCACCGCCTTTTGCAAGGAAAGCAGCAATTCGGTTTCGGAATTTCCAGGAAAAGCCATGCATAATCCATACATCCTCCCATATGGGAGGTCCATAGGGGAATGTTCTCTGGTCAATATAGTCCCAGCAATTGAGGAGCGGACATTGACGGCACGAACATTGACCCATCTGGAGCGGCTCGAAGCCGAAGCGATCCACATCATGCGCGAGGTTGTGGCAGAGGCAGAAAAGCCGGTGATGCTCTATTCGGTCGGCAAGGATAGCGCGGCGATGCTGCATGTCGCCAAGAAAGCCTTTTACCCTTCGCCGCCACCCTTTCCATTGCTCCATGTTGATACGACCTGGAAGTTTCAGGATATGTACAAGCTGCGCGAAAAAGCTGCTGCGGATGCCGGCATGGAATTGCTGGTTTACAAGAATCCGGAAGCGGTCGAACGCGGAATCAACCCCTTCGATCACGGCGGACTGCATACCGATATGTGGAAAACCGAAGGTCTCAAACAGGCGCTCGACAAATATGGCTTTGATGCCGCTTTTGGCGGCGCACGGCGCGACGAGGAGAAGAGTCGGGCAAAGGAAAGGATATTTTCCTTCCGCTCAACCAATCATCGCTGGGATCCCAAGAACCAGCGACCCGAGCTGTGGAAACTATACAATACCCGTAAAGCCAAAGGCGAAAGCATCCGCGTCTTCCCAATGTCCAACTGGACCGAACTCGATATCTGGCAATATATTCATCTGGAAAATATCGAGATTGTTCCGCTTTATTTCTCGGCCAAACGCCCCACAGTCGAACGCGACGGCATGCTGATCATGGTCGATGACGAGCGCTTTCCGTTGCAAGAAGGCGAAACTCCGGTCCAACGATCCATCCGGTTCCGAACATTGGGCTGCTATCCGCTCACCGGCGCCGTAGAAAGCACCGCTGCAACCTTGCCGGAAATCATCCAGGAAATGTTGCTGACAACGACGTCGGAAAGACAGGGTCGTGCGATCGACCATGATTCTTCGGCATCGATGGAAAAGAAAAAGCAGGAGGGATACTTCTGATGACCGATACCATTTACAAGACCGACGCACTGATCGCCGAGGATATCGACAGCTATCTGGAAACGCATCAGCACAAGTCGCTGCTCCGCTTCATCACCTGCGGTTCGGTGGACGATGGCAAATCAACGCTGATTGGCCGGCTGTTATACGACAGCAAGATGATCTTCGAGGATCAGCTTGAAGCGCTACAGGCGGATTCAAAGTCGGTGGGCACACAAGGGCAGGAAATTGATTTTGCGCTGCTGGTGGATGGTCTCGCTGCCGAACGGGAACAGGGGATCACGATCGACGTCGCCTACCGGTTCTTCTCAACCGAAAAGCGCAAGTTCATTGTCGCTGATTGCCCCGGACATGAACAATATACCCGAAATATGGTGACCGGTGCATCGACCGCCGACCTTGCCGTTATCCTGATTGACGCCCGCAAGGGAGTGCTCGTCCAGACCCGCCGGCACAGCTATTTGTGCAACCTTGTCGGCATCAAGAATATCGTTCTGGCCGTCAACAAGATGGACCTGATCGACTATGATCAGGCCAAATATGACGAGATTGTTGAGGAATATACCGCTTTCGCCAACGAAATCGGCATCGACAATTTCACCGCCATGCCAATTTCCGGTTTCAAGGGCGATAATATTACCGACAATTCGGCAAATACACCTTGGTATAAAGGTGAACCCCTGATGGCGCATCTCGAGACGGTCAACCTTGATTTGGATGCCAGCCAGTCCAGACCGCTGCGCATGCCAGTCCAGTGGGTCAATCGGCCCAATCTCGATTTTCGCGGATTTTCCGGCCAGATCGCAACCGGCACGGTGAAGCCGGGTGATGAAATCCGCGTATTGCCTTCGGGAAAAACCTCGACCATTAGCAAAATTGTCACTCACGGTGGAAATCTTGAAGAAGCGGTCGCCGGACAATCGGTTACACTCTGCTTCGATGACGAAATAGATTGTTCGCGCGGCGATGTGATTGCGACGGCGGACAATCCGCCCGAGTCGTCCGATCAGTTCGAGACCACCATCGTCTGGATGGATGATACTGCATTGATCCCTGGTCGCGCATATTGGCTCAAGCTCGGCACACAAATGGTGTCCGCGACGGTGCACGAACCCAAATATAGCGTCGACGTCAATACGATGCAGCACATGGCTACAAAGACGCTCGATCTCAACGCTATTGGTGTCGCTGAAATTGCTACCGACAAACCCATTGTGTTTGAGTCCTATGCTGATAACCGCACATTGGGCGGCTTCATTCTGATCGACAAGATATCCAATGCTACCGTTGGCGCTGGCATGTTGCATTTCAGCCTGCGCAGGGCGCAGAATGTCCACTGGCAGGCGACGGATATTACGCGCGAGGCCCATGCCGATCTCAAGAACCAGAAGCCCAAGGTATTGTGGTTCACTGGTCTGTCGGGTTCCGGCAAATCAACTATCGCCAATGAAGTAGAAAAACATCTTAACATGATGAACCGTCACACTTTTCTGCTCGATGGCGACAATGTGCGGCATGGCCTCAACAAGGATCTGGGTTTTACCGAGGCCGACAGGATTGAAAATATCCGCCGCGTTGGGGAGGTGGCGAAGCTGATGACCGATGCCGGGTTGATTGTGCTTACCGCCTTCATTTCTCCGTTCCGCGCGGAGCGGAATATGGTGCGCGCGATGCTGCCGGAGAGCGAGTTTGTCGAAATTTTTGTCGATACGCCTTTGGAGGTCGCCGAGCAGCGCGATGTAAAGGGGCTTTATAAAAAAGCGCGCGCTGGCGAACTCAAGAATTTCACTGGCATCGACAGTCCTTATGAGCCACCCGAAATACCCGACATCCGGGTCAATACTGTCGAAATGACTCCGGTCGAAGCCGCCGAGTATATTATCCGCCAGATCGCGCCGTTGAAGTGAAGGATCCAATAATGCAGGACGATGTTGCCCTTGCCTCCCATCTCGCAGCCACAGCGGGTAAATTGTTGCTGCAAGTGCGCGATAGCGGACTTTTGACCGGAAAGGCGCTCGGCAAAGCAGGCGATGAAACCGCGAACCAGTTTCTGATCCACGCGATTGCACAGCAGCGGCCCGATGACGGTCTGCTGTCGGAAGAAAGCAAGGACACAGAAGAGCGCTTGGCGAAGTCACGTGTATGGATCATCGATCCGGTCGATGGTACCCGTGAATATGGCGAAGGCCGGACTGATTGGGCGGTGCATGTCGCGCTCGCCATAGACGGCGTTGCCGCGATTGGCGCGGTGGCCCTGCCCGGCCTTGATCTCGTGCTACGTTCAGACCAGCCTACCACGATACCGCCGCCACCCGAGAAATTGCGCATGGTGGTGAGCCGGACCCGCCCTGCCGCCGAAGCAGTTGCTGTCGCGGAAGCTTTGGGCGCTGAACTTGTCCCGATGGGCAGTGCCGGTGCGAAAGCCATGGCAGTGGTTCGCGGAGAAGCGGACATTTACCTCCACACCGGTGGTCAATATGAATGGGACAGCTGCGCCCCGATAGCCGTTGCAGCAGCGCATGGACTGCACGTCAGCCGTGTCGATGGCTCGCCGCTGAAATATAACCAGCGCGATGTTTACATGCCGGACTTGTTGATCTGCCGGAAGGAACATTCCGATCCCGTATTTAAGGCACTCACAGGGGTTTAGCAGATTCGCCTTTCCCACCGTTTCTACAGGAGAGGTGGTCCGCCATCGACGAATATCTCAGGCACTGGCGTCGGTGAAGAACGAATGCGGCAGATGGGAACAACCGTCGTGCCGTCATTCTGCGAAATCCGGTGCGCAAGCATTCGTAAGGGAAACAGGAAATCAGGGTCAGGCGATGATCGGAAAGTGGGTCTCGTTCCGATAAGCAAGCACGACAACCCCTCGAATAGCTACCACGGATTGAGAAACCCTTGGCCACGCCCTTCAAGGCTTTCGTCACCATATTCTATGACTTCAAAATGACCATAGACTGACATCCGTTCGCCCAATCGCGCGAACAGGCGCGCTAGCTACAGAGGCCCAAGGTGGGTCAGCGTCTGGCGTTTTGATTCGCAGGGGTGGGGCTTTTTATTTCAGAGACACTAGCCGTGAATAAAAATTGGTTGGGGTGGCAGGATTCGAACCTGCGCATGGCGGCATCAAAAGCCGCTGCCTTACCACTTGGCGACACCCCAATATTGTCGGCCCGTTTGTTACCGCGCCGCGCTGGTGAACGGGCCTATTATCCAGTTTGCCCGCAAGGGGCAAGAGGCAGTTATAACTAAGCTTCGAACAGTTGTTTGACCCAGCCATGATCATCCGGCGCAACCCCGCGCTGGATATCGACCAGTCGGCGTCGCAATTTTTCGGTCAGCTGCCCCGGGCCGCCGCCGCCAATGGTGAATTCACCCTCGGTGGACTTGACCGTACCGACGGCCGTGACAACCGCTGCGGTGCCGCAAGCGAAGGTTTCGACCAGTTTTCCGCTAGCGGCGTCGGCTTCCCATTGATCGATGGCATAAGGCTCTTCGACCACTGTCAGCCCCTCTTCACGGGCAAGGGTGATAATCGAATCGCGAGTGATGCCGGGCAGGATCGTGCCGCCAAGCGGCGGTGTGATCAGCTTGCCATCATCCATCACGAAGAAAAGATTCATGCCGCCCAGTTCTTCAACCCACTTATGCTCGGCCGCATCGAGGAACACGACCTGGTCGCATTCTTTCTCGATAGCTTCGGCTTGGGCAACCAGGCTGGCAGCATAATTGCCGCCGCATTTCGCTGCGCCGGTGCCGCCCGGTGCTGCGCGACTATATTGTTCGGAGACCCAGATGCTGATCGCTGACGCGCCGCTCTTGAAATAGCCGCCGGCAGGAGAGGCGATCACGAGATAGAGATATTCCTTGGCCGGGCGAACGCCGAGAAACACTTCGCTCGCGAACATGAACGGACGCAGATAAAGCGAACCGCCCTCGACCGAAGGGAACCAGTCGCGGTCAATGTCGACCAGCGCCTCGACCGAATCGAGGAACAGCTGTTGCGGCAGTTCCGGCATTGCCATCCGCCGTGCCGATGCCTGAAAGCGTTTCGCGTTTTCCTCGGGGCGAAACAGAGCCGTCGCACCATCGGCAAGACGATAGGCTTTCATACCCTCGAAAATTTCCTGAGCATAATGCAGCACCGAAGATGCGGGATCCATCAATATCGGTTCACGTTTGGTGATTTTGGCGTCATGCCAGCCATCGGTTTCCGTATAGCGGATCATCGCCATATGGTCGGTGAACAAAGTCCCGAAACCCGGGTTCTCCAGCAGTCTGGCACGCTCATTGGCATGCACCGGCGTAGTGCTGGGCTCCAGATTGAATTCAAGCCTGTTTATATCTGCCATATCCTGCCACTTTCGCTGTGAATCACGCTACCAAATGGAAGAGTTGGAAGCATAATCCATTTGTCTTGCAATCCCCTAATCAGCCTGTCAAGATACGTCAACATGACTGACGTATCTCGCCCTGCCATATCCCCCGGAGCTTCGCCGCTTTTTCTGCGCGAAGACGAAATCCGTCGGGGCATTGAGTTGCTCTATTTCGGCTATACCAGACTGACCAATGCTATTGACCAGGAGCTCGGAAAACAAGGCCTGGGACGCGCCCACCACCGGGCATTATATTTTATAGCGCGGCAGCCCGATCTTACTGTCGGAGAATTGCTCAAATTGCTGGCGATCACCAAACAGTCGCTCGGTCGGGTGCTGAAGGAATTGCAGGACCGTGATTTCATTCTGACATCACCCGGTGTCGTCGACCGGCGCCAGAAATTGCTTCGCCTGACCGAAAAAGGCGCCGGGCTCGAAGCGGAACTATTTCGCAATCTGCGCGAGAAGCTTTCTTCCGCTTATGTCTCAGCCGGGCAGGAATCGGTAACCGGTTTCTGGCATGTTCTGGAAGGCCTGATCCCCGAAAGCGACCGCAAGATGGTATTCGACTTGCGCGGGGACAATGGCTGAGGCCGGAGCAGTCTTTGGCCGGCAGCGGCGGCCTGTCAGCAGTTAATCGACGGTCCGCGCTTCAGGCTTCGCCAGCAGTATCAACCATCGCATGTTTGATCGCGTCCTGCGGGCTTTTGTCACTCCACAAAACGAACTGGAAAACCGGGTAAAAGCGTTCCCATTCTTCAATCGCCAGATCGACGATTGTCTGTGCCTGATCAAGACCGAGCATGCCGCTGCCACCCAGCAGGGTAGCATGTCGGAACAGCAGGACATTATTGTTCGACCAGAGATCGAAATGCCCCAACCACAGCTGCTCGTTGATCAGTCCAAGCGTTTCGTAAATGACGCTGGTCTTTTCCTCTGGAACGCGGATTTCCGGTAACAGCAGAATCTGAAGAACATGATCCTCGTTCCGCCAGATGGCGCGCATCTGATAACTGGTCCAATTGCCCTTTATCTCGACGGACAGTTCGTCGTCACCGACATGGTCGACCGACCAGCCGCGCGCCTCGAAAAAGGCCGCCAGCATATCCACGGGCGGTGCTTCATCCTGATCAAGCTCTTCCCATTGGTCGTCAAGCATCGCGGTTCCAGATCCTTTGCAGATAACAGCCTAGTGGCCCACTCGCCGGATCAGGGCAAGGCAAGCAGATGTTGGCCTTCACATTGTTTGTGGGAACGCTGTGGATAATGAACAGCGATTGATCGCTGATCAGAGTGGCGATCAGCCGTCGGTTTTGGGAGCCGGTGTCTTGCGTGCAGCCGCTTTGGGCTCTGCAGGCTTGCGGGTGGTCGCGCGTTTCGCCGCCGGCTTTTTAACCGGAGTAACAGTGCCATTTTCCAGTGCTTCGATGCGCTTCTTCAGCGCATCGGCTTCGGCGCGGGCTTTGGCCGCCATTTCCTTCACCGCTTCGAATTCGTCGCGCGATACAAAATCCATGCCGCCGAACCATTCCTTTGCGCGCTCCCGCGCACCGGCCTCGGCTTCGCGACCGACGCCAGCCACGGTTCCGGCAAGCCCGTTCAAAACTTTGGAAATATCATCGAAAAAGCGGTTCTGGCTTTGCATTTCATTACACTCCGTCACTGGCCCTTGAGGCCCGAAAAAATATCACCCTATATCTGGGTTCTTGCTGCCGGAACAACAAGGGTCTCCGCACCCGGATTCAGCCAGTCGATCTGTTTATTGAGGATCGCCGCAAAACACAGCCATGCGAGATAGGGCACGAGCAGCCAGGCAGCGGCCTTTCGGACCCGGCCAAAGACCAGTGTCGTGCCCAGCGCCAGCACGAAAATTATAATGAGCAACCAGAAGGCCGAGACGATCTGATGCATGCCGAAAAACAGGATAGGCCAAAACAGGTTCAGTGCATATTGCGCGAGATAGATGATGATCGCCGGCCCGCGCAATGGTGCGCCGCGCGCATGAAGCACCATCGCAAAAGCCGTACCCATCATTGTGTAAAGCAGCGCCCAGGCCGCACCAAAAACCCAGCCCGGTGGTTGCGCCGCCGGTTTGGTCAAAGCCTGAAACCAGCGATTTTCTTCACCGGAATTGGCAAACTGACTGAATGTGAAACCAAGCAACACAGTGACCGGGACGATGAACAATATCCATCGAAGCAAGGACATCCGTAGCTGACCTTTTGAAGCAATCTGATTCACAGGCAGCATCCTTGATCGATTAGTTACACGAATCGTCCGGGTTGACTTGCGCCCGAAACCCCTATGCTTTTAACAATTTCTAACCATTTGGCTAGCGTTATGCCGCCGAAATCATGGCATCCGGAAACAGACCAAGATTATTGTTGCTCTTGGTATTTTCCACTTCATCGCCATGTTGGAGAAACGGGATGCTCCGGGAGGAAAAGGAACAAACCATTGATTGTGACAGATAGGACGGGCTGCTAGGCGCTTTTTATGAACGATAAAACCAATTCGACCGAAAAAGACACACCTCCCGCCCCGCTAAAGAAGATCGGAAATCTGCGGATGGTGTTTGACCGCGCCATCAATTATCCGAAACAAATAGCGTTCGCCTTGCTGGCTCTTTTCGTCTCCGCAATGGCGACGCTGGCAATCCCGGCGGGTTTCAAAACGATTATCGATAAAGGCTTTATGGCCGGAAGCGGCGATATCGCGCCTTATTTTCAGGGCCTTCTCGGGATCGTCGCGGTTCTGGCTGTCGCGACCGCCTTCCGCTTCTATTTTGTCAGCTGGCTTGGTGAACGGGTTGTTGCCGATCTGCGACTTGCCGTGCAAGCCAATCTGCTGCGACTGGCTCCGGGCTTTTTCGAAGAGAACCGGCCATCGGAAATCGCGTCGCGCATGACCTCTGATACCGCGATCATCGAACAAGTGGTGGGAACCACCGTTTCTGTCGCTCTGCGCAATATCGTCATCGGAATCGGCGGGATCATCTATCTTTTCACTCTCGCACCTGCGTTGACCGCCGGGCTGCTGCTTGCCATTCCGGTGATCATTTTGCCAATCGTGTTTATCGGCCGGAAGCTGACCAATGTGTCGCGATCCAGCCAGGACCGGGTGGCGGATGTCGGCGCGATGATTTCCGAAGTATTGGGCGCGATGAAAATTGTTCAGGCCTTTGGACAGGAAAAGCGCGAGCATGAACGGTTCAGCGGAGCCGTCGAGTCAACATTCGATACTGCCAAGAGCCGGATCCGGCTGCGCGCAGCAATGACCGCCATTGTTATCGGCTTGATCTTCACCGGCATCACGATGCTGATGTGGCGCGGTGCGATCGGCGTGTCGGAAGGCTCCATATCCGGTGGTACAATAGCGGCCTTCGTGATCACTGGCGGCTTGGTAGCGGGCGCCTTTGGCGCTTTGACGGAAGTCTATGGCGACTTGCTGCGCGGCGCCGGTGCAGCAGGCCGGTTGGCCGAATTGCTCTCCGAAAAACCGGGCATTGCGGCACCGGAAAACCCGATCGCCCTGCCGGAGCCATCGCGCGGCCAGATCGCGTTCGACAATGTAACATTTTCCTATCCAACGCGTCCCGACACTCAAGCGTTAAGCAATTTTTCGCTGACCGTTTCGCCAGGCGAGACGGTTGCCGTGGTCGGTCCATCCGGTGCTGGCAAGTCCACCCTGTTCCAACTCGCTCAGCGCTTTTACGATCCTCAGGGCGGCTCTGTCCGCATCGATGGCGTAGCCCTGCCCTCGGCTGATCCCGCTGAAATCCGCCAGCGTATGGCTCTGGTGCCTCAGGAAACCGTATTATTCGCAGCATCCGCCCGTGACAATCTGCGTTACGGCAAATGGGATGCCAGCGACGAGGAAATCTGGGAGGCTGCTCGCGTTGCCAATGCCGAGAAATTCCTCCGCGCGCTGCCCGAAGGACTGGACAGTTTCATGGGCGAAGCAGGAACACGGCTGTCGGGTGGGCAACGCCAGCGCATCTCGATCGCTCGTGCCTTGCTGCGCAACACGCCGATCCTGCTACTCGACGAAGCCACGTCAGCATTGGACGCGGAAAGCGAAAAGCTGGTTCAAGATGCTCTGGATCATCTGATGAAGGAACGCACAACGATCGTCATTGCGCATCGCCTGGCGACCGTACGGTCGGCTGATCGGATCATAGTAATGGATGAGGGCCGGATCGTGGAACAAGGCGACCATGACAGCCTGATCGCCAAAAACGGGCTCTATGCTCGCTTGGCAGAGTTGCAGTTCAGCAATGTCGAAACAAGTCGGTCAAAGGTTACCGTTTAACCGGGACAAGTATAGCCTGGCATGACGTCGCTCAGCCAGGTTTTAGGGAGACTGGGTCCACGCTTCGGGAGCGGTCATTACTCTGGGACTGATCGCTGCTCTGAGACTGGCCGCTGCTCTGAGACTGGCCGCTGCTCTGA
>TARA_R110000824_G_scaffold222606_1_pt1 | contig 33851 bp, 48 predicted proteins | sample TARA_R110000824 | Tara Oceans TARA_R110000824 (sample SAMEA4397747) | marine metagenome | biome: Polar Biome; feature: [MES] marine water layer (ENVO:01000295) within the mesopelagic zone...; material: water (ENVO:00002006), including particulate matter (ENVO:01000060) such...
GGTTCAGGTAGAGCAGCAGATGTAGCTGGATATGTAGGAAGATAATAATATGATTTATAGAGATAAAATACTTGACATAGATAACAAAACTTTAGTATTTTATTGTGGTGAAGTACATACAAATTATATTTGTAATATTTTTACTTACAATAAAAGGAGAACCTATGGGTGTAAATGACATTCAGATTAAAAATCTTATAAAAGATGTTTGCATTCAACTAGGAGAAAAGTATGCAAAAACTGAAGCTTTGGATATTGTGTACGCAACTGGACTTGTGGAAAGTAAGTACCAATACATTGAACAGATTGGACCAGGTCCTGCAAAAAGTTTCTGGCAAGTGGAGCCTGAAACAGCTGTCGACAATTGTAAAAATTTTATATCAGCTCGCCCTGAACTTATGCAAAGGGCTGCAGATATTCTTGGTATTGACCCTTATCACTTTATTGACCCTCAGCCTGATAATTGGGATTGGATTCTTCGTACTAACATTTCTGCTGGCATATTGCATTGCAGGATTAAGTACTGGCGTGTACCAGAGCCTATTAAATCTGGTAAAGAAGGGTTAGCAAAATATTGGAAAGAACACTATAATACAGCAGAGGGTGCTGGTAGTGTGGAACATTTTTTACATTTAACAGAAGGAAAAATATAATGTCGAGGACAGCGAGTACACAAATGTTAGCTAGGCTAGCAAATCAGTTACAACTAGACAAAGTAGAAACTGGTCAAGAGTTAGGAAGCGAAATTTTAGATTCAGGTTTTTTAATAGATGAAGGACTAAGAAAATATCAAGAAGAGGCCGAAGATACTGGTCTTGAATTTAGTGAGTATAATAGAAAGGGAGCTAATATAGGTGCCGGACAGACTTTAGCAACTCTAGCAGCACCACATCTTGCTATCCCAGCTGCAATATTAGGGTTTGGATTAAGAAGAAATAGAGATAAACCAAGTTTTGAGTTTGATTTAGGTAAAGCAGTTCCCGGATTTGAAAATAGACTTTTTGGTAAACAAAAAGGATTAGACTTAATTTCAAGTATTGAAGGAACAAGAAAATTTACTAGTAAAGCACTAGAGGGTTCATTATTAGCAGACTTTTTTGACACAGCTAGAAGTACTGTAGATGCTTACGGAGATTCAGGGACTGATGAAAGTTTAATTAACTGGCTAAGAGGAATAGAAACTGCGTCCAAAGTGGAAACGGAACCAGAAGATGAAACAGAAGTGGAGGAGGCATAATGGCTATAGAATATAAAACATTAGAACAAATGCTGGAAGAACAAGGACTTACTATGTCAGCTCTAACTGACCCAGGCTCTAGATTTGGGTATGGTCAATCTGGAGAGTATGGTAAATTTTATTCATCTTTTGACTCAGAAGGATATTCAGATGCTATGTCATCTTTAGAAGATTTAGAATCTTCATTAATGGGTCAAATAGAAAGTGGCTTTTCTACTAAAAGCTCTCAATCTAGAACAAAACAAGGCCAGAATATAGAAAACATCAAATTAGGAAAAAGACAATCTGGTTTTGGTGGTAGAGGAGTAGAAGAAAGACTTCTGCAACTTACTAGAAGGAGTTCAGCTGAAGAATACGAAGCTGACGTTAGAAAAAAGGAATCTAGTATAAGGAATACTGAAGAACAAATTGGTTCTCAAGTTGGTAGGCTTGAAGGCATGTTCACATCTTTCTTAGGAGATGCGGCAACAAGAAGTCTTCAAATAAAACAAGGAGACCCAACGGGTGGCTCACAACAAAAATTTATTACTCAATCTGACATTGACAGCTTTTCTAATTCTATTGGAACAGATAACCAAGCTAGCTTTTTAAGCCAAGCTTCTAATCTTTTAGGGCAACCTTATCAATCCTTAATAGACTTATATAGTAGTTACAGCCAACAACAAGGAGAAACTTATGGCTAGAAATGCAATTAATCCAGCTTTATTATCTAAAGCAAGAGGAGATAGTTTAGGGCAAAGGTCTGTTAAAGACCTTGTGAAAAGTATAGGAGATGCTAATCAGCAAGTGGGTAAAAATAAAATTGCCTCGCAAAAATTATCTTTAGAACAACTTAAAGAACAAAATAGAGTAACAGAAAAAGCTAATAAGGAAGCCGAAGATAAAGAAAAGGCGTTTATGAAGGATATATATAGGCCTATAATAGAAAGTCTGAATGGGAATTTATCTGACCAAAGATTAGTTAACTCTTTCTTAGAGTTAAATGAAAATGGAACTTCTTTTTATCAACAATTTTTAAATGATGGTGTTCCAGAAAAAAATATTAAAAAATATAAAACTGAAGACGTTCTTCGAAGTGAATTGGGATTAAATAGATTAGAAAAAATAGACATTGTTGCAGACCTTGAGTTCTTTAGGAATAAAGATAATCCAGAAAATTTAAGAATAGAAACATTGGATAGGGCTCGAAAAAGAAGACAAAATGGAACTATTACACAACAAGAATGGGAAAAATATTTCGTTATAGCAAAGGCTAATAACATGGCATCACTTGGATATGGCAAAGAAAAAACAACGCCTGGTGAAAATCCTATAAGTAGAGCTAGTATTAGTACTGCCTATAATAAAGTTTCTATTCTTGGTAATAAATTTTCAGATGATTATTCGACCACAAGTGGTAACGTTCAAAGATTTAATCAAAAAAGTAGTTTCAAATATAATAAACAAGTGACGTCATTTGTAAATAATACTATCCCTAGTTTGTCGAATGGTAGTGAGGCCAAGGAAATAGCAAATTATGCAACCTTCCTTGATGCGTTCAAAAACGACAGAACAGATAAAGCAAACAACTTTCTTACTGATGCAGCAATTGGTGGAAGAGTTAAAGAGTTGATGCAATCTGAATTAGGGGGCTTAGAACTAGAAAAGAAATCAACTATTGGTATAATTGGTGGTTTAGCTATAGAGGCTATTCCTGACCTAGCAATGTATGATACTCCTAAAGATTTAAGCAATGCACTTAGTGCAACTGATGTGAATAACAACCTAACTAAGGAAGCTATAAGATTAAACGGTCTTCTTACCGATAAATTAGAAGAAGTACTAGGGGACCAAAAATATTGGAAAACATATTTAAATGATGATTACTCTAAATTTAGATTAATTAAATAATGTCTGATAAAAAGAAAACATTAAATTACGCCGACTCTCTCGGTGTTCCATCGGTAACAGATACAGTATCTACTCCTTTAAACTTTACTGATTCTATTGGAGAATCTACAAAACAAGTTACAAAAGGAGATGCAGCTTGGATGGACAGGTTTCAACCAGATGCAGTTGAAAGAGTTGTGGGAGCAGCTTACGATAAAAGTCAAGATTTTCTTGACTATATTTTACCTGAATATGCAAAAGACGTATACAATGAAAGTATCCAAGGTCTTGCACAGAAAATTACAACTGGAGATTATAAGTATGATACAACAAAGACAGCGGGTCTTCCGACATCTTGGCTGTATGACACAATGGTTTCAGTTGGCTCCCTTGTTGGCTCTCCTACGGACATAGCTGTAACAGCTGGAAGCTATGGTATGGGTAATTTTGCACTAAAAGGTACTTTAAAGGCGGCTGCAGAAAAAGGTGCAAAAGTAATGGTAAACAAAAAGATTATTACTTCACAATCTGCTGATAATATAATTAAAAGTAGATATATGGACAGTATAGGAGGAGCTGCAGTTTCATTTCCCCTTCATAATAATTATAAAGAAAGTGTTTGGAATGTCGCTCAAGCTATAAATGAAAGGAGCCAAAATTATGAATCATTTCTTGTTACTGGAAATGAAGAAGTTGGGAAAAATATATTTTTTGGTGAAGGCTCTGGTGCGAAAATAGGAAAAATAGATTTAAAAGAATTTGACCAAGCGGGAGAGGATAAGATTAAAAGGTATGGAGCGGCTTTAAATATTGCTAGAAAAGATGTTAATTTACTTAATATGGCAAAAGATGTAATACATTTGGGAACAGCACTTCCATTTGGTAGATTTCTTGGTAAGTATGCCCCTAGACCTAAATTTTTAGGAGGTCAAGGTCCTCTTACACCACTAAAAAATAACTTTGGAAACATACAAGCTTTTGGAGGGGAAGCTGCTGTCTTTGCAGGAACAATGTCTCTTGTTGAAGATGGTGAACCGGATGCTTATGAAGGAATGACTGCTGCTGCGATTGTATTAGCAGCAACGCTTCCTAGGTTTTTAAAAAACAGAAGTCTTAATTTATCAAAAAAATATTCAGGAGCCTGGTATGACAAAGGTACTAAAACTTGGATTTACCCAAAAGATTACAAGGGACCAGGTAAAAAACCTAGTTACTTAACAGAAGATGCAGAGATTGTTCTTGACCCTAAGCTTCTTAGACCTGGAACTTTAAGGGAACTAGATAGAAAAACAGTGGAAAGGTTAATAAGGAAGTCCACAGATGATGAAGCTATAATAAAAAGAACAAAAGATATATGGTCTATGACTCAAAACCCTATAGCTACAATAGAAAATGCTTGGATAGGTCAAGCAGCAGATAAATCCGGGGTCATACCTGTACCTCTTTTTGAAAAGCAAAAAGATGGAACAATGTTAATGATTGGGTATGATACAGCACAAACAGACCTTACAATTAAACAATTAAACAAGGGCTCAGTACCCGGTGGAATGGCCACCGGAGCTTATATGGATACTTCAATATTAGGTACAAAATTAAATGTTAATGCAAACCCAATATCAAAACCAAAGACTATTCAGGAAGTAGTTAGTGAAAAAGGCGTTTCATCTGCTAGTATTATGGAAGTTCCTAAAGGTATTGATGCAAGAATTGTTCCTAAATCCTTTAGATACACAGACACAGGTATTAGTTTTAACATAAATGTTGGGAAACAGATTTACGCTTTAGATGAAGCAAATTCAGACTTATTTTTAAAATTTTATACTGCACAACCTGGACTAAAAGATGAGTTTTTAAAAAATAATAAAGGAATTAAAAACGACCACTTTGCGATGACAAGAATAAGAAGAAGAACTCTTACTAGTCTTATAAATGATGGAGCTAATTCAAAACATGGCCTACTTCCTGCTGACTACAAACAGTTACTACAATCATTGTCTCTTGAATACCCGAAGTTTGAAAAAATACTACTTAATTCAAAAAATCAAAATGTATTCAATAAAGATGGTAGTGTAAACACTAGAAAGCCAATTCTTGTAAAAGATATGAGTGAAGCAGAGATGTTAATCGTGACACGTGGTTTGCAAGACTTACAAACGAGTAGAGGGTGGATAAAATATGTACAAGATAACTTTAATTCTGAGTTAAGGTATGTTAATCCTAATTCAAATCAAAACGAAATCTTAAATGTAATGTCTTCTATATTTTCCGAAGCAGGGAGCATCATAACTTCTCCACCTGGAAGAACACTTCTTGGTATGATTTCAAAGACAGATGCTATTATTCGTCAACGCTCTACTGAAGACATGATTAATCTTCAACAAGCACTAGGTATGGACGTTAGTATATTAGGTATACAGAAAAAAATGCCTTCAGCAATTCAAAAAGCTATTGGATATAATCCATTTAGAAATGAACTTGCTGAAAAATGGATTATGGGACGAAAAGAAGATGTGATAACGCTATCTAACGGAGAAAAAATTGGAACTGGATTTTCTAATTATCAATTATTAGATTTGAGTGGTAAGGGTAAAACCATATTTGCAAAGTGGAAAAAGCAAGTAGCAAGAATAAATCAAAATCCAAAAGAATCTGGTTTAAATCAAAAAGAAATAGATTTTTTAAATTGGAGAGTTAAGACTATTCCTAAAATAAGTGTTCTGATGAATGACATAGTTAATAGAGCTGTATTTGATGCAAAATTAAGAATTCCTAGTAGAAAAGAATTTTATATGCCTTATGTTATGGATAAGCAATTCAGAGATGTAATTTATAGTCAAATGTTGACTTTAAATGATAAGGTTGAAAGAATAATTGGTGTAAAAAACGCTATTCAAACAGACCCTAGAATGATGGCTATTGATGATGCGATGAAAGAAAAAGTTGAATTAGAAATTCATAATTGGGTAAAAGGTTTGGAAAAAAGTGCAGACCCTCTTAAAAAAGGGGTTGCTATAACTTGGCGTGAAGCTACAAAGCAAATAGAAAAACACCCTTCGACTCAAGGTGTAGTTACTGAGCTAGAGGTTAGAATGGCAATGAATTCATCTCTTATGAACGAAGGTTTTAAAACTTATGGACACTTAGAAAAAAAGAGAACTTTAGGGAGTTCAAGCAGTAGTGGAGATGTAGATATTATATCTGCTGTAAGCTCTAAAAAATCTCAATTGTTAACCACTAATTTATTAACTCTTTACACCGACTATGTAATGGGTGCAAATAAGCGTATTGCACTGGCTCAAATTTTTGGCCCAGAAGGTAAATTATTTTACAACTTAAAAGAAATGGTTCCAGACGATGCGATGATAAAAGGAGCTTTGCCAGATGCTTTTGAAGCCATGGGAATCTCTATGGAAGATAATGTTGCTAGAGCTGCTGGTGTACCACCACAGATACTAGGTAAACAAAAAGATGTGCTTCAACTTTATATGGATTTAATTTCAGGAGAAAGTCAATATTCTAGAAGCAGTCCTATGGCAAGTTTTCAAGAACCTCTTGCATCTCTTGTATTTAATTTAAAAATTAATGCGGGAACAGCATTTATACCAAATGCATTTCAGACTTTTATTTCAACACTTCCAGACCTAGGTCTTTTTAGTACTCTTGGAGGAGGTATGAATTATCTTTTCAATCCTTTAGTGTTTGACTTTGTTAATAAAAGTGGTGCTCCAAGTTTAACGCTTGCAGATGAACTTCTTCCTGGTATAAGAGCTCTTAGACAAAGCTCGAAAAAATTAACAGAAATCGGTCCTGGTCAAGGAGTTATCGCCAACCTTCTTAAAGAAGTAAATGCTCAAACTATTATGGACTTTATGGGACAACCTTTTATGTATGCTAATTTAGGGAATAAAATTCTTTCAGCGTCAGCAGCAGATAACTATCTTATAAAAATAACAAAACACTTAACGGGAAAGGGCAGTCTTATTGATAAGGCAATAGCTCAAGGAGAGCTTCCTACGGTTATAGGTAAAAAAGCACTTGATAGCTATTTTAGAAATAAAGCGTCTTATACATTTGGTGTAAATCCAGCAGAATTAATAAAATTCTCAGATGCTGTTATAAATAGAACATATAAAACAAAAGAAGAGTTAATATTTAAAAGAAAATTAATGGTAGCAATAGATTCATATGCACAAAGAGCTCAAATGGGAAGAGATTTGACCTTAGATGCAGTTTCGGTAAACGACCCTAATGCAAGGACTATGAGTCTTTTTAAAAGATGGGCAAAAAGACAGGTAAATTGGACTGACGATATGTTTGGTAAAGAAATGAAAAATGGAAACTACATGATTCCCCTAACTATTATCTCTACAGGAATAATGGGTGGATGGCTGACTTTGAGAACTAAGGATACACTTCTAGATGCTATTGGTGGTGGTAAGGTAGACGAGAAAACGGGAGAGTGGATATACAATAGACCGGCACGATTTATAGGAAGAGCACCTAGATTTTTTAAGCCTAAATATGACCCAAAAACAGGAAAGCTTTTAACTCGTTTTGCACCGGGAAAATTACAGACAAAGAATTATTGGAAAGATGGAGACCAGGTATTTGATGACATTAAAAATTCATTTACACAGTCGGGTATGATTGGTATGACCGGAGACATTATATTAGACGATGAACCATTTCAATCTCTTAAATTTGCTGTTAGTCCAGCAATAATGGGAGACGTAGAAAGAATATCTGAAACATTATACTATTTATTAATTGACCACCCTACAGACCCGGGTAGTGATTATAATATAGCTGTTAGAACATCGTTAAAGCACTTTGTTCCAACAATGGGAACTTTACTTCATAATAATTTTAAAAGATATCAGTATGAACCTTGGCCTGTTGCGGCAAAAATAACAGGTGGAGAAAAATTCGGAAAAGTTCCAGTGCAACTTGAATTAAACAAACTTAGAAAACAAAAAGCTTTAGTAGTTGAAGAAATTAGAAACATAGCTATAGATAAAACCTATGCAAATAGTAAATCTGCAAGTATAGAAATGGCACGTGTTATAGCAGAGTGGAACACAAGTCCGGCCGTAGGAAAATACTCTGGGTTAACGGTTGTTTTAGATGACTATTCACCAAATAAAATTATGAATAAATTTATAGGTTACGTAAATAAGAATGAAGAATTATATAAATTACAACCTAAAGACTTAATACCAAAAGATAGATTAATTAAATAATTAAAAATAAAAGGAACTATTATGAATAAAGACAAAACATTACTGGATTACTTTGGTGAAAAAAGTTCAGATTTTGACCAACAAAAAGATTTAATGGATTTAATGGGAGTTAATCCTGACACAAAACAACTTTTAAATACTATGTTGTTACTAGGAATTGACCCAGGTAAGAAGAAGAAAATTGCTATGAAAGGTGGTAAGTCTATATTAGATTTGTTTAATGAATTGATGGGTAAGGGAGCTAAAGCTAGTGTTGCTCCACAAAGAAGTGGTAAGGCTATATTGGATTTGTTTGATGAAATGATGGGTAAGGGAGCTAAACAAGTCGACGACGTTGTTGCCAGAAAACCTCTTGATACATCTTATATAACAGGAAAGAATCCTAATGCAGTAACCATGCAAGACGTTTTAAAAGGAACTAAGAAATCTTTAGATATGCCAGCTTTTGAAAGAGAAGCTTTAGGATTAGTTAAAAGAGTTAGCATTCCTGCGGGAAAAGGTCAAGCAAACTTATCTAGACAGCAGTTGCTTCAAAATGCCGTTAAGGGAAATCAATCTCAAATAGCTAAAATGAGAGAGTTAGGGATTGGAGTCGAAGATACAGGAAGTTTTCTTCCAGCTCTTATAAGACAAATAGGTAAAGCTGGTCCTGGAATGCCAAATGTTAAACGTCAAAGTGATTTGATGAGAATTTTAGAGGAAATAAGTAATACTCTAAACAAAGGTCCTTTTGGTTAATAAAGAAAATATAGAAACAAAAAATAAACAAAAAACATTGTCGGACGTTTTAAAAGGTACTGATAATTTTTTGTTTAAGACTGGCCCTGAAGCTTTAATAGGTGGAATATCAAAAGGATTAGGTTTAGGAGTTGGTATTTTATCTGATTATGTTAAAAACCCTGTTCAAAATATTGCTTTTGATGCAGCTACTTTAGGGTTAGGTAAAGGTATTAAAGGTATTGGTTTGGCTGCAGGATTATTAAATCCGAAGATTAAAAAAGGCTCAGTTTCTCTTTTCAGAGGCGATGAAAATGTTTTACCCACAACTACTGCTATGCAAAAATTAGTTGAAACAGGTAAACGTGTTGGTGGAAATAAAAAAATATTTAATAAAGATAGAGATAATTATCCTGGAGTTCTTTATTCTACATTATTTCCCAATTATGCAGAAAGGTATGCTTCCGGATATTCTCTTACAGGAAGCAAAGAATTGCCTGGAACTGTATCTCAATTTCAAGTTCCTTATGAATATATAATGAAAAAAAATGAACTTGCTAGTGCACAACTTATTAAGTTATTCGAAAAGGTAAAGAATAAAATGGTAGATTCTCCAAGAGAATATAACCATAATATGGCTGACTATGATATGACACGAGGTGAAACTAAAATTATGAGAGATGTTGGACAAGTTATAAAGGGTTCTATTGGTTCTAATAAATATCCATCTCTTTCAGACATTGATGAACTTGCTGAAATGGCTGCAAAAAATCCAAAAGAAATTACAACTAAAGGTATATATAGATTTAGAGAAGGGATTCCTATTAGATTTTTAGAAAACTTAGAGTTTGTCCCTGGTAAAAATACGTCATCCAAACAGAGAGAATTTTTAAACGACCCAAATAGGATAAAAGAATTAATATCCATGTTAAAAGAATTACGTTAAAAAGGAATGTCGTTCATGACAGGAGCAACACTAGCTTCTGCTTCTTCCACTGTATCATAAAGAGTACAAGTATCCGGAGAAAATCCTACAGTCGCTTTTCCAGTTGAGCCATATCTATTTTTAGCTACAACAATATCCAGTCCAAATCTACCATTTTTAGCATTTTGATAATCCACTGTCCACGGGTAATGTGTAAATGCTACAATTTCTGCGTCTTGTTCTAGATTACCAGACTCTGCAAGGTCACTAAGCTTAGGAATACGTTCTTGCCTATACTCTATATTACGATTAAGTTGTGAAACTAAAATTACTGACATTTTTTCTGACTTACATAACCATTTATATTTTTTAGATGTGTCACCTATTTTTAATCTTAAATCTCTCATATCGTTTCTTGGATACTCGATAAGTCCTATGTGGTCATCTATGACTACGTCAGGCTTTATACGTCTTATTTCTCTAAAAGTTCCCTCTAAATTACGAATGTTGTCGAACATGAAAAGTTTGTCAGTATATTTTTCTTTAATAATATTTAAACTTTTTTCAATCTCTCCCTTACTGGTAACAGCATTATGTCTTAACATATGATAAGTTATACCTTCAGCTTCCATGGCGATAAACTTTTTCATCATTTCCGTGTTAGGCATTTCTCTATTAAACATAACTACCTTCTTACCATCTAAGACTAAATTTCTAGCAATATTAGCAACCGTAGTTGTCTTAGCATTACCAGGTCTACCTGCAAAGATAGTTATTTCACCTCTAGTCATACCAGATATAATATTATCTATAGGAGTAAAACCGGTTGTTGTTAGACTTCTCTTACTAAAGAGAGAATCTTTAGTCATTGATAAAAGTTCGTCTAAGTTAAACTTTTGTCCAGGCTCTAGATTTAAAAGAGAGCTAGCTGTATCGTGAACATTTACTAAAAGAGTATTAATATCATTAGTACCATCTGCAGCCTTGTTTGCAATCTCATAAGATTGGTTTACTAACTTTCTTCTTAACCAGTCTGAATGAATTTGTTTTGCATATGACTCTACATTTGCCGTCGTTGGAACAGATTCTGACAACCCAGTTACGTAGTATGTAATTCCCTTTACCTTACTAGATATATTGACTACATCTATTGGTATGTTTTCAGATTTTAAATCTGTTATAGCTTTCCATATGGTTTGATGTTTCTCGATGTAAAAAGCATCTTTTTCTATTATATAATCTTTTACTACATCTAAACATTTTTCATCTTTTAATATTGAGCCTAGTACAGCTCTTTCTGAATCTTCGTTAAATATCCCTAACCCTTGCATTTATGACAAACTCCTTTAACACAAGGTATTGTTTTGTATACCGACTGGTCTAAATAACCTGGCTCAAACTTATTATTGTCTTGTAATTCTATAGCCCAAGCTTTTTTACACTTTGGACATTTTGTAGGAACTCTAACCACAGATACATTCTGATTACTAGGTTTAACTCTCTGTGCAAAAAAATAAGGATTTTTCTTCCCCATAACATATAAGTTTACTACATCTTCGTCAAACCAATCTCGGTAACCTTCCGGGTCAACTTGTTTTAGATATGTATAATATGTCATAAATTCTGCTTTTTCATGTTGCCACTCTTCTGGTGACTTATAAGTAAAGACACTTCTCATTTTACTCTCCCTATGTTTTATTTTTTACTCTCTTATTTGAAAGGTTAGCTGGATTAACTCCAACAAATCCTTGTATCGAATAGTAGCATATATTTCTCCCCTATCTTGTTTGATAAGAGTGATGTCGCAAGACTCAGGAGGAAGTAGATAACTAGCTATTTTATTTCTAACCTTACATTGAACTTTCATATCCCTTGAAATTTCTGTGTTTAATAGGTAGTCTATAACTACGTCTACTTCTTGGTGCATACCGATACTTCTACCGTCGCTTCCCCAAGCTCTTTTCGCTTTAAATCCGTGTTGCTCTGCAATATCAACACATTCTCTTTCAAAACGATTTCCTTTTGCTTTTGATTTATTTGCCATACTCTAATTTAATAATTTTTATTCTTTTTAGTCAACTTATTTTAAATGCTTTAATTTTTCTATGTCAAATCTATTTGCAATTTTTCTTACAAAGTCTGAAAATACGTCAAAGCTCTCATACCACTTTCCATTGTAATAAAATTTCGTCACAACCGTATTTGCTAATACTACTGATTGTTCAGTACTTGTATTGTGTGTAGCTATTACACCTACAGACGTTCTCTTTAGTAATCTCCAAGAATCTACAATACGTTCTATAACAAGTCTTTGACCCGTAGGAAAAGGTGCGTCACCCTTCTTACAGTCTCCTATTAATAGAAATTTATTTCCTACTTCAAAACAAAAATCAATATCTGTTGGTGAAACAAGTCCGTCTTGCAATCCATCGAAGATTATTGACTGTTTAAATCTATTCTCATATTTTATTGGTCTTTTCATATTTTTTCCTTTTGAGAAGACCCCTCTAGTCGATTATAATTAACGTTCCCGACATAAGTGTCGACTACATAGCAGAACGTCCATAGAGGGGTAGTCTCGTTTGTTATTTCAATTAAATGCTCTTTTTTGTGGGAAAATAACATTTTGCTTGCAATCAAGCCATAGATATGTCATATCTACCATGTCACTAATAATACTTATATTATATCCCTCTTCCATCATGTCCTTAATTACTCTTTTAGTGTTTGAAGGAAAAGATTTATATAAAAGAAGACATTCTGCAGTAGATGTCATTCCCGTTCTTTGTATTTTATCCCTTATCATTTCTTCTTTGCTCATTTGATATCTCCCTATATCTTTTTCGTAGTATGTGGACAAGATACTTCTCTTCTCGCCCACCTATATCTACTATTGACTTATGTCTTATATTACTAAGACGTTTAGTGACAAGGACTTCTGTTGTTCCCTTGTCATATCCCAAGAGTTCTTGGAACGAATACATAATGCTATTCCATTTAGAAATATCCATTAGTCGCAATTGTCACAATATCCAGGACCTAGAGTTTTTTTAGCAGACTCTAATATATCATCTACCTCTATAATAATCTCTTCTTCGTGTTCCTGGAACTGAGATTGAAATTGAGACTTGACAGATGTTCTTACGCTAGAACATAGTTCTTGTTCGCCTTCACATCTGTGCTGCTCAATCATTTCAATCAATGACATTACTTGCTCTTCTTCTAGTGAGATAGTATACCTCACTAGAAAGGCAAATCGTCTTTTGCCAACGGCTTATCAATAACTCTATTTGATTTGAATACATTGATAGCAATTGGAGTTACTCTTGTTTCTCCGGATTGGTCTGTCCATTTATCATGGACAATCTTAATAGTAACTGCGTTACCTGAAATATCAGATTCCATTACCATTGGAAGAAGATATCTTCCTTGGTCATCTTTCTTCATCTCAAATCCACAAGCCTCAGAAAAAATCATGTAACCCTTATTGTTACCTTGATTATCCTCTAGCTTAGGATACTTATCTTTGTCCGGAGATTTAAATCTAAAGTAACCCTTAGACTTAACTTCCCTACCCTTTAAATCTGGGTATCTTTTGTCATCTAACCTATAATTAGCTTCAAATATGTCGCTAAGGTATTGATTCTTAACAACTACATCTTTTTTTATAGTTAGTTTACTGACAATAGCTTCATATGTTCCTTCTTCTATAGTGGCATATTTCTTACCACTAGTATCGTCAGAAGGATTATAATAAGCTACATTATTATCTATGTCACTTAAGACATCTGATACATTACTCATCTTTAGACTCCTCTACTTTGAGTTTAGACACTACACTGTTGTAGTTATCTTTGTTTATTTTGCCAGACTGTAAAGCAACATCGACTTTCTCTGCTTCTTGTACATCTAGCTGTGACATAATAAGTAACATATTGTCATATTGATTTTGACTGAGAGTCTTATCAATATACTGTTTCCTATATACGTCATCTGCAACATTACATAGTCTATTCACCGCTACTTTAAAGGCGTCTGAATTTGCGGCTTTTAGGTCATTACCTAAGTCTACATATCCAGAACCACTTCTAGCTTGAGCTATTCTATGTGCTGCTACTGAGTCAAAACTACGTGGTATACCTTCGTCCATAATCTTTAGACGTCCGTGTACTACTATAGCCTTGTCTCCAAGTGTCTCATACTTTATTACTTCCCAAGACCAGATAGGATAATGTTGGTTTAAACGCCAACGCATATATCCTTCGTCTACATATTCAAAACCATTTCTGCTTTTAACTACGTCTTGAGGAGTAGGTGCTTCTGAGACGTTTTGGTGTTTTACAATCAAAGAAGTTTCTTCGTATATTTCGTGTCCTTTTGACACTTGTAACGCTTCTATTTCTCGTGACTCTATGTCGTCAGATATTTGTTGAATATCTTGTTTCACTAAGTCTAACTCACTCATTTTACCCATTTACACTCCCATTGTTATATGGACATAGTTCTCTAACGTCACAATAAGATTGACATTTTCTTCCATTCCACGTTTCTTCACTACTACATTTTTGAGGTAAGTTTCCAGTATCTAGAGACTTAAGTAATTCATCTCTAGCTTTTAAAAACTTATTCTCAAGTACTTCATTGTCGTATTTTGGTACTTCAATTAGATAAATATTCTTATCTAATCCCTTATCTCTAGACACTGCAAGTCCTCCGTCTCTAAGAGTAACTTGTATGTACATCTTATCGACTGGATAACCTGATTTTTCTAGAAGATATCTATACCAATTCAACTGCCAACCCCAGTCTCCAAAGTCTGCTAAACCTTCATTACGGTACCATTGTTTAACCATTTTAGGGGAACCTTTTCTTCCCCACTTACCGCTTGATTTATATTTAGCTCCGGACGGGTCCGGCATTAGTTTGTATGTCATCCCTAGTAGTTGAGCACATTTGTAAGAACCAGTATTTTTGTAGTCTATTAACATCTTAGTCTCCTTGTCATACAAGTCGGCTATTCCAGTTATATTAAACTCTTCTAACTTTTGTTCTAATAAATGTCTTTCGTCTTTGTGACGTTCTAGTCTAGAATGGTGCATAGTTCCTGCTAGGGAAAATGCTCTATCTTGTGGGTCTATAAAAAACTCCTTAGTCCTTTTTAAATAAGACTCACAAGTTCCAGTTAGAAGCTCAGTAGTAGACGGCTTTCTATTAGGGTCTCTTTCTTTCGACATTTCAATTAAAGTTGGTAAAGACATACCCATTTCTATTAGGTCTACCTTACCTGCCCTTACATCGTCAAAAGAGACTGTGTTACCATTTGGGTATTTGAAACCAACTGCTGGCACTTTTTGTCTCCTTGGAATTGACGTAGTCTTTCATAAGACTATGTAACTTATCTTTAATTGATACTCCATCTTTTATTGTCTTAGACTTAAACTTTATCCAAAGTTTTTTATCTACAACAAATGATGTTTGATATCTATTTTTCATAAAACAATATACCTATATATTGTTACCTTAGTCAACATAAAGTTTAAAACTTTATACATTTAATTTCTCTAACTTTAGTACACTCTCTAAGCTTATATCAGAACATTCTTTATTCAAAATACAATAAGCCTCTTTATATCTATCCATATCATAAGCTAGTTTTCTTACTAGTTCTTCTACTTGAGCTATATATAAAGTTAACTGATTAACACTAAATCCTATTACTTCCGTCTCTACTTTTAGACTATCTAGCAACTTGTCGCCAGTAGTTCTGTTGTCTATCTTTTTCATAATCTATTACTCTCCTTGTTTTGCATTAACTCTCCAAGTTTCTTATCAAACTCTCTTAAAGTTAATTGTCTGTTTATTTTTTTAGACCCGTTTGAGCTACACTTAAAGTATATCTCTTGCGTCAGTCTAGGTATTGCACCCTTATTAAGTTTTGTCATTCTTCCTCCAATTCAAAGTCTGCCCAGTCACGACACTCGCTACATATAGCAACTCCCATGTCTCCGTCTTCCACTAATTCTGTCATAGCACTACCGCCACAACAAGTAGATATCCAGACACAATCGTCTCTATCTTTTATTATTACATTTCCTTCGTCGTGTTCAATCATCCTAGCACCGCTAACACTTCAGTCTCTCTCATTATCAAGTATTCTTCTCCGTCAGTATATACAATAGTACCTGCATATTCGGGAAATATAACATAGTCTCCTATATTAATACCCTCTATTTTTGGACCAATGTCTGTAACGACGCCTCTGCATTGCTTCTTTTGATTTTCTGTAGACAAAAGTATTCCACTATCCGTCTTCTCTTTTACTTCGTCTACTTGTACTACTAGTCTATTGTCTAGTGGTTTTATTTTACTCATCTTCTTTTCCTCCTAGGATTTCTATTACCATTCTAACTTCTCCTGCCAACCATTTTATAGTCGTAGGCTTTATTCCATATTTATCTTGTTGCATTTCTTTCAATATATCTTGTAGTTCGTCTAAATGCGTAATAGCATTATCTACTTTCCATTTTACTATTGTTCTCATTCTTCCTCCATTTTTAGTCTTTCTGTCGGGTCATACATCTGAGCAACATCATCAATTACCATACATCCCTCTTGATTAAATTGGTCTAAAGAGGCATTTTCTAAATCCATTAACTCTTGTTCTTCTGGTGATATGTCGCAAGTCATATTGTCTATAGCATAGTCATTATTCTTCTCTTGCTCTGCGTCTAGCTTAGCTTGATAGTCGTCTTGAAAGTTTTCTCCGTTATTTATATTGACTATCTCACTTGCCCAACCTGCTCCGTATATGTAATTGCATTGTATTCTATATCCTAATTCATATAGTTTTGCAGTCGCATTTACTATGTCTGCTTGTAGTTTAATTGCTTCTTTACTCATTATTACCTCCGTCTATTCCCTTGCCTTCCATTCCTGGAAAAGGTCTAGGTTTTTGTTCTTCTGCAAAGTAGTAGTCGTTGTCATAGGTGTCAGGCTCATAATCTCCGTCTAACCACACTAACATATTACTTTTGATTGTGTCGTAGATTTCGTCGTATATAGAATCTATGTCGTAGTTTTCATTAAACTCACGTATAGCAATATTAACTGCTCCCTCTTGACTATCTGCTTCTACATCTACATGGGATTCAAAATAACTATTTAACTCCGACGTATCATATTCTATTGGAATACTTACTCTTACTTTATATTTCTTACTCATTATTTTCTCCATTGGTTAAAGTGGTGGATAGGTTTGCCGACCGATTATATTTGCAATTAAATACTAGGGTAAGGCGGGGTTTAATACCCGCAACTATCCTTATAATAGTTTTTAATTGTTTATTTATCCACCACAATTTTCATATTATAAGATTTTACGTAATAAATATGTAAAATCCTATCTTTTTATTGACAATAGTCAATTATTTTGACATTTTTAATAGTCTGTACTTTAGCTAATAGTCTGTAGTTTAGCTAATTGAGGAACTTTATCAAGAATGTCACAAAAAATAGCCGACAAAATAATTCTGTCAACTATTTTCTGTAGAAGACTACATAGTTGCTTCAACTATATCCAATCGGTATAGTAAGCTAGACTAATAAGTCTTTACATAGTGTAGTCTTCTCTAAGTATTTGTGAATCCCTCCTATTTCTGTCAATTAAATCTGCTAAGTTGTTTGAATATCCTACCGAAGAATGACCCGAATATAAATAAGACTTATCAATTAAAATAAATTGGTCTGATAGACAATTAGTATACTTAAACTCTAATGTCTCTTTATTAAATTCAACTACATTTGAGACATTTTTGAAACATCTTTTAATGTGGTCGGTGGTTGTATAATCATTATTCATTATTTCCTCCATACGACCCCTTAGAAAGTCACTAGTTTCCTTCGGTATATTAAATGTGTCAAATATATTATCAATAGACATTACTGCTTCGTTTTGTCTTTGTCTTATGTGGTTTATCATTGGTTGTAATAAGTACGGCTTATCTTGTTTAGGAAGCTTTAGATAACGTCTCAAAACTTCGCTTTGTTTCATGTATTCATCTATATTTACTGACCCACCAGAAAGATTGAACTTCTCGACCATTTTAGATATCTTTTTAGACACACTTACTTCAATAAGAGATGTTACCATAGACGACATTCTAAATGATTCTGTTATTTCTTGTTCTTGGAACATTTTTTCTGCAATTTCATAAGATGTATCTACGACATTAGACCAAAAGATAGACCAATGTTTTATTTTGTCTGGATTTAATGTTCCTCCGTGGTATCGTATTTCAATACCTTGATTGGCTTGAAAGTGACTATGAAGATTGAATCCGTGATATCTTTTGTCGTTATATTTGTCGTTTGTGAAATTTCCGTTGTCGTACCAAAAATCAACGAATTCTTCACGACTACCAACATACATAAAGTCCCTAAATGATTGACTTAAAGGTTTGCACCATTTTTGTCCACCACCACCAGTTAGTCTTGATTGAGGTACTAATGTATAAATGTGAGGCTCAATAAACTTTACAAATAATGACAATACCATAAAATGATACCAGTCATAATCTCTGCAGTCTATATGTAAATGTAGACCACAATGTCTACTGACATAAGAGTCATTATCATTTTTTAGTACATCACATATTGTCTTGACATCTTGATGTAATATGTCTCCCCTTCTTGGTTGCATAACCACTTCCAGTCCGTGTTCGTGGTCGCCCCTATTAACAGAGCCGTCCGAGACAACATCTAGTCTTCCTAAAGTATCTTCTTCTAATAGTAAGTCTGCCGTCGTAAGTCCTTGTTCGGCTCTTGTTCTAGCAATAGACCTTCTTAATTGTCGTCTAAGTCCTTGTCTAGATGTATAGTCACGAAAATTTGTCTCTATTTCCACTCCCATATATCGTTGTGACGGAATTAGGTCAAATGTATCTTTGCCATATTTGTCATATTCTGGATTAACAAAGGTTATATTATCTTTGACAAAACTATTACTATAGACATTCCATTCAGGGGAATCTTGTTGGTCGTCGCAATCCTCACATAAATAGCCGTGATATTCGTCGTAAACCATATCTTCTGTCAACATTTCGTCTCCACAAGATTCACAACTTGTGACAATCTCTTGATAACAATCATCACAATAACAATTGTCATGAAACCAACAAACATTATCTTCATGAGTAATATCGTCACAGAGTTCACAATTAAAATAGCCTTCATTACAATCTTCACAAATTTCTTCATTGTCTGTATTGAAATACATTTCAGAGTCAGAATTGTCAAGAGTACTACCACAATCAACACACTCTTGACATTCGTCTTCAAGTGCTTCTATTATTTCTGTGTTTTGGTTATTTATTCTCATTACCTATTGACTCCCATTTTGCATTATTATAGTATTGTTCTGTCGCTATTTGTTCTTCTGACATTATCTGCCCCGACTCAGGGCATATATGATACCATTCTTGTTCAGTTTCGTCAAAAAACCATTCTGACGAATTACCTCCATAAATACTAGCTAGAAATTCTGCTTCATCATCAAATGTACTTGACGGAGAAACTATTGGTTTCCAACTATCTTTGGTGTAATTTGGTTGTAATGTCTGATATTGATATACTCTAGATTCATAATCAAAAGGTACTTTGTCTACATTTATTTTTTCGTCCGTAAACTTACTGACATCAAATACATACAAAGTATTTTTATTTAGACTAAATACTTCTGCCTGAATATTATACATCATTAAAGCATTTTCAATAAAGTCTGATTCACTCGCATAAAATAACGTCTTAAGAGACGGGATATATGCTACGTGTAAAGGTCTGTTAGACTCTCTACATAAATATAATACCATTGGATTATTTTTGACAAATGATAACGCAAAGTCTGAGTCAAAGTTTTTGACTGCGTCTTGTATGTTTTCATTGTCGTTAATTGCTTTAAAGATTAACTGACTATCTACTGGACATTGTTTGTCAAGTTTGGTCTGCATTTCTTTAATGTTATACACGCAACCATTATGAGCTCCGACGACGTCGCCTACTCTAAATGGGTGTGCATTTGATTTTATTATTGCTCCTTCTGTCGCAAAACGCGTATGTCCTAATAATATAAATGAATCGTCTTTTAGTGACTTGACTGATTCGTTATACTCTTTAGTGTCTACAAATTTACTAGACGGCAACAATGACTTATGTATTCTAGTCGAACTACCGACTCTTGCAATACCTGACGAATGACTACCTCTAGTCTCGCTATCTATCGCAATTTCTCTTAATACCTTTTTGACAACTTCTAGTTGTTTCTTAGTATAAGGCGTCGGTGATTTCGCTACTCCGTATATTCCACACATAGTCTTAATCTCCTTTTGTTGTTATTGTTATATTAATTGTCTGTTGACAAATTTTCGTGACAAGAGCATAATTGTCGGGAAAGGATTCCGACTCTACACTCTTTATAAAGCTAAGATAAAAATTATGTCTTGCCACTATTTATTTCCTAAAATTCTAGATATTCTCTCATTTGGAGAGACTACTTTTATTAATGTCTTAACTCTTGCAGTCTGGTTATTAATACTTCTTTTGTTATGCTCCCAGACATTAAACAAGTCTCTTGTTAAGCAGTTATACTTGCGTTTTATAAACCAGATTCGTCTATTATAAGCTAATTTTTTTTGCTCCTTATTGGACAACACCTCTTGTTGCCCTTCTTCGTATATCTTCATGACTATCATTTATAACCTACTATTCATCATACGATTAAAAGATGTACTTGCTTCGTCTATTATATCATATGCGTTAGACATTAGGTTTGCCAATTCAACGCATTCTGTTTGATTCATTTCTAAATCGGCGTTTAATATATTTATGTCTACTCTTACATTAAGTAATCTACTTTTAATATCTGACAATGTGTTATTGTATCTTCTTCGTTTTTTAATCTGTTCATCTAGTCCTACCATGTTGTCGTTTTCCTTCTTATTGTTACATTTGTTACACATTATTTCTGCTCTCTTTCCTAGACATTATAGCGTCTAGATTGTTAATCAAATCTTTGTAGTCTGTAGTATAGCAAGTCATTAAAAATAGCGACAATCTTTTCTGGGACGACATATTCATACTATCTCTCCCACAACTCTTTATTTTGTCTGCGTAGCTTCTTGACCACATCAAAACTATCGTCTTTTAATACACTCGTCAATCTTAGTGTGTGTCTGCGATTGTGTATTGACTTTGTCAGTTTATTAGTTTCATGCACGACTAGTGTCGTATTGTCTGCGTGGTGTTTCTGTCCAAGTCCTACAATCAGTCTATCAATAACTGCTTTTGGCATACTAGTATAGACCATTGTTCCAGCGTCTGCTTTCTTAATTGGTCTGTGATACATTACCGTCAAATCGGCAGTGCCGTCTGTGTTATGTGCGACGAAAAACTCTATTCCTTCTTTAGGTACGGGAACGTCAATTTCAGTCTTCATAGATTGTTTACAATGTGGACAAGGTACACGCACGGACTTTTTATAGGTTTGATTCATTTTAGCTTCCTTAATTGTCGGTGAATTTGTCTTATTTGGGTATACTTTCATAACACAATATACACTTTATAAGTCGTAAAACCTAATACCAAATTGACAAAAGGATTTATTTTGACTATAGTAAAGCATTGTCGGGGGTAATCGCTAGACGCTATGGTTTGTAGTCTAGCGATTAGAGGTTTGACATTTAAGAACAAGAATTTTCCCCTAGGTATAGACAAGATAATCCTTGTGCCTTATCTTAGAAATGACTATTTTATAGGTATGGCAAGGCGTTTGACCTTGTAGAAAAAAAGGACGTAAGAAATGGCTTCAAAAATAGACTCTAAAGCTTATGCTTCATTATTGGCAAAACATACCCCAGCCGAATTATCGGCTATGGGAATTGAGCCAAAAAGCGAAGGAACGCATTTAGACAAGATAAATCAACAACTTAGTTTGATTCCTAAAACTGATAAAAAATATAAGGACGCACAATTATTAAGAACTTATATTAAGGAAGAAGAAAGCAGACACAAGTTGATGAATGAGTTGGCCCGAAAATGCGATGTAACATTAAAAAAGCAAGTTAAGGAAAGTAACGAAGATGGAGACATGGTCAAAGTAGATGGCAAATTTGACCTTGTTCATCCTCAATTTCATAATAAGATTGTCACCTCATACTAGAATAAAACTAGTATATCAAACAAAAAGCCCTCTTAATTTTTAAGAGGGCTTTTTTCTTGTCCATACTTGGGCTATCGTCTGGGGGTAAACGCTAGACAAAGGGACTGTAGTCTAGCGTTTATCGGTAATTTTTTAAATATATACAAAAAAATACCCCAGGCTTTTACACCCAGGGTATCTTTGGTTACTATTTACCAGAGTAGACATCATTTCTTAGTCTCTTGACGTCGTCGTTAGTTACACAGTGACTCTCAACAATCTCATGAACTCTATTTTCCAAGACTTCAACCCTTTCGTCCCAGTCCTTAGCATACTTCATGCCTCTGTCATAACCACTGCTATATTCCGCACTCAATGCCTGTACTATATTCACAAGTACACTAAGTATCAAAGCCATTATTATTATTTCATTCATTGTATTTCCTTTCGTTTGTGACGGGAGCCGAAGCCCCCGCCGTTATTGTTATTTAGTTACTCCGTGGATGATATACCCCAATCTTACAACCTCATCCAACATTTCCTCCGTCTCCCCTTCCTTCTCTTCTTCTTCTTCTCTCCAACCCTGTACTCTTTTGCCGTAATGGGAGTTAGCCTTAACTATCTCAAGTATTAGGTTGCCATCATCCGTATATGATGTCTCATATATTTCATAGTAATCATCATCATTGTACTGGGCCAAGGTTCTTATAATGATACGCTTCTCTGTATCAATCTTGGTACCCTTCTCTGCTATGCGTACTATATCATCTATACTATTTGTTTCTGTTCCATACTTAGACATTGTATATCCTTTCGTTATGTGTTATTTCTGTCATGATAGAGATTAGGGGATAAAATATTAAGAGTCAAGTAAATAATGCAAATAATTAAAAATAAATAGCGACGAAGATTTATTTAATTTAACAAGAGTTATTCAGAAAACCGAATTTTCAACCAAATATAGGGAAACGCAATTTTCTTTATGGGGCGGCCTCTTTTGGAAGACAAAAGCCACACACAAAAACCTGCTATTTTTCAACCAAGTAGAAAATTTCGGGGTTTTAAGGTATATAATATAAATTTCGGGGCTTTCAAAAATTTTGCGAGTTCTTTTTTAGGGACACCCTCTCCGAGCATCGAACATTCTTTTTAATTATGATTTAACAATATAAGCATTTATTGAACATCGAACATTAACCGTCTAAAGACTGTCTAAGTTACCTGTTTTATCTATTTGAGTCAAGTACTATTTATTGTTAACCCTCTTTTTTTATTTTTTATGCTCGAATATAGAGCATTGGGAGTCACGAACATTGGGTTATTGACGTGTCGTCGTTTTTTTTACACTAAATGTATATTTTATTTGACTTGTGTAGTACTTTTTATGTAATTTGCATACACAATTAACAAATATGGGAGTATTATGGATAAAGATATGAAATTAAACATAGGTGGACATACTTATAGGATACTAGAGTGTGAATTAAACCACGAAGAGAAAGATAAAGAGCTATATGGTAGGCATTTAGTAAAAGATAACCTTATTCTGATAAATGAAAGTATTCAAGACTCAAGAAAGCATGAAACCTTAATGCATGAGATATTACACGCAATATTTTATAATTATGGGTTAGAGCATGATGAAGGTAGGATTGATGCAATATCTAATGGTTTATTTCAATTAGGAGTAGCAGAGTTCTTATGGAAGAAATCACAAAAAAAATCATAAAAGCAAAAAATGATAAGAACTATAGTCTAGTTCAAAAATTACAGCAAGAAGTAGATATATTAAGACGATTAGAAGATAAACCCGATATGGAGGATTTTCCAAGACATGGAACAAAAAAAAGAAACAGCTGAAAATGTAGTATTACATATAAAAGAAAACTTTCCTGAAACAGAACACGAATTTCAGAAGATACTAAATACAATGTATATGACATTTTGTAAAAAACAATTTGACTACGGTCCAGGCAATATTGCTATGGGAACTCAATTAAAAACTGAAGAAGAGGTCAATATAGCCCTATTAGGTATTATAGTAAGGCTAAATGATAAGATAAACAGATTAGTTAACCTTTCGACTAAACATAACTTCAAAGCTCAAAATGAGCCTATAGAAGACGCATTTTTAGATACTGCTGTATATGCGGTGATGGCGTTAATAGTCAAAAACAAGAAATGGGGTAAATAGTGGCAATAAATAGATGGTCAGAAGATGAACTTGAAATTTTAGATAAATATTCCAAAACAAACAAGTCTGCATTTGAATTATATCAAATGATAAGAATTGCGGGATATAATAGAACATACAAAGCAGTGACTAGAAAAATAGAATCTTTAGGATTAAGAAAGCCTGAAAGATATTCTACTGGCCATGATATGACTATTGGTTACCTAGATATTGAATCAACAGGTTTTAGTGCCAATATTGACACAATGTTGTCTTGGTGTATAAAAGGTAGAAGTAATAAGAAGGTAGAAGGTGCTTGGATAACAAGAGAAGAACTTATGTCTAAGAATCAAGATGCTAGAATATTAGAGCTATTAGTTGACGAAATGAATAAGTATGATGTTATATATACTTATTATGGAACACACTTTGATATTCCATTCATTAGGACTAGAGCCTTACACCACGGAACATTTTTCCCGCTACATAACCAAAAGTCCCATAAAGACTTGTATTATCCTGTAAAGTCAAAACTAAAACTTCATAGCTCGTCACTAATGGCAGCAACTGAATTTTTTGATATAAAAGGAAAAACGAGGGTTGAGCCTAAATATTGGGCTCAAGCTAGATGGGGAGACGAAAAGTCTATAAAAAAGATATATGAACATAATATTGCAGATGTAGTAATTCTAGAAAAATTACATAGAAGACTAGAAGAATACATTTGCCCAACCGTAAACCCACTTTAATAGGAGGACCTAATGAGTAAAAAAGAAGAAAAAATGAAAATAATGCATAATGAAAAAGAATACGAGTTTTTAGCATCTGATTTGTCAGAAGAAGCAAAAGCTCAACTTCAGAGAGCAAATCAAATTGGAGGAGCTTGTATACAACTAGAGCAAGAACTAATGGAAAAACGCTTTCTTTTAAATAACTATGTAAGTTTTGTTGCCAACGAACTAGATAAAGATGTTGACGACAAAGAGAAAAAATAGTTAAATTATGAAAACAAGAACAGTAAACGGCGAAACTAAGTATTTATTTGATAATATAGATGAGTTTAAAGAATACAATCCTTCATCACCTATTTGTATTGATTGGAGGCACGCTTCTGTAAATGACTGGATTGTGTCAGACGATGGACAAGTTTGTCAAGTACTGTATGTTGGTCTTTTAAAAAAGCCTAACAGAAAAAAGGATACAACATTTATTAGAACTATAATAGGTTCTTTTGTTTGTAATCCTAACGTTACAATATCGGGAGAAATGCGTACTAATATGCATACATTTGCAACAGATGGCAAATCTCCCTCAGTACGTAAAAAAGAAAGAACTAAAGCAACAGAAAAAGAGTTCTTATTTGCTAAGTATGTAGCAAAAGGAGATGAGGTTGTAGATGCATATATGAATGCTTTTCCTAGTAAGAAAAGACATTATGCTGCATCTCAAGCAAAGCTGTTACTTAAAACCGATAGGGTGAAAAATTTGATTAGAGAAGAAGTAGATAAGCATTTAAATGAGGCAGAAATTACTCCTAAGTACCTTTTAGAAGAGATGAGGAATGTAATAGATAAGTCAGAATCTAGCGATAGAGATAAAATTACAGCATTAACAACATTAATGAAAATATCTGGAATGATGGATACAGAGAAGAAATCAGAGTCACTTACTTTATTCCAAGGTTTTTCGAAGGAGCAACTAGATGCAATTCAAGAATCTAAATACGAAAAATTGGCTGAAGTTAAAAAAGATAACAAAAAAGAATAGATGTCACATTTGTCATTTTCACTTAAAAAAAACGGGTGTCTACATATGGGATACTTATCAAAAAGACTGTATAGGTCTTAAATGCTTTAATTGTCTAACAATATATTCTCCTAAGTTTGATATATTAGAAATGGGAATACCAAGAGATGTGGGGTATGCTTAATGAGATTAGCTGTATATGGAACTCTTAGAAGAGGATTTCCCGACACTGGTAAAGCAGAAGGGTTTAGTTTAGTATTTCCTGGAACACAATCATTTCCAGCAGTTATTAAAAATGAAAAAGGGAAAGGTGCCGTAGTAGAACTTATGGACGTAACTACAGAAGACCTTAATATGTATGATGAGTATGAGGGAGTAAGTAATGGTTTATATATTAGAACTACAGTTCCTATAACACTCGATAATGGTAAAACTGAAAAAGCTTGGATATATGTAGCAGGTCCTCAATTATGGCAAAGCTCTAGTTCTTTTACAGAAGTTCCAGATGGAGATTGGCATTCACAAAAAACATTTATTATGTTAGATAGGGTTTATGAAAAAGAATACAAAGAAACCTGAAATATTTAATATTATTCCTCCAGACCTTTCTCAAAAGGAACAAGCACTTGAGTTAGCAAAAAAAGACATAATTACTTTTGGTCAAATGTTTATGCCGGAAGATTTTATGAAGTCTTCTCCAGCTCCTTATCAATATGAGTTGAGTGACTTATTACTTGGTGATGAAAAAAGAGCTTGCATTATATTACCTCGTGGACACGCAAAATCTACATTGGCAAAAACGGCTTTATTATATCAGTTGTATTTTTCACCTCCAGAAAAGAAACAATTTATTGCTTGGGTATCAGAAGAACAATCTCAAGCTATTGACCATATTAAATATATTCAAAATCATATAGATGTTAATCCTGCTTTACGATATTATTTTGGAGACTTAAAAGGTAGTAAGTGGACTGAAAAAGAATTTACTACAGCTAGAGGAGATAGAATCATTGCCAAAGGTACAAGTCAACGTTTACGTGGTCGTTCTCAATTAGGTCTTAGATATACTAATATTATTCTTGATGACTTTGAATCTGAGTTAAATACAAAGACTCCAGATAGAAGAAGAGAGATAAAAGAGTGGGTTATGTCTACAGTAGAGCCTGCATTGGAAAATTCTAAAGAACAAGAAGGTTCTATTTGGTTAATTGGAACTATTGTTCATTATGACTCTTTTTTACAAGGAGTTTATGACGGATACTTAGATGGCCAAAAACACGGAAGAAAGTCTGCTTGGAATGTAATGTACAAGAAAGCAATGGTTGATGATGTTCCTTTATGGCCTAGCTATTTTACAAGAAAAAAATTAAACGAGATTAAATCTAGATTCTCAGAAATGGGATTAACTCACAAGTTTGCTCAAGAGTATATGAATGAGGCTAGAGATTTAGAAACTGCTAAATTTAAAATTGATAGAATTAATAAGTATAGAGGACATATAGAAGAAAGAGCGGGCTTTAACTATATGATGATTGATGAATCTGCTATTCCGGTAAATGTCTATATGGGAGTTGACCTTGCTTATGAAACGAATGCTAGAAGTGACTTTCAGGTTATAATGACTATAGCTATAGATAGTGATAGAAATATATATATAGTAGATTATTACAGAGAACACTCTCCTTTATATGATATGCCTAAAAAAATTATTGAGTTAGCTAGAAAATATCACCCAGTTAGAAGAGTTAATGTAGAAAAAGTGGGTGCTCAAGGAATCATTAAAGACCACGTTAACCAATTGGCAGGTAAAGATAGAAAACTAGCACCTGGAATTTCCCAAGGAATACGACCTCCTGGTGGAATTAAAAAAGAAGACAGGTTAGAAGCGTTGTTATGTCCTATAGTTAATGGAAGAAAGCTTTTTATAAAAAAAGAACACGAAGGTATTATTGATGAGATGTTTGAATTTCCCAAAGGTAGAAACGACGACCTTCTTGACGGACTTTGGTATGCAGTAACAACTGCTAAACCTCCTAAAAGCTCTGCTATTGATATAGAAAAATTAGGAGAACGACTAGAGCAAAGACAAAACAATTTAGCTAACAGAGCTATAAATTGGGTAACAGGTCAAAAAATATAAATAAATCTTGACTAAAGTGTTTATTTTTACTTATTTTTTAAGTAAAACTAAATTAGGGAAAATATGTCAGAATACGACGATAATAAAAGCAAGCCTCAAATAGCTAAAGAATTATTTAGAAGATGGAGCGACGCTAGAAGACAGTGGGATGCGGAAGCAAGAAATGCTGTTGACTTCACTTTAGGAAATCATTATACAGAAGAAGAGTCTGCGGCTCTTCAGTCTGTTGGTCAAGCAGATTTTGTGATAGACAGAGTCTATGCTGCTGTAGATAAATTAAAATCTTTATTAACAGCAAGACCTGCTAGGTTCTCAGCTATCGCTAGAGAAGACTCTGACCATAAAATTGCAAATGTTTGGAGAACAATACTAGAGTATGTTTGGGATATCTCAAATGGAGATACTACTTTCAAACAAGTAGTTCACGATTATGCTGTAACCGGATTAGGTTATATGTATGTATATGTAGACCCAGAAGCTGATTATGGAAGAGGTGAAGTTAAATATACTCACGTTGACCCTTTTAGAGTATATGTAGACCCAGCATCAAGAGATAGGTTTTTTCATGATGCATCTGGAATTATATTATCTACATTTTTAACAAGACAGCAAGTTTTAGATTTATATCCTCAATTAAATGAAATGATTGATGATATAGAAGTTGGAAGTAATTCTTTATATGGAGAAGATTATCCTTCCTCTAACTTAAAAAACTCTCAAAATGTTTTAACTCCAGCAGAAGCAAAAAATTTAGATTATAATATTAATCAAAAATATCAAATACTTGATAGGTTTTATAAAATAAAAGTTCCTTATTATAGACTTTTTAATTCTATTGATGGAACAGAAAAAATAATTGACTCAAATGTATATAACACAATTATTCAAGAACAAGATAGTATACAAGCAATTGAAACAGGTGCAATACAGGTTGAAGAGATTATGCAAACAAGAATTGCTCAATGTAGTACATTGGGAAATGTTTTATTATACGAGCGTGTACTAAACACTGATATATATCCAATTGTTCCTTTTACAAACATTTGGACAAATACTCCCTATCCCAAATCAGACGTGAACAAAGTTAAGGACTCTCAAAGACTTTTAAATAAGTTATTTTCTTTAACTTTGTCACACGCTCAGTCTGCTGCTGGATTAAAGCTTTTGATTCCAGAAGGAAGTGTAGATAGTGTTAGTCAATTAGAAAAAGATTGGGCTAATCCAAATGCGGTTATTGAATATAATCCAGAATTTGGTGAGCCTCACTACCCACAACCAGCTCCTTTAACTAGTGAGTTTTATTACCTAATAGATAGGGTAGAAAAATATATAGATTTAAATTTTGGTATTCCAGAATTATTACAAGGATTTAAGGACGGAGCTCCTGAATCTGTTAGAGGAACAGCCCTTTTATCAGAAATGGGAGAATCTAGAGGAAAATCAAAATTAAGAGATATTGAAGCAAGTTTATCTAAGGTTGGCCAAGTTGTTTATAATTTAGCTAAAGACCATTATAGATTTGCAAAGACTTTTAGAATTGTACAACCAAATAATGATATTACTGAATTTTCAGTTAATATGAGAATGTATGATGATAAGCGAAATGCATTGGAGGCCGTACAGAATGATATTCAGTTAGGCCAACATGACATTCGCATAATATCGGGTTCAACTTTACCAAGTAACAAGGTGGCAGAATATAATATGTACCTTGATGCTTATAAGTTAGGTCTGGTAGATGATGTTGAGGTTTTGAAAAAAAGCGAAATCTTCGACAAAGAAGGTGTTCTTCAAAGAAAAGGACAAATGGCGAAAATGCAACAGTATATTACACAGCTTGAAAATCAAGTAAAAAAGATAAGTGGCGACTTACAAACATCTGAACGTGAGCAGGTATCTGCAAGAAAGCGTACAGAAGTTGAGAAGTTCAAATCGGGTTTAACCGAAATGGCTTCTGCTACTAAAGTCAAACAAAAAGAAAAGGTAATGCAGTTAGGCAATTTAATCGACCAAATGTCACAATCTTCAGAAGACGAAAATAAAAACAACCCTGGTTCCGAGCAATAAAGCTAAATCAGGAGAGGAGAAAAACAATGGCAAAAGAACAAGAACAACAACCGGTTAAAAAACAAGACCCAATAGTAGAATCTGCAGTGAAAGAAACTATTTCATTACAAGAGGATATCGTTGAAGAAGGTGTGGAAGCATCAGAAGAAGTGGATTGGGAAATAGAAGCTAAAAAGTTTCAATCAATGTACGACAAGAAAACGGCAGAACACGAAAATCTTAGAAGTGAGTCTACAGACTTACTGCAATTAAGAGACACGTTAAATTCTAGACCTGAATTAATTGACGTAATTGAAAAAAACCTTGCTGGAAAATCAGTTGAGGGCAAAAATAAGGAAGAAAGTACGACTCCTGAAAGTTTTGACCCTTGGGACGCCTATTACAAGCCTGAATCTGAATCTTACCAATTTAGAGTAGGACAGGAAAAGAAGCTTGTACATGAAACAGTAGATAACGAACTAGCTAAGCTACAAAATCAGATGGCAATTAATAATTTAAAATCAGAATTAGTTTCAGAACATAATCTTGGAAAAAAAGATGCAGAAAGGTTTTTAGAATTTGCGACTACACCAAAAGGCAACCTTCCAATTGAAACACTTATTAAAGTGTGGAAAGAAAAAGAAGGAAAGTCATCAGGAGTAGAATCGAAAAATGAAAACTTAACTGCTGTTCAAAAAGCTAAATCTATTCCCAAACCAGCAGGAGTACTTCAGGGAGGCGAACAGCCTACTAAATCTGAAGGAGACCAGGTATGGGAAAGAATTATGAAATCCGGACGAGGCGGTAGACTAGCTAAATAACAGTTTAGGAGACTAAATATGGCTATAAATAGCGGAATATTAAAAGCTTCCGACATTACGAGCACAACAAGTGCGGCCGGTTACGGGCAAGCCCCTGACCAAAGAAAACTGTATGATTTCTCTGATAGAGTTGCAGAATTAACTCCAGAAGAATCACCTTTTTTCACCTACTTGGCTAACGTTTCTAAAGTTGCGACTGATGACAATGTTTTCAGATTTCTTGAAAACAGAACTCAAATCAATCACACCGATAGAAGCTTTTTATTAGCAGCACACGTAAATGGAGAAGCAGTAGTATCAGTAGATGTAGTTTATTCTTTCACCGTAGATACAGCAGCAGGAGCTGCAGTAGAATTTCTTACAAAAGGAATGGTGTTTGCAGTAAGCTCATTAGACACTGATGCAGGATATACTCAAATCTTAGTAAGAGTTGAATCAGGACCCGTAGCGGGTTCAGTTTCTTCTACTTTCCAAGGTAGAGTAATCGGATTATCTGATGCGAATACAGCGACTGGTTATAACAAACTTTCAAACGATGATGTTTGCCAAATTATTGGTACATCATTTGAAGAAGGAACAGCATCACCAGACACTTTTTCAGACACATTAGATGACGGATTTGGTTATACACAAATCTTTAAAACAGCCTGTGAATTAACAAACACAGCAATCGCAACACGTCACCGTGGATATGCGAACGAGTTCGATAGAATATGGGCTCAAAAGTTAAGAGAGCATAAAATTGACATTGAAAGAGCTATGCTCTTCGGTCAAAAAGCTCGTTACCAAGGTGTTCAGTATACTGAAGGTCTAGTAGGAAATATCCTTAAAAATGTAAACCCAGTTGTAGATAACTCTGCACTATCTTATTCTTCAGGAAAAGGATATTACAGAAGTTGTCTTCAATCTGAGTTAACATACGATAGATTACTATCAGACATGGAAGTTATATTTGACCCAGCAAGAGGCGGAGCAAGTGAAAAACTTGTTATGGCTTCTTTGCCGGTAATCTCATTCTTTAACAAAATGGGCGACGGTGCTTTTATGTCCAACTCTCTATCGTATAATAAAAATGCGTCAGAAGTTGGTACACCAACAGCAACTGGAACAAACAGCAGTCCTTATAGAATGAATATGAGTGAAGCAGAAGGTTCATTCGGTCACAAGTTAATGGAAATTAACACTGTGCACGGAAGTATGTTCTTAGTTAAACAACCACTCTTTAGAGGAGTTGCAAGTGGAATGATGCTTATGGCTGACATGAGTCAGTTAGCATACAGACCTCTAGTAGGTAATGGTATTAACCGTGATACTCAAATCATGACAAATGTACAAAGTGCAGATGAAGATTTGAGAAAAGACATGATTATTACAGAAGCAGGTCTTGAAATCACATTACCAGAATCACACGCTCTATACAACGTGGAGGGATTATAATATGTTAAAAGATAGAATAAACCCTAACAGTAGCAAATACATCGAGCCATTTCAAGAAGGAACTATTGGTTCTTACTTTGGAATGACTGTAGGTGCCCCTACTGTTGGAAGCAGTGCTTGCACACTCGTTGAAAACCAAATTAACTCACCTGTTTATACTGGTGCAGCAGCTCTAGCAGCAGCTCTACCAGCAGCAAAAGCAGGAGCTAGATTGGTTTTTAATCTTGCTGATGACCCAGCAGGCGGAACAGGTGCCCTTACAATTAATTGTGCAGGGGACGATGTTTGGGAACAAGGTTGTGTAGTTCCGACAACATCAAGTAATAAAGTTACTTACGATGTGTCAGCTAAAGACGAAACAGCTTTGGCCTTTACCCCAACTAACAATACAACTAATCTTTTTTCATTCGGTTCAACTATTGAATTCGTATGTGAAAGAGATGGTTATTGGTATGTTCAGGTAGGTCAAATAGCTAGTGATATCGGCGTAACTGCCGGTGCAGCTACAGGAACATTATTGTTCGCAGCTTAACACTAGGTAATAGTTATTAGGTACTATGGAGTGGGTTTATTCCCACTCCGAAACCTATAAAGAATTTTAAAACTAATAGGAGATTAAAATGGCACCATACGCAGCAAACGTAAAAATAGTTATTAACGACATAGGCGATTCAGCTGATACAGTATCTGGCTCTTTAGCAGCAGATATTAAAGCAGCAGTAAATGCACTTGATAGTACGAGTGAAGCAATTATAGATATTTCAACTGTAAAGCTTGACCGTTCAAGAGTAGCTTATATAATTTTATATACTTAATAGATGAATTGTCAGCATTGTAATGAACCTAATCCAGAAAGGTTTTTTAATTGCCATTCTTGTGGTCTAAGAGCGGCAAAACCTAAATGGAATACTAACTTTGTTGTTAGGGAAAATAATCCTTATGCAACAGCTATTAGAAAAGACCAAATGGAAATAAGAACCCTGTCCCAAGAAGAAGGAATGAAGAAGCTTAAAGAAGGAGCTGATAAAGTTTCTGCTAAGGGACCAGCAACGAGGATAATGTAATGCCAAATGTAAATGGAAAAATGTACCCCTATACCGAAGCAGGGATAAAAAAAGCAGTCGGTGCAGCTAAAAAAGCTGGAAAGAATATAGTAAATTACGGTAAGAAGAAGAAGAAGTGAGAGGTTTAGGACAACAAGTTAGAAGAACTAACGGTAAGAAGAAGACTAGGCAAGGTATGAGTAAGAATACCAAGATGGGAAATAAGATGAGTACAAAGAATTATATAAAACCATATAGAGGACAAGG
>TARA_R110000824_G_scaffold344886_1_pt1 | contig 33796 bp, 44 predicted proteins | sample TARA_R110000824 | Tara Oceans TARA_R110000824 (sample SAMEA4397747) | marine metagenome | biome: Polar Biome; feature: [MES] marine water layer (ENVO:01000295) within the mesopelagic zone...; material: water (ENVO:00002006), including particulate matter (ENVO:01000060) such...
ATGACACAACCAAGAGATACGGCTGATGTAATCGGCTCTAGGGGCACGGCTGCAACGGCAGACACTGGCCTACTAACCGGAAACGTGCCAACGGCTGATGATATGGGTATGGTCGGGGAGACTGTTAACTTCACGGCTGGGAATTTAAACCCCAATGTGTTTGGGGGAAATGTGGCGGGTGATATAGTTGCTTCAGGTATATTCTCGACTAATGGCCTATTAAATTGCTTTCTACCTCTAGTTAGCAAGACCAATCCAGTTAGTATAACCGTGGTGGGGACGTTTGCTATCTATGACGATACAGGGCTATTAAAATCCTCAATAAATACACCAACACTAGCGCTAGACTCGTCAAATAAAGTAGCCTTATTGTTATTCACAGGTGCTGGGGGTGTCAACATAAGAACAGAAACATATACAGTGAGAGCAGTTTCAGCAGCATCTAAAATAACGGTGAATTTCTAATGAAAAAGATAGTTGAATATGTAGACGGGTTTAGATGGGTCGATGGCAATACGTCTAGCGCACCATTTACAAAAGACAGCGATCAATACAAAGAGCTGATAGCAGATGGCGCGGAGTTGGTAGAAATACCACAAGCCGAAAAAGACGCACACGAACAAGCCGAGGCAAGGGTAGGTAAGATGGCAGAGCTGGCAGCTTTAGATGTACCAGTACACACGCTAGCACGGGCTATAGGTGGAGACCCCTATGCTATCAAATTAGTGGCGGAGTCTGAAGTACTGAAAGACGCTATAAGGGTAGGTATGTAATATGGATAAGAGTAGGCTTAGGGATGACAGGGGAAGACCTCTCACCCAAGCCCTCTTCTTAGAGATGGGGTATACGGACTATTCCGTGTTCACCCTTAAGGAAGAGGACTATGAGTATAAGGGCAAGACATACCCCTCTCTTAAGAAGCTGTTCGTAGAGTTTGAAGACCCTACGGAATATCAGTTCGCCACAACCTACCTACTAGGTTGGCAACAGTGGAAGAAGATAGTGGCTAACCAAGGGTTGGCTAAGCACATTAATGAATGGAGAGAGGAGCTAGAACTTAGGCTAGTCTCTCAAGGCATTAAGGATATGATAGACCAGTCAGCAGATGGTGGTAGCTTCCAAGCTTCTAAGTATTTAGCTGACAAGGGTTGGGACAAGAGGGCAGCAGGTAGGCCATCCAAGAAAGAGCAGCAGAAGGTTCAACGCATCTCAGAGAAGGTGAGTGAAGAGTTTGGTGCAGACATATTAAGGTTGAAGAGATAGATGGCAGTAGAAGTTGATGACTGGCTAGAGGAAGCTGAACACAAGCTCTCCATAATGCCACCAGCAGCTAGGGAAGTGAGAGAGGGGGCCAAGGAAGACTTGTTCCTCTTTGCTCGCCTTGTTAACCCAGCGTACATGTACGGGAAGGTTCATGAGGAAATATTTAGGTGGATGCAGGACTATACATTATATGGTCAAGGCGATTCCCTCACTTCTAACAAGCTGATAATGCTACCCCGTGCTCACCTTAAGAGTCACATGGTAGCCACATGGTGTTCGTGGATGATTACACGACACCCAGAGATTACAATACTGTATGTATCTGCTACAGCAGAGCTGGCTATTACACAGCTATACGCTATCAAGAACATCTTGGGAAGCACAGTGTACCAGCGATACTACCCAGAATATATACACCCACAGGAGGGTAAGCGTGAGAAGTGGTCTTCTATGAAGATAGTAATAGACCATAAGAAGCGTGCAGAGGAAGGCACACGAGATGCTACCATAGCCACAGCAGGCTTAACAACTAACACAACTGGTTGGCACGCTGATGTTGTAGTGTCAGACGATTTAGTTGTTCCAGAGAATGCTTACACAGCAGATGGTAGGGAGGGCGTTTCTAGGAAGGCTTCTCAGTTTACATCCATTCGTAATGCTGGTGGATTCACCATGGCTTGTGGTACACGTTACCACCCTAGTGACATCTACTCTGTATGGAAAGAACAAGTGTTTGATGTGTACGACACCAATGGTATTAAGATTGATCAGGAGCCTGTGTGGTCTACACAAGAGTATAAGGTAGAGGAAGATAACATATTCGTATGGCCTCGTGCTGTACGTGGAGATGGTAAGGCCTATGGCTTTGACCTACAAGTGTTGTCACGCATTAGGGCAGAGTATTCTGACAGGGTTCAATTCTACTCTCAGTACTACAATGACCCGAACGATCCCAGCTCTGAACGTATTAGTAGGGACAAGTTCCAATACTATGATGTGCGTAAGTTGCGTAAGGAAGGTAGTAGGTGGTTCTACAATGGGCGTAAGCTTAACATCTATGCTGCTGTCGATTTCGCCTTTAGCCTATCCAAGGCTGCCGATTACACTGCTATAGTAGTTATTGGTATAGACTGTGATAGGAATGTTTACCTCCTAGATATTGATAGGTTCAAGTCTGATAAGACATTGGAGTATTTCCAACACCTTAAAGTATTACACTCTAAGTGGATATTTAATAAGCTCCGTGCTGAGGTTTCAGTAGCTCAGAAGGTGATTGTAAATGCCATTAAGGATTACGTCCGTAAGGACGGTCTGAGGCTGTCTGTGGATGAGTTCAGGCCTTCTAAGGCAGAGGGTACTAAAGAAGAACGCATATCAGCAGCACTAGAACATAAGTATGATGATTTAAGCATGTGGCATTTTGAAGGTGGTTGGACTCCTGTACTTGAGGAGGAGCTTATCCAAGCTCGACCAGCACACGATGATGTAAAGGATGCTCTAGCATCAGCGGTGGAGATAGCGATAGCTCCAGCTAAAAGCATGAAAGAAGGGATGAAAGACTTCTTCACCAACAACCAGCCAACGAGTAGATTCGGTGGTTCACGTTAATAGGAACACAAATGACAGATAAAGTATTAGAACTCACCAGCATGCTTCAGCAGGATGATGCTAGCCAGTGGATCGCATACACTTGGGACAACCTTAACTCACAGCGCTCTGGTAAGGTTGCTGAGTGGTTAGAGCTACGTGACTATGTGTTTGCTACAGACACCACCACAACGTCCAACAGTAGCCTCCCATGGAAGAATACAACCACTACACCTAAGCTATGTCAGATCAGGGACAACTTACACTCTAACTACTTGAGTGCTTTGTTCCCTAATGACAATTGGCTCAAGTGGATGGGATACTCAGCAGACGCTAGTGTCATTGCTAAGGCAGAGGCTATTGAAGGCTACATGTCTAACAAGCTACGTGAAGGCGGCTCCCGTGTGGAGTTCTCTAAGCTCTTGTACGACTACATTGATTATGGCAATGCATTCATGACTGTAGACTTTGTAAGCAACTTCAAGGAGGCTATGGACGGTACAATCATCCCTGACTACGTGGGGCCTAAGATCAGGCGCATTAGTCCACTGGATGTTGTATTCAATCCCTTGGCTAACGACTTCGAGTCTTCATACAAGATCATCCGTTCCATCAAGACTATTGGTGAGATCAAGAAGATGATTGCTACACAGCCAGATCAGGCTGAGGCGTGGCAGGCTACACTAGACCGTAGGGACGTTCTTAAGAACAACCTAGGGGGTTACTCAGTGGAAGACTACGACAAGGCCTCAGGGTACTCTGTAGACGGCTTTGGCAACATGTATGAATACTACCAGTCAGAGTTCGTAGAGATACTAGAGTTCTACGGAGACTACCACAATACAGCTACAGGTGTTCTGGAGACTGGTAAGATTATTACTATTGCGGATAGGGCCACCCTTGTACGTAACGTAGCTCAACCTAGCTGGTTAGGACATGCTCCTATCTATCATGTGGGTTGGAGGTTCCGTCCTGACAACCTATGGGCCATGGGGCCGTTAGATAACATCGTGGGTATGCAGTATAGGCTTGACCACATTACTAACGCTCAGGCTGATGCTATCGACCTTGGTATCCACTCCCCACTTAAGATCATTGGTGAAGTAGAGGAGTTTGACTGGGGGCCGGGTGCTGAGATTCATCTTGACGAGGGTGGTGACGTATCAGAAGTGGCACGTAACATTCAATGGGTGATGGGAGTAGAGAACAACGTACAGCTTATCGAAGCTAAGATGGAACTGATGGCAGGTGCTCCTCGTGAGGCTATGGGCATACGCTCCCCCGGTGAGAAGACAGCATTTGAAGTAAGTGAGCTACAGAACGCGTCAGGACGTATCTTTCAAGAGAAGATTACTAACTTTGAGATACAAGGACTAGAACGTGTGCTGAATGCTGCGTTAGAGACTGCTAGACGTAACATGGATGGCTCTGAGCTGATTCGAGTAATGGATAATAGCATAGGTGCAGAGAAGTTCATGAGCGTCACACAGGCCGATATAACGGCTTCTGGTAAGCTACGCCCCGTAGGAGCTAGGCACTTCGCTAAGCAAGCACAGGACTTACAGAACTTCATTGGTATCTTCAACTCTCCTATTGGGCCTATGATAGCTCCTCACACCTCTGGTAAGGCTCTCACAAGCTTTGTAGAGGATGTAACAGGACTGAAGGGTTATGACATCTTCCAATACAATATCGCAGTAGAGGAACAGAAGGAGACGCAATCAGCAGTTAATATGGCTGAGGATGATCTAGCTGTAGAGACTGAGATGGGAGCTGAGGGTCAGCTTCTATGAAGACATCTTGGACTAAGGGCCTAAACGCTACTGAGTCTGAGGATTTAAAAGGGAACTTTGGAGGGTCAGCTTTAACAAGAAATCGTTTAGCTGATCTTCTCTCCCTTAAAATCTCCTCCTCTCAAACTAATGCGTCAACTAAAATCTTATATGACAACCCCAACTGGGCATACCTACAAGCTGATCAAAGGGGCTATGAACGTGCGTTGCACGATGTAGTCTCATTACTTCAGGAAAAGTAGTATACCGTTTTGGCGTTTTCCGTATATATTACTTACGTAAAGAGAAAAGAAGAAGATAACGAAGTTTAGAAGTATTAAGTCTTCAAGTCACATTCGACTGGAGTAAGGATACTAGGACTAAGTTATCTCTCATAAACTAAAGGAAACATACTTTGAGTAACCCCTCATCAGTATTTAACGAACAACCTAATTCGGGCACACCAGCCCCAGCAGAAACTATCCCAACTAATCCGTTTGCAGACCAGCTAGCAGGAATAAAGAATGAGGATGGCAATCAGAAATACGACACCATTGATAAAGCACTAGAAGGTTTAACTCACGCCCAAGGCTACATCCCTCAACTACAATCTACTTTGACTACTAAAGATGAGGAAATAGCAACACTTAAGGCGGAGCTTGACAAAAGACAATCAGTCGAAGAGGTCGTATCTCGCATCACTCAACCTAAGGAAGCCCCTATAGTGGCAGAAGTTACAGCTCCAGCCGCACAAGGATTCTCTCAGGAAGACGTGGCCAAACTAGTTCAGCAGGAACTAACTAAGAACCAACAGGTATCAACAGCACAATCTAATGTACAGAAAGTAAGTGATAACCTCACTACTAAGTTCGGTGCAAGTGTTAGCGATGTCATAGCCCAAAAGGCTAAGGAACTTAATACAACTTCTGCGAACTTAGAACAACTAGCTAGCCAAAGCCCAGATATGGTCTTGGCATTATTTAATTCAGCACCACAGGGCACTGTAAGTCCTACTACTGGCAGTATGAACATCCCAGCTAACAAACTCCCAGAAGCCCAGTTAGGGTCTCCTGAACGGTCTCTACTATCAGGGGCTAAGTCTTCTGAAGTGACAGACTATTGGGGTAAGGTACGGGCACAAACATACGCTAAGTTCGGTGTACAACACTAATAAGGTAACACATGCAAATTACTTCTAATACCCAAGCATTTATCGAAGCAGAGATTACTTCTGACTTTATCATGCTTAACCTACATGACGGCTTATTGCCGGGCACCTTCTACCGCGATGTGAAAGATTTCGGTCAAGGCAACACACTATTAATTAAGACTATCGGTTCTGTGACTCTACAAGAAGCACAAGAAGATACTCCACTAACTTACAACCCAATTGAGACTGGTGAAATCCAATTCTCTATCACTGAATATAAAGGTGATGCTTGGTATGTAACTGATGATCTACGTGAAGATGGTAATAACATTGAGCGTCTAATGTCTGAACGAGCGGTTGAATCTACTCGTGCTATTCAAGAGACCTTCGAGTCTGACTTCCTATCTACTGGTGCTAAGTACTACGCCACTGGTGGTGCTGGTGCAGCTTCTCCTAACTTGATCAACGCTCAGCCGCACATGATTCCCTCTACTGCGACTAACAACGTGTTTGAACTATCTCAGCTTATTAAAGCCAAGCTGTCGTTCAACAAAGCTAACGTACCTGACACTGGTCGTGTATTCATCTGTGACTCTGTAGTTGAAGCTACCTTGAACGGTTTGGTACAGATCACTCACGATGTCACACCTTTCGGTCAACAGATCTTAGAAGGCGGTATGGCTCGTGGTCAACAGTTCATTATGAGCTTGTATGGTTTCGACATCATCACTTCTAACCGTTTGCATGTAGCTGACTACTCTGATGGCACCACTGCTATCACTGCTGGTGTTGGTAACTTAGCAATGTGTATCTTAGATGATCAGACTAAGCCTATCATGGGTGCATGGAGACGTATGCCTAAAGCTGAAGGTGAACGTAATAAGGATCGCGCTCGTGATGAGTTCGTAGTTCGCGCACGTTACGGTCTTGGTATTCAACGTGTTGATACTATGATCTGTCTTCCAACTAACGCAACTGATATTGTATAAGGAGAATAACACATGGCTTACGAAGATACTTCAGGCTTAAATGTAAACAACCACTACGGGCCTCGTCGCTCTGGTGGTGCACAAGGTGTTGAACGCACCGCTGGTGCTGGCAATGAAGCAACTATCAACTTTGATGGTGATGCTTTAGACTTCTATGTAGAAGTTCCTGCTGGTGCTGTAGTAACAGAAGTTGTTAGTGACTTCGCTACAGGCGCAGTGGCAACAGCCGTAGTTGGTGCAGTAAGCATCGCTGCTGCTGATGGTTCAGCCGCTACTTACGTAGACGTTCCACTAGGTGGTTCATTGGTAGTCACTGGCCCAACGGCTGGTTCAGTAATCGTTAAGTACTTAAATGTAGCTTAACTTCTAAGGGCAAGTCAGCAATGGCCTGCCCTTTTTTATTGTTTGGAGAAAGACAATGACTATTGAACATAAAGATATAGTGGATGGGGAGCGGCATGAGCCCAAGGGTGCCTCCACAGCTACACTAGATTACATACTAAAATCTGATGGGGATGGTTCTACATCCTTTGTTGATCCAGCTAGCATTATTGACGTAGGTGCTTTAACTAGTACACTACTATTGGCGGGTTTCAGTACAGCAGGGGAACAGGAGCCAGCAGGACTAGACGTGGCTATGAACGTAGAGTTTGGTGCAGCCTTTGGTAGCCCAGCCTCTCCCGTTGAGATGAATAGCGCAGGGCTAGTTACATTTAACCAAGCTGGCAGCTATACGGTGAGGGTTATCTTTCAGTACGGCAGGACAGGCAGCCAGAGCCAAGCAAACCTACATGCAAGGTTGTTGCTTAATGGGGCTCAGCTTGGGAACTCTGTTAGCGCCTCCGTAGACACGGCTGGCATCTTGATAGCATCCAGTATCACTAGTACTATTAATGCAAGCATAGGTGACACCGTAAGCTACCAACTGGTAAGGGACAGCTCAGGGGCTGATCAAGGGGGCTTATTCGCCTCTGTTGTCTCAGCAGTGGGTTGGAACTTCTCTCCCTCAGCCTCAATTGTCATTGAGAGGTTACAAGCGTCATGAAGATGAACCTGCTTGAGTTAGTCCAAGATATTGGAAATGACTTAGACTCTGATGAAATCAACAGTATTGATGACACCACAGAGTCCCAACAGATAGCTCAGATAGTTAAGTCCACATACTTTGCTATGATGAGTAATAGGAACTGGCCCCACCTTAAGCGGGCTTTACAGATAACAGCATCAGGGGATTTAACCTACCCTACGCACATGAAGCTAGAGGATGAGGTTAAAGAACTTTCCTTCATCAACTACAACTCAGCTAGGTTAGGCACTACCACCAAGCAGTATATGAGACTGACATGGGTTGAGCCGGATGACTTCCTACGTGTATTAAACAACAGGCGTAGTGACGCTGGTAATGTAGATACCATAGTAGACCCAAGTGGTGTAGAGCTGTTCATTGTTAATGACCAACCTCCTCAATACTACACGTCCTTTGATGATAGCACTATTATCTTTGATGCGTATGATAGGTCTGTTGATTTAACATTACAAAGCTCTAAGACACAAGCCTCAGGCTACATTATTCCAGAGTGGTTGCCTACAGATGACTACATACCAGACCTTCCTACAGAGGCTTTCACAGCCCTCCTAGAGGAAGCTAAGAGTAGGTCTTCACTTAAGCTTAGGCAAGTGCAGGATATTAAAGCAGAACAGGAAGCTAGCAGACAACAACGCTGGCTCTCACGTAAGGCAAAAAGAGTGGCTGGTGGCGTACGCTATCCCAACTATGGCAGACGTGGACAAACAAGTCGTAAAGACGTTACATTTAAGGTAGGTAAATACTAGTGTTAGAATATAAAGGCTATGGCATTGTAGGGGACGGTACGTTCGGCTACAAAGAGATCAAGCCAATAGGCAAGGGTAGTTTACACCTTGAGCTACGAGGACAGAAGTTCACCAATTCAAAACAGGCCGAGCTAGCAATAGATAGTTTCTTAGCTAAGCAGCCTAAGAAGGCTCCTAAGAAGGAAACAAATAAAGATGGCAACCAATCCAAAGACGACTAGTCCTATAGAGTTCACCTCCCTAGCAAAGGGATTTGTAACTGATAGTAGTCCATTAAACTACCAACCAGATAGTGCTTCTGTATTAGAGAACTTTAACTTAAACCTTAATGGCTCTATGCAGAGACGTAACGGATTATCGAAGATACTGCCTGCCTTCATAGGCAGCTCCCCGTATGAGCCTACCTACCTGACCACAGGCGTATCTGGCTTACCAGCAGCCTACTACGATAAGTACGTAGGTAAGATGGGTCACTACGTATGGAAGGGTGCAGGTGAGACAAGCACCTCAACACTAGTAGTTATCGCTAACTCTAATAGTAGGCTGTCCTTCTACTTAGTGTCAGGGGATGGGATTACCCAAGTTCCTGCCGATATGGGCGATGGGGGCACTAGCAATATGCTAATCTTAAGTGGCAATAACCAGCCATCAACATCCCCTTATAACAAGATAGACTTTGCAGTGTCAGGTAGTAAGCTCTTGATCTGTAATGGTAGTGAGATAATATACTCAGTTGAATTTAAGGGTGGTGTGGTATCACCCGTCGGAGGTAGGTTAACCGTAAGAGACCAGTGGGGTGTTTATGATACACTTTTTGATGGAGTTGATCTAACAGGGGGTGGAGTTAAGATAAGGCCCAATGCCCCCAACCCACCAATAGGCCCAGATTTTGCTAACCTGCAAAGGCACCTATACAACTTGAACAATCAGGGGTGGGCTGACCTCATTACCCCACTAGTTGGTGCGTTAAACATACCAGCCAGAGAGTTTTGGAATGCATCTAATCTTGAGTACACCTACGATGTCGATTCGTTTTGGCCTTCTAACTCTGACACTCCAACAGAGTATACATACCCAAATACTGGCCACAGCACAGAGAAAACAATAGATCGCTACCATGCCAAGGATCAAATGTTGTCTGGCAGTGACAACCGGAGGGCACCACAGGGCCATTACATCATTGACTTGTTGCAACGGTCTACAAGCCGGATAGATAGGTATAAGGAAACATCAGACATATATGTGGAGAGGGGAGACCCAGTAACAGGCTCTCCTGCACTTTGGTCAACAGCACTGCCTGCTACAGACCAACACGCACTATGGGGGCCTAGTGCCCTAGCCTCCTTTGCAGGTAGGGTATGGTACAGTGGCATTAGTAATGCATCCGCTTCTAATGACTGGGATGGCGCTCCTGACCTATCTAAGCTTGTGCTGTTCAGTCAGTTAGCTGATAGTGATAGTGCATCTCTAAGGTGCTATCAAGTTGGTGATCCAACAAGCAAGGATAACCCAGATATAGTAGATACAGATGGCGGGTTCGTTGTCATACCAGAAGCTGAAGTCATACTGAAGCTTGTACCCCTAGGCAATAGCTTAGTGGTTGTAGCTAGTAATGGCATCTGGACTATTGATGGAGGCGGTGACACAGGGTTCACAGCAACAGGATATAGGGTTAGTAAGATAAGCTCTAATGGTTGTGTGGCTACTGGGAGTGTTGTAGTTGTAGAAGAATCAATGTCCTACTTCGCACAACGTGGTATTATGCAAGTGAGTGGTACATCCCTAGATGGAATGTCTGCCACAGATATTAGTCAGGGACGAATCCTTGATTACTACCATTCATTGAGCCCTAACGAACTTACAACCTGTACTAGTGCGTACGACCCCGAGACTAGGGAGGTTTCTTGGAACTTCTTAGGAGCTACTGAAGCTACTGAGCTTAAGCTCTCCCTTGACCTTAACGCATTCTTTAAGCATGTGTGGCAAGGCTCCTTAATGGGGAATGATGTGTTGCCTATTGCAACCCTACCACTACCCAAAGTGCTGGCAGGAGTTCTTGATAACTTGGTGGTAGTTAATGGTGTAGAGGTAGTGGCTGGGGGTGAAGCTGTAGCAATAGGCTCAGCCACTAACACGGCATCTCCAGTGTCGGCTATTAGACTGATACAACAGGTGTTTGTAAACACCAACACAACCTTATCCATTAACTTAGGGTTTGCAGTTGTTGATCCCGCCTCCTTTAATGACTGGGAGTCTTTCCCCACCAACCACAATCCAGCAGGGATTGAGGCTTGGGAGATACCTAGCCCTACAGACACTCCTGCAACTATAGTGACTGGCTACTTGACAGGTGGAGACACACAGCGTGTTAAGCAAATACCATACATCACTATGTTGTTCAACAAGACCGAGACTGGTTTTGAGGAAGACATAGACGGAGAACTATCACCTATTGGTGCAAGCTCCTGTAAGGTACAAGCTCAATGGGAGTGGACTAACTCAGCTAGGTCTAATAGGTGGGGCAAGGAGTTCCAAGGATACAGACACAGGCGCTTCTACATGCCTGAAGATGGGGCAGACCAATATGAAGATGGACACTCTGTTGTTACCACTAAGAATAAACTTAGGGGCAAGGGCAGAGCACTGTCTTTGAAAATGACAACAGAACCGGGCTTGGATTGTCAAATCTTAGGCTGGTCATTTAACCTGAGTATGGGTAATGCAGTGTAAAATAGTAAGTGATAAGAATGACATCCTCAAGTGTATTAAGCTTGGGGAGGGTCATTACGATGAGGTGGAGAAGAGGTTCACAGGACTTCCTTACAAACCTAACATTAGCTTGTTCTTACAGTTGTTTGAGAATGGCCTCCTTCATACAGTAGCTTTGTATGATGGGGCCAAGGTTGAGGGATATGTTATGTTTGTCATGTCCCCCAGCCTGTTCTCTACTAGTGTTAACGCACAAGAGATAGGACTGTACGTAAGCAAGAAGTATAGAGGCTCAGGTTGGTTCAAGCGTATGCTTGCCACCGCTGAGAAAGAATTAAGTACGAAGGGTGCTACATCATTATTGTTAGCATTTAAAGAAGGTATGCAGCATGAGCTGCCAGAGGGCTTCAGAGAGGCTGAGACTTTCTACATTAAATCATTGGAGTTATAATGGCAGTAGCAACAGCAATCACAATAGGGCTCCTAGCTGTAGGAGCGCAGCAGACAGCCCAAGCTAACAAGCAGCAGAAGCGTGCAGCTAGAGCCCAGAACAGGGCTAACGATGTAGCCACAGCACAGGGTGAAGTGGAAGACATTAATGCTCGTAAGCAACGTGCTAGGCAAGAGCGTGTACGTAGAGCTCAGATACAACAGGCCGCAGTTAATACAGGTTCAGCAGAAAGCTCTGGTTCACTAGGCGCTCAGTCAGCATTGGCTACGTCAGTGTCAGCAGCTAATGCAGCTAGTAGAGGAGCGCAGGCTACAGCGTTTAGCGTCAGTGCCTTCCAGAACCAAGCAGCCCAGTTCCAAGCTAATGCTAATGAAGCAGGAGCCTTTGCAAATCTAGCGTTCCAAGGCGCTGGTACAGCTAACACATTTAGGACATAATAATGGCAGAAGAAATATTAGAACAGGCCCCAGCCACAGCAGTGGTGGTAGATGAAGTTGTACCAACTACCCCTGAGGTAGTACAAGAGGTTGTAGCACCAAAAGCCATGGGGCCAGCTAAGTCAGAAGCTGAAGTGAGCAGAGACTACGACATAATGTCAGGGTCTGACTTCTCCCTAGATGATTTTGATGTAGGTGTACTAGGCCCAGTTAAGCTGGCTAAGAATGCTAGGTCTGTTAAAGTGTCAGCAGCTACTACAGCATTACTATCCTCTAGCCCTGAGGCTGCACTAGAGTCTTACCAAGAGACAGTGGCACAAGACTTAGATGAAGCTGGTGATCCACTAGATGACGCTACTACCAACTCCACTGTATTAGCTGAGATGCGGGCTTCAGAGACTAGTGCCAATAGGAGCGCCTCAGGCAGTCTTCTTATGGATGAATCTATTAGCCCTGAGATTAAGCAGGCTGCTCTCTTTGAGATTAACAATGGAACTAGTGCACTACTAGACCCAATGAATAAGTTGGGTGCTCAAGGCTTAGAGAAAGAAGGTAAGTTTGAAACTCCTGTAGCGGCTGAACAACGCTTAGACATGGCTAACATATTACAGACAGTGAATCAAGAAAGGTTGGACTTACATAGACTTAAGCAGTCTTACATATCTAACCTAGACCCCAACACAGCAGGCGCACTTGCAGACGTAGCTTCATGGATGGCTCCATTCTTAGAGCCTCATTACATTGAAGACATCTACCAAGGAATGCGTGAATCTGGATTAGCCCCTGATATTGAACAGGGAGCTTGGATGATGGGGGCGCAGAAGGGTGCCATTATGGATGCACTAAACTCTGCTCCCCCCGAGACTAGGTTGGCTATTGCAGGTAAGTTAGCTGAACTAATCAAAGAGCATGTAAGCCTTCCTGTTGCAGGTGGGATAGACATGACACAATTCAACATGATGTTAGAGATGTTGTCTGGTGAAGAGTACACTGATACAGATGAAGCTATTGATAATATCTTCCACGTATTAGACATGTCTATAATTGGTGGCCCTCTAGCTGCCACACTTAGGACTGGTGGTAAGTTACGTCGTATTGGTAGCGCCATTGGAAGTACTATGGAGAGTGTTACAGCAGATATCGCCAGAGCTTCTGTAAGGGCTCCTACGCCTGATTACACTCCAGCTAAGGTAGTACAAAGCACTAACCCCGATAATGCCCGTGACATCCATAAGATGATGTCTGAGGATGAGTTGGGTGAAGCAGCCGAGGCTCTGTATGGTACTAACCGTAATGACGCTTTAGTAGATGATATTCAAGCTCAGATAGTTAATGAAGATGGTTCAGTTAATGCTAAGGTAGGTGACTTAGATTTAGATGTAAGTGAAGAGGTGTTAGACTTAACAGAGACAGGTCAAATCTACAGGACTGATGCGGAGAAGGAATACTTACACAAGCAGTACACCGGAAAAGCTGAGAGTGTTAAAGGCATGAAGCTTCACCGTGAGATGGTGACAGTTGGTAACACCACACGTAAGGGCTATGAGAAAGCTGATGTGGCTGATGGTGTTGAGATAGATGCCATCTATGGCCCAGCAGAAGGTGGGTTTGATAACGCTGATGAAGCTATGGAATTGACTCTACGTAGTCAGGCTGACATAGGTATTACAGAGAAGGACATTACAATCCTACAGCGTGATGGTGATAGTTACGTTGAAGTAACATTGGAGGAAGCTAAGTCTAATGAAAGGGCAAGGGCAGCATTCAATGAAGCTGGAGTACAGCTAGCAGGTATTCCTACAGTAACTCCTAACTACCTAGTACGTGTTAAGCATCACATGAAGTTCAATGATGCTGATGTAGGTGCATGGTCTGAGTTAGATGTTAAACGTAATCCATTCACTAGGATGGTAGCCTCAGCTAGGGAAGCTGACATACCATTGATTCGTAACGTAGCTAGTGCATTAGACTCGTACTTGTTCGACCCTGCTAGTCAGATACACAAGACCCTGTTCAAAGGGGCCTCTAAGTCTGTAGCTACAGCAGCAGCTATTGAGAAGGAAATATTAGAGTCAGGTGGTGCATTCGCTAAGTCTTTTGCTAAGCTAGGTACTAAACGCCAGTTGGTACTAGAGAATGTTATTAAGGAGGCTAACGAGAAGGGCATACGTTATAACAATACTGATGCATTGGCAGATGGCATTACAAGTGAAGAGTTCTTGGCCTTAGCTAATTGGAAGCGTACATGGGATACAATCTACTCCCTTGAGAACCTAGAAGCTGTACGTGGACTTAAGGCTGGTGGCTTTAAGGAGTACATCTCTTCTGCTTCAGACACTAAGTTGTTTGGTAAGGAAGTTAGACAAGCAAATATAGATAGTAAGTTTTCTTACAACCCTGAGACGGGTAAGTCTGTTGAGTGGACTCAAGTTGAAGTGGACGAGCTGTACGCCAAAGGTGGGAGCTTTGTTAAACTACGTAATGAGGTTGCTACTACAGGGAAGGATGGCAAAGCTATTAACGCTGAATACACTGTAGTAGAAGGTGGAGACAAGGGTTCATACCTAAGGGAACTTAGTGATGACTCTGTAGCCATTAACTACAGGGAAGGCTACTACTCTGTTAAGTATAAGGACAAATGGTTTATAGACCAGAAGTTCACTAAGCCAGATGGTACAGAGTACACCAAGGCTGTTGGGGTAACTGGAACAGAGAAGGGAGCTAGGCTGTTACAGAGAAGGCTTGATAAGCAAAACCCGGGCAAGTCTAAAACTGATGCGGAAGGTAATGTAACCTACGTAGGTAACTACAACCTACCTAGGCCCGACATGAAGGGTAGTGCCTCTGACCTTGATGCTTGGGACATAGCCCACAGCACTGGTAGGAGCGCTCAGAAGGTGCGTGGAGAGAGGTTAATGGGAGAGCTAGGGGATAACATGGAGCCCTCTCAGGCTTACATACAAGGCCCTGTAGAGTCTATGATAGCCTCAGCTAGGTCTATTGCTAACCGTACAGCTATGAAGCCTGTTATCGACACAGCTAAGGCTAGGTTCTTAGAGCAATACAAAGACTACCTACCTACTGATCCTAAGTCTAAGCAGACACTATGGCCGGGAAGTTTAGCTGACATTGAGTACAGAGGAGACCCTGCTTACAACGCTAAGAAGATAGCTGAAGCTAGGTCTGCTTGGAACTACGTCAACTACCTAGAGAATGGCTACATTAACGCTATTGATGTTGGCTACAAGGCTGCTATGAATGGCATGGCAAACATGACAGGCTCACACAGTGACAAGGTTGGTAAGATGTTTAACTACTTAGCTGACACTCGTGGCCCATCTGCTGTAGGTAAGAACCTAGCGTTCACAGCTTACATTGCATTGAACCCATTTAGGCAGGCTATCATTCAGGGGCATCAGGCTATACAGCTAATACCCTTGTTTGGAAAGGAGGTGGCTACTAAGCTACCAACACACATACCAATCTTAACCATCATGCAGATGACTAATGATGTATCTAGCATACCTAAGGCTATGCTAAAGGCAGCAGGACTTACAGCTAAAGAAGCTGGTGAGATGTCAAAGGCATTTAAGCAGAGTGGGCTTGTAGCTCAGATTGATAAGCAGAACTTAGTGCGTAGTGGTATGTCTCACTTAGCAGATCAAAGTTCAGAGATAAAGTCTTTGAATAAGGTAGAGTCTGCTGTTTCAAACTCTATTGGCTTTGTACGTAAGGCTGGTTTTGATGTAGGTGAGAGCTTCAACATGATGACAGCATGGTCTGCTCATTACAATAAAGCTAAGTCTGCTGGTAAGGACATGAAGGATAAGGCTGTGCTAGATCATGTAGCCGCTGATGCTATCAACTACACTTACAATATGAATGCTGCTGGTGACATGCGTTACAACGTAGATAGCCTATCAAACCTTTTCCAATTCCTACAGGTTCCACACAAGGCCATGTTGCAAATGACAACTAACCGTGTGTTAAGTCTTAAGGAGAAAGCTGCATTAGCTGGTTGGAATACGCTTGTGTATGGTGTGCCGTCAGCCGTAGTATACAAGATCATCCCAGAGTCAGTTCCAGAAGATTCAGAGATGCATCATGCGCTACGCTTTGGTATGGAGAGCCTTATACTTAACAAGCTGTTGAATGATGTTGAGGGAACAGAGACTGACTTCTCAGGTATGGCAGCACTTAACTCGTATGGTTGGGGAGAGACTATTACTGAAATGCTTACCAGTGGTATTGGTGAAGCCTTTCAGAACACTCCCTCTGCTAAACTATTCGTAGGTAATACAGCTAGGTTTAAGGAAGCTGCTAAAACTCTTATGAACTTTATGAACATAACAAAGGACTCTGAGATAGAGCCTACTACATTCCTTATGACAGCGAGGGAGGTTGCTAAGATAGCATCAGGCTTCTCTAACTTTGATAAGCGTAGGGTTATGGAGAACATGCAGAAGAAGCATAACATCCTTGCTACGCAATACACCGATGAGGATATGTTTCGTAGGGCTTGGTTTGGCTTCCCAGCAGCAAGGGATAGTAACAACAGGTATGCTAACAGCATTGTCTACAAGGAGTCAGCAGACTTTAGAGAGAGTGTTAAGAGTTGGTATGGCAGCTTTAAGAACCAACTACTACGTGCAGGCATTGACCCTAGGGAAATGGAGTACGGACTTAAGATGGTTAAGCAAGCTGGCAATGAAGCTTGGGGTGATGACCCTGTTCTCATGGCAGCAGCTTATGAGCAGATCAACGGCCTTATGCGTAAGGACGGTAGGAACAAAGACACTAGACTGGTTGAGCGTATCTGGGAAACAACTGGACTACGCACTGGAGCACAGACTAAGGCCTTAATAATGAATCTTCCAGATGATGTCCCGGGAGCTGATAGACAAAGAATGTTAGAGATAGTAGATTTTATGGAGGATAATAGAAAATGAGTGCATTTGGTACAAGTGATGTAAGTCAACAGGGGGGCACTGCGGTGTCTCCTACACAAGATGCAGTGGCAGATAACTCTGGTCTCATCCAAGGGGTTGGTCAATTAGGTAAGGGCATCTTAGCCTTTAATCAGAAGAGTAATGAGATTGATGCTAACACACAGCGTCAAGCCCTTGTTACTGACTTTGCTAATCAGATAGATACAATCCACAGCAGCATAGCCATGAAAGGTGGCTTGACTAAGACGGGTGGTAACTTAGCTCTGAACAGGGTGTACACAGACGCACTGAGGGCGGGGCTTGCCCCTGCCGATGTTAACCTAGTTAAGGGTGGCTTCGGCGACTTAGATGCCATTGAAGACCCTGAGACCATCTTAGAGAATGAGCTTGTCAAGCTAGGTACAGACCGTGGTGCTATCAATGTTAACATGACCCGAGCTGAGCAAATAGCTGCTGGGTCTAATGAGCAAAAGGCTGTAGCGTCTGAGCTTGATCTGGCTAAGAATCAGAAGGAGCTTACCTTTGCATCTGGTAAGAATGCCTTTGAGCAGAAGAAGGTTAAGCAGAAGATAACTAAGAACTTACAGGACATAGCTGGCACTAAGCTGGTTAAAGCCCAAGGTAAGCTCAAGGGAATGCTACAGCAGATCAGTACTTCTGGTAACTCAGCAGCTAGTAAGGCAGCAGCCTTAGGCCAGATAGAGGTGTATCAAGGAGAGATAGCTGCTAGCATGGTGGAGTTTGCTGGTGCGGATCAGTCAACAGTAGAGGCCTTCATGGGGTCTATTAACTTTCAGGTTCAACTAGCCAAGGACTTTGCTAACGATAAGTTTAGTTCAGAGGCCTATGCTGCACGCTCTAAGAACATCTTAGCTATTGAAGAGGTGAGGGCATTACAGTCCCCTAACATTAAGAAGCTAGCGACTATCAGTAGGTTGGTAAAAACTATGTCCTTAACTGGGTTCATAGAGGATTCCACTGTGACGTACATGCAGTCAAATGCTGACAATGGTGTGGATAAGCCTAAGGACTTATACCAGTCAGACCCTGACGAGAAGGGTGATGTAGACAACTACCTTAAGGCTACACTAGACATAGGTAATAAGATAACTAAGTTAGGCTCCACCGTATCTCCTGAGGACATGGAGACACACAGGTCTGACTACTTCGAGCAGAACAATGCTATACTACGCAGTGTAGGTAAGCATGGTATTGATGCGGATAACCCTGCTGAATGGTCTGGTATTGTAAACTACTTTAATAGCCCTGAGTATATTGATGCAGTGGAGAAGCTAGGTGTACAGAACCTAGACCCTGACGCTAAACGTGGAGCTACACTTGCCTTTAAACAATATGGCAGTATGGTTATGAACGCTGTAGCTGGTAATATTGATGGAGCTAGGGTTGGTGGTAAGAAGTTGCTTGATGTGGCTACACCAACTATCACTCCCCATGACAAGGGTGGTGTGACTGTAGTGTTTAAACCTAAGGAAGGGGTGCAGTTTGACAGGAGACAGCTTGAGGAGATCAGGAAGATACAAGTGCGTACCGGAAGGGCGATAGGTAACTTCACCTCAGCAATGGCCCATGTGAACGGCACAAGGGATTACAAGGCTGTGTTTGAAGATAATTTCCGTGGACTATTTGGAGTGAAGAGTGAAGCTAAGTAATAACTTTAGTAGAGAAGAGTTCAAGTGTAACTGTGGGGAGTGTGAGTATGACACTGTTGACAGTAAGCTTGTAGAGGTGTTACAGGACGTTAGAGAGAAGTATGCTGCTAGTGTCACAGTAACCTCAGGGAACAGATGCCCTGAGTATAACAAGGAAGTGGGAGGCTCTGAGAAGAGTCAACACATGAGGGGCCGTGCTGCTGACATTCAAGTCAAAGGCATTAGTCCTCATGAAATAGCTCAATACTTAAACTGGAAATATCCAGAGGAGTTAGGTATTGGGGATTATAAATTGTTCACGCATGTGGATACAAGAAACTTAAAAGGAAGGTGGTAGTATGATTCAGATTATAGTTAAAACTTTGATGGGAATATTGGCTAATGCAGCTAGTGCAGAGGTAGCGGAGTGGGTGTTCTTTAAGTTAGCAGATGTGCTAGTTAAGAAGACAGAGACTAAGCATGATGATGAGTTCTTGGCTAAGATCAAGGAAGCTAACGACAAGGCTAAGGTAGGATAATGTTCACACAGGAGACAATACGAACCACCATAGGCGTTATAATGCTAATAGGGACTGCTGCTGGATTATATGTAGGAGTTCAGACACAGCAGGTAGCTATGCTGTCTAAGGTGGAGTCTCTTGTAATTGAACAAGGGAAACTTGACAAGTATGATATGCAGTTGCAAGATCAGGTGGACGAGAATAGGGAAAGTCTTGTGCGTGTGGAGACAATCATAATCAACTCGGAGAAGAATTACAATAGGTTAACTACCACAATGGATAATCTAGGAAAGGAAATAAGAACTTTGAGTAATACATTAATTAGGATGGAGAGTAAAGATGGCTAAGAAGAAGATCGGAAAGGTTGTTGTTAAAAAGAAGAATGGTAAAGCGGAGGTTAAGAAGAAATCAGAGGAGGATAAGAAGGGTGTAAAAAAGAAGGTGAAAAAGAAATAATATACCAGAATGCCTCGGGGAGCATATATTAAGATGTTACCCCCGAGGATTTCAAGAAGCTTAAGTTAGGGTGACTTTAATAACTAAGTAGAGGAGCCATCCTGCCCCCCATATTGTCATAGACTGGAAACAAGAAACCAGTATCAAATCCTCAGAGTCCTCTTCTGGAACTATGACACGATTAACCCCCACCTGAAGTAGGAAGATAACCAATAAACTTAATGTTGTCCATACTATCATGCTACATCCCCCTCTCTAAGATCTGGATGCTTCTCATAGAAACTCTCCCAGAAACTTACCCACCACTTGCCATCAGGCTTAAAATCTTCACTCAGTATAAATGCACTATCCTTCAAAGCTAACTACCCCCTCTTCAATACAAGTCTCCCTGAACCTCATCAACATAAGCTCAAGCACTGCCCTAATGCCTTGGTTCTCTATAAGCTCATCTGTGATGTAGAATGCATCCTGCCCAATCACTATGTCGAACTGCCTCCGAACCTTATTACGTTCTAACTCAAATCTATCCTTCACAAGCAATACAATCCTTACTGGCGTTAACACCAGCCTTAGTTCTCATATAATATAGAGACTTAATGTGTGGGTTAAGGAAAGCTTCCTTATGCACCTCACTAATGTAAGCCTCATCCTCATCAGCGTCAAAGAATAAGTTAATACTCTGTGCCTGATCTATATACTCCTGTCTAGCAGCAGCCAATCTAATGATAGCCTTTTGATCTACTTCATAAGCGGTACGAAACACCATACGCTCATCATCAGTAAGCCAATCCAAGTGCTGAACAGACCCATCATTATCAATAATGTCTTTAACAAGTTCTTCATTCCATTTCCCCTTTCCTTTAGCGAACTCCATGAACACAGGATTAGTCCTGTTAATCTCTCCAGCAGATGTTAGCTGGTTGTAGACGTTGGCGACAATAGGTTCAATACCTTGACTAACCCCGCCGCAGATAAGAGCAGAAGAAGTGTTAGGAGCAATAGCCATGGTATGACTATTACGAACACCATAACCTCTGCACCATTCCGGCTCACCAAAATGTGTAGCCATCCATTTAGACGCCTCAAGAGCTTCATCACTGATGCCTTTAAAGATCGTCCTATTGAGCATGTGCGCTTCAAAAGATTCAAAAGCTATCCCCTTCTGTTGTAAGTATGTATGGAAGCCTAGCGTCCCTAAGCCCAGTGCCCTACCCTTCTCAGTGAACCGTACAGCGTTCTCCAATCCCGGGATAGTCTTTCCCATTTGAATAAACTCTTCAGCTACACAGTCCAAGAATACAGTGGATACGAATACAGCGTCTGTATCTTTCCACTCATCATACTTAGATAGGTTCATAGAGCTTAGTACACAAGTGTATGTATGCTCACTGTCTGAGTGTAGTGTTATCTCAGTACAAAGGTTAGATGCCTTAGAGCTTAACCCCCTGTCCTTATACATCTGAGGGCTAAGAGCATTGATCTTATCTATGAAGTTGAAATAACCTTTACCAGTTACAGCTTTTACTTTAAGTGCTCGTTGATAGCGTCGTAACGCATCTTCGTCTCCATGCTGTAACCGCTCAATAAACTCATTACTAACATTCCAGCCAAGATTAAGATCATCAGGGTAGTTCTCTGCATAGTCTACTACTTCAAAGAAGTCACCATGGTCGATGGGCAAATAACCTGCCCAAGCGCCCCTACGGGATGTCCCTTGTGCAACGTCACGCATGTCTTGGACAAAGTGTTTGATGATTGGTAATACTCCGCTAGACTTACCACCGCTAGATATAGCAGCACCCCTAGGACGAATGTCACCAAGATACCCCGAGGTTCCGAAACCGTTCTTCGTAAGCATGGCTGTCTCATGATAGCTCTTATAAAACTCATTGATGCTGTCTCCTACATACTGTCCAGAGCAACTCACAGGAGTGCCCTTGTTCGTGCCCATGTTGCTTAGAACGGGTGTTGATAAAGCCAACCAGCCATTCCACATAACGTCATAAAACCTAGAAGCCCAAGCATCTGGGTCATTCGTGTGTATAGCTGCTGTTCTAGCAATACGCTCGTAGGTATCTTTAAGTCCTGTTGCTTCATGTAAGTAGTTCTCCTTGAATAACTGCCAGCCACCTGTGGTAAACCACTCAGGTAGTTGTCCTTCTTGCTGTAGTTGCTTCCGCTCTTCGGAAAGCTTGTCATATAAACTCATTGAATCCCTAAACATATTAAGTAGTTGTTGTAGACTTTCATGGCCAAGTCCTTGTACTCTGTCTCTATCAGCACATCAGCGTACACTTCATCCCACACGGTGTATAGGTTAGTAGCTGTGTTAAACTGAACCTCACCATTCGTTGTTACATTCTCTACCATTTGAAATTACCCTCATCCCAGTTTCTATTGTAACTACTACCCACTCCAGTAAAGAAGTCATGGAACTGGGGAGCGTTAATGTTCTCGTAGAACCAATCGGCTACGATGTTATTGTATATTGTAAAGACAGGCTCTATGCCTAGCCTCTCTAAGCATAGGTTAACCCTTGACTTAACGAAGGTCTTCATCTGCTCTGGTGTAATGCCATCCATGTCTCCCTTCTCAAAGATCATATCAACGATACGGAACTCATGCTCAGCAATGGCCTTAGCAGCCTCTGTAAGCTTCTCTCGGAGGGTTATGTCATCCTGTAAGGTGTGACTACCCATCTCCTGCTTCTCGGCCTTTAGCTGGCCATACAGCCACGCTCCACCCTCACAGTGTAGGTTCTCATCTCGTACAGAGAAGTTAATACCCCTTACTACGTTCATCAACTTGTTCTTACCCTTAGCTTGGAAGTGCTTAAGGAAGGCAAAGCTGCTGTATAGTACAGCTCCTTCTATCATAGAGAACGCACCTAGACTAAGTAAGTCATCTTCTTGCGTTACAATGCCTTCTACGAAGTCCATACGCTCTGCTAGCCGTGGGTCTTCTGTGTAGGACATGTAGAACTCATCTGTGTTTAACATCAGAGCTTCGTTAATCTTGTTGTAGAAAGGGGCATGTACATTCAGTTCAAAGAATCCAAAGGTAGAAGCCATACGCTCTACGTCAGGTCTAGGGAACTTCTTCATCACACGGTTTAACCAATAGTCTCTACCAGCTACCAACTCATACATAGTGAACAACTTAAGCGTTGTTATTACACCATGAGCCTCAGCCTCTGACATGTTAACTCGTATGTCCTGTATGTCCTTCTCTACATTTATCTCGTCTGCTGTCCAATAGATGCTGTTCTGCATATCAGAGAAGGCTATAGCCTCTGGGTAGTCAAACGTGTAACTCTTCTTAGGTGTCTGTATTTGAACCAAGCATTTTCTCCTTTATTTTATCGTGTACTGCATCAACTTGCTTGTGGTGCACCTGACGCCACCCATCAAGAAGTACTGCTGTCCCATTGTCAGGTAGATCCTGCGGGTAGAATGTCTCTAACTCAATCGAGACACCACTGTAGTGCTCCCCATCATTACCATTCTGACCTATAATATCTATCCTACTTACTTTACTTACCATTTATAAACATTCCTGTGTGTTCCCAAGCACCACTAGCAAAGAGTGGATGCTCTATTATTAACTTAGCCCAGAGGTCAGGGAACTCATCCCTATAACCCACTAGGCTCTTAACTGTGTAGTCGTAGATGGGGTCACTAACAGTGTCCTCCCCTGCTTCATAGGCCTTAGCCCATGTAACTAGGTTGGACATGTCACAACTAAGGATCGGCTCATGCCAATCCCTCCTCACCTCGTAGCTAGCTCCTCTACTTAGCCCTTCCAACCCAGCGTCCCTCATCATCCATCACCATAGGCTCTAGGATAGGTAGGCTATCAATGATAGCTGCTGTCCCTATAAGAGGTCGCTTGATGTTGACGTTGTTATAGCTAAAGGCGTATGCCTTGTCGTTGATTAGGCAGCCCGTCTGTAAGCCCCAGAACAGACCTTCTGAGTTACCCCAGTAGTCAGCCCTAAAGATCTCATGAAAGTGCCCCTGAGCTGCACACATGCCCATCTGCTGGGATACACGAGCTACGTTGTTGCTCTTGCCATGGTGGAAGTAGCACTTGTTACCATCAGGTAGGTCAATGGTTAAGTCGAAGTGCCATTTCCATCTGTCATCTACACCTAGTACATCATTGTAACTCTTCAAGTAGTGACGAGGTACACCATGTGCCTTAGCCTTACGATAGACTAAGCTACCATGGTTAGACTCAAGGATGTCCATGTCAGGGAACATACGCTTAAGCTCTGCTATGATAGGTAGGCTAGCACGTAGTTCATCTCCCGCACTAAGTAGGTCAGGGTCTGAGTCATGGAAGCTTAATGCGTGCTTGTCTAACTCATCTCCCATACATATAACCTTGGTAGGCTTATGCTTAGTCTTCAGATATTGTAAGAACTCTAACGTATCTGGGTGGTGGTAGGGGATGTGCATGTCGCTAATCAGTAGAACACGTTGGTTCTCATGCTCAACAGGCTTAGCTCTGTAATGAATGAATCCATTACGTAGCCTCTTGACAGTCATGTCCTCAGCCCCGTCTACATTGTTATCAACAAGCTCCACTAAGATGGAAGCCCATGGATGACCAGCGGCCCTCATGTCCTGCACTAGGTGGATGATGTGGTGTGTCCAATTAAACTTCAACATAACTCTCCTTGATTAGTTCTAGGTAGTGTATGGCTTTCTTAATATCCTCTACACCATTCTTAGTCTTGTGCCTAACTACATACTTAATGACATTACCCTGTAAGAAGTCCAGCTCATTAGCTAGGATGAACTCAAGGGGTTGTATGGCAAAGTCTAGGTAGTGACTACCTCCCACCTGCTTACCTAGGGCATCGGTCACTGCATTGTGTACCTCAGGGAATGGGTCACCCACTGGGTAAGTCTTACGAAACGGCTTATCAGACATTAATAGTCTTCCTCGCTGCTGCATAACCCATGTCCTTGATGAGAGCACCAGTGGCTTTCATAGCTCGCTTAGCTGTGTCATCAAAGTGGTTAGTGTAGTTAGAAGCTTCCTGCTCCCCATGTGTTCCAACAAAGTTCAACATAGCTGCAACCCGATTCCAAGCTTGAAGCTTACGGCTCTCAACATCATTAAACAAACTTACGCCTTTATAACTATTCATATTTTACCCTTCTCTAAATCTCTGTAGTATTTACGTTGTGCGTTCTCTTCCGCAGTCACTTCTTTATGACATTTAGAGCATAGCACTTGTAGATTATCTTCTTCACAAAACATATTGTTTATACAATCATCCCAGCTAACCCAACCAGTAACCGGAACAACCGGATTGATGTGGTCTACGTGGACATTGTTTACTCTTTTCCTAGTCTCAGGATGAGGTGTGGTCTTGGGGATTTCTTCCTTGCAACCGTTGCATCTATATATCCCTCGCCTTATGTTTGCAGCCTTCTGACACTGTTGTATCGGCCCCCATTTTCTAGTCTGTTGTCTAAGTCCACTCTTAATAAAGCTGTGGAACTTAGCCTCAGTCCATTGTCCTGAGCACCTGCTCTTGATTCCGCTTGGCCTCGCCAATCTTATTCTCCAAATGATCTATCTGTCTAATGCACCAACGTAGTGCATTCCGTAAGTCATGGACACTGGTCATGCCATTGACATCTTCTAGTTTTGTTAGGTTCCTATACATGTAGGTTTAAATCCTCCATGAGTTGAGCCACGTCAACGTCAATGAGGTGCTTACCCTTCACTAACCCCAACTCCCTAAGCTCCTGTACCAAAGCTTTGCGCTGCTCTGTTATGTGGGCTATGTGGTAGAAGGCATCATAGTGCCTCTCCATCTCGAAGAAAGCTCCCTCTAATTCCCACTTATTCTCGTAAGCCAACCTAATCAACTGACTTGCTGTAGGCCCCCTGTTTATCTTACCTATATCAGGCATTAATCCAATCTCCTATGAAAACAATAATTCCAAGTACTAGGCAGTAGAGCATGAACCCGAACAAGGAGAACCAAAAGAGAGCTAACATCCCATCGACTAAACCTTTAAGCCAACCAAGCCTGCGCCTCTCATTACTGAGGTCATTCTTAATGTCAGCAAGCTCAGCCCTTAGCCTATCTACGTCATTTTTATAAACGTCGTAGCCACGGGGGCCATACCCTACCCTTGATCTAGCCATATGGCCCACCTCCTCAGCAAAATCCTCGTACATTCCAACCCCCTTTAAACATCACCCAACTCCTCTAGTCGTATGAAATCCCTAGCAATAGTCTGACCACCTAGCTGAAGGGCAACCTCTAAACCCCCATCAGAGTCCAGCCTCACAGCTATCTCCAACTCTTCCCTTAGTATATCTAACACATCTTCCCTATGCATTCCAACCTCCTGCTGTACTATCATTAACCCTTAGCATCCACAATAACTGTGCCTGCTCTGTGAAGTAGTCTCTGGCGTTGTCAGGGTATTTCTCCTTATACATAGCCATTACTACTGCCTTGCACTCAGCTACGCTTGTAGCCTCTCCTAGGAGCTTGTAGGCTGCCTTAGGCCCTTGTCCCTTAACACCCGGGATGTTATCAACAGTGTCTCCTGTGATCATCTGGGAGTAGAAGAACTTCATACCTACGCCTTCTATCTTCTTCTTAGCTTCATTATACTTAAGCCAACCAAGCTTATCAACGTATTGGAAAGGGAACTCAGGTTGCTTACCACAAGCCCAACCGTAATGGTTGCCCTCTGTAATGCGTAAGTCCTTATCCCTTGTGCATATAACACTGTTCTCTAAGTCCTCCATCTGATCAATAGACATTAAGTCATCAGCCTCTATGCCATTAGCTATCCTTACATCGTATGTCTCATACAAGTAGAGGAACAGGTTCATGAAATGGTAAGGCTTATCACTCTTACGAGTGCCCTTGTAGGGCTTGGTAATTGCTATGGCTTCCCTGAAGTTAGGTTTGAACACCAGAGGTTCATCACCCATGAATCTATTACGCCTGTTAAGGGCTGCAATAAAGTCAGGTCTTGATGTGATGTACAACACTGGAGGGCCACTTGACATGACAGCCTCTCCAATAGCTGCTATGAGTTCATCAACTAGCTTAATGACAAACTCAAACTCTCGGACTACTAGCTCACCTTCCTCATCTTTGTACTGACCACAAGAGCCAATCTCATAGAGGAGAACATCACTATCAATCCTCGGTATCATCTACCTCCTCCACTTCAAAGTCATCATCCTTAACAGCGTTCAACCTCTCTTGCATAATGTCAGAGAGGGGCTTGAGTCGCTTACCATCAATGGTGAAGCCACCACGGTTGACATCAATACTAGTGCCTACCATCCATGCTGCTATGAACAACCTACGTAGGGCATAGGGGTCTTTCTCATCTGTTGACACCACAGTGTCTCCAGCAATGTAAACCACATCACCCTTCTTAACTCCATACTCAGCGTATGAGCTATCTAATACGTTACAGAACTGACCTACTTCTATCGTACTCACTTGTTCTTCTCCTTGTAATATTTACTAATCTTTTCTTTAAACTTCAGGTGGGAGTCCATACAGGATTCACACATACACAGGACAGACTCACTATGGACGTACCCACACTGCCTACCCTGCCCATGGACTCTTATGGGTGCCCCGCACCCTACCATGTTTCGTCATCTACCTCTTCTTCAACTTTAGGTGCGGCCTTAGGCTTCTCTGCCTTAGGTTTAGGGTCTGACTTAGGGGTACCACCCTCTAAGGCTTTCTGTAAGGCAGAGCCTTCAAACTCTAGGTTAGCCTTGATCTTATCTTGTAGCCACTGAGGTAGGCTACCTAACACTTCTAGGTTAGGCTCATCCATAAGGAACACCTTAGGTGGGTTGACTAACTCAGGAGCCTTAGCAGCTTCCTTAGCTCGCATTGTTGCTACGTTCATCACGTTAGTGTAAACCTTGTCGTTCTTAGCAGCCTTACTAGCCACTGTCACCATACCACATGAGTTGATTAGCTGACTGAAGTCACCATCATGTACACAGTCAGGGTCTAATGCGTTGTAACGCTTAGTAGACTTAGCTAACTCAACCCCTAGGTTGTACAAGGGGAAGTCCTCTGATAACCAACGAGGCTTAGCAGTGTCTTCATTACCATCTTCATCAACACAGAACTCATCTAAGAACTCATACGTGATGTTAATCATCTGTGCTGGTGGCTTCTCATTGCCCTCATAGGCTCGCTGAGGTTGTAGCCCCATGTCTAGGATTTGTACAACACGAGCTGGGTAGGTACCATTCTCGATAGGTGCTTGTTCAGGGCCACGTTTACCGCCACCACTCATTGGAATCTTCTTAGTGTTTAAGCTCATTTATTTATTACCTTTATAGTGATTTTAATTCGTTTAGTAGTGCTTTAAGCTCAGGTGAGCTGCTTGATAGGTGCTCGTACATAGCCATCTTAGATGCCTTACTAGCCTCCGTCTCAAGCTTCTTGATGATCTCTTTCTTACGCTTGTCTATGACCTTGTTAAGTTTATACTTCTTATCATCAACCACACAGACTATACTCTTGGTCGCCTTAATGTAGTCAGCGTCAATCTCTGAGACAATCACGATAACATAACCATCCTTGGGAGAGTCAACGACTACAGCATCCCCTACAGATACCAGCTCATCACAGAAGTAAGCATACTGTTGAGGATTGTTCCTAAATTTTACCTTAATGGCACTCATTACACTTCCTTCATTACGTTAATTAGTTCTTTACTGTCAGCGAATAGCTGGTCAGATTCTTCGTTCAATACCACTACACTCTCTGCAATGGCCCCAATACGTTTCTGCTTAGCACTCAACACGTTAGACACTGTGTTAACGAACGAGGTACGTAGCTTAGCAGCCTTAGTTTGATACTTGCTTAGTTCTTTTTCAATATTCACTTAGTGAATCTCCGAATAGTTATTCCCAAATGCGACATCGCAATCGAGTTCTCTGTTTAGTTTTAGTTGAATGTTAACAGCTTTCACTGCGGCCTTTGTTACCTTGGTAGCCCTATCTCTAAGGCCAAGCTTAATCAACCCAATGTACTCATCGTGCATCTGTCCTATTACAGGTAGACCACTTTTCTTTATCTCCTTAACCCACATGTCGAAACAGTAAGTACCTGTCCCTTGATTGAGTGTTGAGAACCTATCCTTGTCGTGACGTAGGCTGTACCATAGCTCACTCACACTATTGTATAGCCATTTCTGTCCATTGACAGTCTTGACTTTACATGCGTCAGCAATAGCTTGGACACTCCAGTTACGTTTCCAGTAGGTAGTGTGCAACTTAGTGCATTGGTCGATGGGCATCCCAGTGTTACGCTCTAGTCCAGCGGGTGTTATTCCGTAGGTACAAGAGTAGTTAACCTGCTTAGCTCCGTGTCGTATGTGATTAAGAGATTTATCACCCCCTTTAAACTCATCAGATTGTTGTTGTGTCATCATTCCAGCTAACACACCGATGTCTAGGTGTGGATCAAAGCCTTCTGTGTTCATCTCAGTGACATAAGCTGGGTCATGATCCCACATATAGTGCTGTTTTGTGCGATCCTCAAGACTAGACATGTCACTACCTATAAGCTCGTAACCACTTGGAGCAGTAAGACAGCCCCTAATGTCGCTCCCATAGGGCTTGTCAACACTCGGTAGGTTAACGACAACCTTGTGCTTGAACCTGAGTGTATTCGTAAGTCCCTGTATCTTAGCTTGGACATATCCCTCCTCGTCCACCGCTGCTAGGAAGCCTTTAAGTATAGATATTCTGTGTGTTAGTACAGCGAGTCCATCCAGCACCTCCAATGCGGGTTCTTTATCATAGAGCCTCTTGATGCTAGGGCAGATGCCCTTACCATGTTCAAGGTTCACTTGTGGTATCATCTTCACCTCATTGGTTTCCTTGTCACGCTTATACTTAAACGTCTGTGGAATCCAATCAAGTCCAACTAACCATCCCTTTATTTGATGCGGAGAGTTAGGGTTGGGAGCCTTAGCTCCAGTCACCTCACTAACCTCACCATCATAGTCCTCAGGCAGGCCCTGTGCCTCTAGGAGAGCTTTCCACTTGATGCCTGCCACTGACATACTGCCATCCTTCTTGAAGGGCTTAGGGGGCTTTGTACGCACTGCGATAATATCTATCGAAGGCATGGCCTTAGCCAACTCAACCACCTTAACATCCTTAAGAAGAGACAACCTCTCAAAGGCTTCCTGACATTTAGGTATGTCAAGCTTCCATCGTAAGTCCTCCTGATCTCTAGCACAGTCAAACTTAAACATCAGATAGTCAATAAGCTTCCAAGCTTTCTCCTCAGTACCATACAGCCTGAGTAGATAGGCCCAGCATTTCTGCCATAGCTTAAAGTTTATCTTAACGTCTTCTTCACAACGATGTATGTATTCCTCTGGCGTTAGCCCATCCCAGTCAGTAACAACTGGCTTAGGTACACCAAAGTCTACACCCCATGACTCAAGGCCATGTAAGATTCTGTTAGGAAACAAATACCAACTAAGAGCTAAGGTATCAACCACCCTGCACTTAACCTTGATGTCTAACAAGCGTTCTACTACTGGCACATCAAACCGTTTAGCATTGTGACAGATGATAATCTTGTCAGGGTCGAGGAAGAAGTCACGCATCTTATCGTAACTAACAGTAGACCTTAAACCTTTCTCTGACTTAGCACTTAAGCAATGTATCTTAGTGGGGTTGAATCCGTCACACTCAATGTCGAATACAAACTCAGTCGGCATATATCTCCTTCATATCATTACGGAAGTACATAACAAGCTGCTTAACATACTGTCGTGAGACAGGGATGACAGAGATGATGTCCTTCATAGGTGCATTGTGTAAGAAGTAGAGGCTAAGGATGCCACGAGTGTTAGCACTGTTCTTCTCAGCTATGTGCCCAGCTATTCGTTCCTTAAGTTGATCACCTACATGAGTCATCTGAGCCTCCTCCCCATGTATCTCCTCATTGAACTCCATACTAACTCCCTTGTTACGCTGCACTTGTAAGATTTTATTGCAAGCATTGGACAATATCTTACTCACCCATGCACCAACCCCTGCCTTCTCAGGGTTGTATGTATGGTAGTATTTAAGAGCTAGTTCAAAGGTGTCTTGTAAGGCATCCTCTGCATCCATAGCATTCTTTAGACGGGCATAAGCTTTCTTATACAATACATCGTAGTGCTCTAAGTAAGCCATCTCGATAAGTCTATTACGTTCTTCCATTATACTTCCAAAATCAATTTAGGTTTATAGTCAGTGTTCTCTAGGCAGGCATTAAAATACCTATCATCATCAAGGGTGTTGCTATGGACATGCCCATGTATGTTACGCTTGCCCCTCAACTCGGCAGGGTGGATGGGTGCATGACTCAGCCAGAATCCCTTATACTTGTGTAGGGAATATATCCTATCTCCAAACACAGCACCCAGTCCTGCTAAGGTGCGGAAAGGTTTATCCAAGTCATGATTCCCCAAGATTAAATGCTTATACCCCGGAAGGTCAGCCATCGTAGACATCAAATCAAACCTCTCCTCTGAATCCTCACCTAGGATGATGTCACCAAGAAAGAAGACTGTGTCCCTCTTGGTTATAACGTCCATGTAATTACTAAGTATTGTCTCCTCGTGGTGAGATTGGGATACGAACCCATCCCTCCACTTAATGGCATTCGCATGTCCTAAGTGCCAATCAGATGTTACATAAACTTTACTCATGGTTACATCTCCGCAAAAATGGTGGTGTCAGGATTCCAATAAAGGTTAGTCTCTCCAACCTCACCAAATTCCCTGTCATCTATTAGTACAAACTTTCTTGTGTTACGTTCTTCTGGGCTTAGGTCAGGGTCTTTATTCCCTTCCAGTCCAAACATGTAGTTACATGAGCGTCCCATTGCCCTTGACCCAGCAAACTGACCAGTCAACACCTTACCACCCCTATCATGACCGGGGCCACCATCTGGGTTACGTAAGTGACAGAAGATAAAGATAACAACATCTAAGTCCTTAGCCATAGCAGCTAAGTCCTGTGCTATTTCTTGTAGCTTCGTGTTGGCATCACTAGCACTCATTCCGTTGGTGAGGTTGGTGATGGGGTCGAGGAAGATGGCTTTGACTCCGTTTGCTGCTGCCTCCACGCAATCGGTTTTGAACGAGTCGTAGTCGGCGTGCTGGTAGAGGTCGAGCATGAATACCTTACGGCCCATGAGTTCCTTACCAGCCTGATCATATTCTTCATCACTATAAGTTACCTTAGGGTCATGGAAGCGTGCCTTACCAATCTTACCAGCCAGTAGCTTAACTGTCTTAAGGTTAGCTTCCTCTGGCTTAGCTAACAGGATGGGCCAGCCATGTTTCACTACTAGGTGAGCTGCTAAGGCATTTACTACCTCAGATTTCCTTGTGTTCGATAGGGGGCGTTAGTTCCCTACCCGTTCTCTTATGAACTGCTGCATGTCCCCATGCAGAGCAGACTATATCATCACCTTTCGGTGGACACCGCTTCCACTCACTTGAGTGTACTCCCTTTCGGGATAGTCGTTGCACGTTCTCGCCACTTTTTAATACATCGGCTAGCTGTGGAGGGGCTAACCCCCCACCGTCTAGACATATCATTGTAATTGTACCCAGCCTCATACATGAAGATAAGTTGAGTCTTCATGTACTCAGTCAGTGCCCAAGGGACTTCTCTGCCCCTGTCAAACCCATCCTTCACATTCTGGGATGCCGTACACCACTCAAGATTTCTTGCATGGTTGTTGGTACGGTTCCCGTCTATATGATTTATGTAATGCCTTTGGTATGGGTTGACACAAAAATGTTCTGCTACGATATGATGAACGAACCTTCTCTTAGTTTTACCACCCTTACTCAAGGTAACTCGGTGGTATCCAGAGCTGTTAGTATCAACCTTCAGGACTTTACCCCGTGAGCCAATAATCCTTCCATCAATATGTACTGTATAGTTTTCAAAGTTTTTAATTTTCATACGCTCTCTCCTTATTTGGAGTGGCGAGCTTCGCTCAGGATTGCCTGTTCTAGGGTTCCCCTGAATTCAATGTCTTTTACATGGGCCTATCTGATCTGATCACCCATTTTCTGTGCTGCACCAATGTATATGGTCTCACCAGTACGAATACCTCGTGTTAGGTCAGTGACAGTCTCCCAAGGCCATGATACTCCGAACTGAGCCTTAACCTTACTGTCTTCCCATATATCATCAAGACATACAAGCCTAGTGTTCTTAGACTTCTCATGATTCCAGTAGGCAGCGTTGTAAGCAGCCTTCTGAGTCTTCACAGGAGCCCTCAGGCAGTCATTAGCGTCCTTAAGGGGTAGTGTTACAGTGGTAGCATGTGGTAGGGCTATTAGAGAGGCTTCCAGAGCCTTCTGGCCTGCCTCATCATCATCGTAGCATAAGCTCACCTCTCGGAAGTGCTTACCTATCTTTTTAGCTAGCCTAGCCAAGTCCTTACCAGCAGATGCTGCACCATGAGGCAAGCTACATACAGCAGGCTTGTTTCCCTCATACTTATCGTCAGTGTACATGTCAAAGATCTTAGTTAAGGCTGGTGCATCGAACTCACCCTCCACAATGATCAATCGCTTAGCTCCACTCTCAACAGCTTGCTTCCAACCGAAGAGATCAACATCAGATTGATCCCCTACTGACCAGAACTTCTTACCATCAAATAGTTTGCACTTGTACGCACTAAACTTACCATCTTTATAGTATGGGAAGTATGCAAGCTTAGGTGTCCTACCATCCTGCTCACTCAACCCTATCTTAATGCCAAAACTGTCTAGCATCTCCTTCCTAAGTCGCCTGTCCCTCAGGTCAACAACAGGGAAGTTATGTATCTCCTCTATCTCCTGAGCAACTTCTTCCCTAGTCTTACCGAAGCGTTCCTTTGCAGGAATATCATCAGCTCGTTTAGGTTCTCCATACGGGTGCTTAACTACGGTGTCACAACTAAAGCAATAGCCATTAACTGTTCCATC
>TARA_R110000824_G_scaffold15883_3_pt1 | contig 33617 bp, 48 predicted proteins | sample TARA_R110000824 | Tara Oceans TARA_R110000824 (sample SAMEA4397747) | marine metagenome | biome: Polar Biome; feature: [MES] marine water layer (ENVO:01000295) within the mesopelagic zone...; material: water (ENVO:00002006), including particulate matter (ENVO:01000060) such as......
TATCCGAACACGCAAAAAGGACGGCGAGCTGCGGCAATTGCTGCTTACTGGAAAAATTATGCGCGGATTACGGAAATCCGCAAGGTGGTGAGAGATCGATCCTTTAACTATAGCGGCTACAATTCAAACTGCACGTATGCTGGTCAAAGGGGCCAAAGGTATTCATGAAATTGGTCACTCACTAGACGCCATGTTCCACGCTCAAACTGAGCATAAAAAGAAAAAGGAGAAGAAGACAGCTACCACTCGCACTCAGCAAATATTAAAAAATCGTGCAGGTGATGAAGGTTACGATGACGATACGGCAGTTGGAGCAGTTGCGAATGATGTTATTGAGCAACGTCAGATGGAAGCCAACCGAGATGCACTCGCCAGAGAAATTGATAGAAAGTGGGGAAAGGGAACGTGGGCAGCTATTCTTTTAGAACAAGAAAAACGAGTAGCTGACAAGGCCGAAAGAGAGAAAAAGGCAAAAGAAAATGCTCTCAGGAAGAAAAAAGAGGACAAGATATTCTGGCACCATGTTTTAGTTGAAATTGGAAAAGGGGTATTAGTGGTTTTATTTGCTGGATTAATGGTCGGTTTCGTCTACTGGGCGGCAACAGCACCGAAGATACGGTAAGGAGCTATAATTGGAATTAACGGTCAGGAGTTTAGGTTTTGGAACTCACAACGTCACACGCTATTCAAGGGGTCATGCTACTAGCAACGATTGCTGGTGGATATGCAGTTGTGAAATCTAACTTAACTCGCGTGATGGAAGACCTTGAGATTTTTCATAAAACTTTTAATAAATTTAAAGCAAATTTTGACCAACGCCTTGACGATGCCGAATCACAACGTGCGGTCTTTACAAGTCAAATAGAGGTTTTAAAAGAAATAAACAGTGTCTCAGAACTCGCGCATCGTAACCGTGAAACAGCTACATTATTAGCTGAAATGAAAGTGATGAAGAGTCAAATTCAACATCTTAATTCTATACACAATGGAAACCACCCCGATACGTCTAGGTAAGAGGTAAAAAATAAATGGATAAGATTCTACGATGGTGGGAAAACACATTTGGTGGTAACTCTGCAATATGGAATATTGACTATGGGAAGATCATTATTATTTGTCTTCTGCTTTATCATATGTTTTGGCAGTAGTCCGGCCCAAGCTGACGAGAAGGTTTTTGCTGGCTGGATATTACATATGTTCATCAGTGGACAACTTAAAGAGTACACGCCGCGTGGCGGCATGGCTGAGTGCTTGAAGGTCAAGCGGAAGATACTTCGCTCGCATGGCCACGCCGTAGGAACTCGCTGGGAGTGTGCCAAGGGAAAGCTGGTTTTAAGGAAGTACGATACAGGCAAGACAGGAGACAAGTGGCTTCCTGTGGAGCATCTTGGCAAGTAGATGGCAGAGGAAAAAGAAAGAAGGAGTACGAATCAATTAAGGGTAAGCGATACTTCCGCTATATCGATGCCCATCAGGAATTTAATTTCTATAGTGGCGGCAGTGTCTGTTGGTGTCTGGGCGTTTTTTGGTATTCAAGAGCGGCTGAATAAGTTAGAAACATTTGAACAACTTATCCGTAAAGACTTGGAACAAGGCGTGGCGACCTTAAAAGCGGATATCAATAAGAATAACGAGTTTCGCATCAAGTGGCCTCGTGGCGAATTAGGACAGGCAAGTGCAGATCAAGAACAGTATCTTCTAATTGAACATTTAGGTGGTCAGGTTGAAAAGATACAGACAAGAATTGAAGAGGGAATGAGCAACGGTGTTAATATCAAGCGGTTGCAGGCAGATATGAAGGAAGTGCGTGTTGCCGTTGAAAAGCTAAAAGACAAACAAAGAGGACTGATGAACGGCGAAGGCAGGTAATGATTAAACTAGCAATTAGTAAGGATAATGCAGATGGTCGACGCTAAAGATATAGCAACGGTCAGTCCTGGGGCGGCGGCGATGGTCGCAAGCTGGCTGGGCATTATCGAAAGCGGGTTATCAATAGCACTCTTGATTGCTAGTTTGTGTTTTCTTGGTTGGCGATGGCAAAAGGCGATACTGGAAAGTAAACTGAAAAGTAAATCAGCCACGCCGGTCATTGACAAAAAGAAAAGAAGAAAGTCGAAGTGATGTTAGACGACTCCGTTATCGGAGACATGAAGGACTGCGGATGGTGTGGTCAGGTTACACGTATTGTATGGTCAGCGGGACATGGACAGTGCATGAGTTGCGGTCGAATAACTGAGATAAAAACTGAGGAGTCAGATGACAAAACTGTTGGTGATACTTAGCTTAATTGCTTTGACTGCCTGTCAGACTACTACATCTGAGGACAGCCCGTGCAGTTTAAACGGGGGGCGCACTGTGATGCATCTCCATAACGCACTCAAAGAAAAGAACCGCGATTTGACGTGGAGAAATCTTAGTCAGCACGACCAGCGTATTTTTATTACAGCGTTTAACAGAACACCCCCACCATCACAATTTAAAGGCGACCGTGTTCGGTTTTACTACAAGCCTTACGCTTCAGCGGTTCTCATGGTCATCTCTAATGAAGGTTGTGTGTCTCACGCCGGATATGTGCCGGTGCATTTGATCGAGTCGTGGCAGCAAGGCATCGTACCGACGGTTAATAAGCCGAATGCTACGTGAAAAAAGGAGACCGTTATGTTTACATTACTCTCATCTGTTTTAGGCTTTGGTAGTAGTTTTCTCCCAAAAGTTCTGGGCTTCTTCGAAGAAAAGCGTGACCAGGCCCACGAACTACAAATGATGGATAAGCAGTTGGAGCAGCAAATCCAACTTGGTAAGCAGAAAATGCAAATGACGAATATCGACGCTGATATTCGAGAGACTGAAGCACTTCATAAAGAACATGCTGCCATCACAAGTAAGGCGTCGCAGTGGTGCGTGAACTTATCGGCTTCTGTTCGGCCAGTGATAACTTACTGTTTGTTCTTCAGCTATACGAGCTTAACTCTTATGTTGGCCTTTGGTCTCATCGACGGAGCGTTGTTTTCACTGTTGTGGGCCGCAGATGGTATGTCGCCGATCTTCGCTGCTTGTTTATCTTTTTGGTTTGGGCAGCGGACCTTTAACCGCAAATGAGCATTCACGAGACTCTTCTCGAAAAACACACGCCCGAAACGTGGAACGGTCATATCAATGAGGCCGGTTTGGGCATCATCAAAACCTTCGAGGGTTGGTCGTCATCAGTATACGTCTGCCCGTCTGGACGGTACACAATCGGGTGGGGTAGTACGTGGGATCATAAAGGCAGTCCTATCACCGCTGACCAAGCTGACATCACAGAAAAGTATGGCACAACTCTCCTCAAACGCGAAATACAACACGTTGAAAGAGCAATTAGAAGACTTATCAAAGCGGAGTTAACCGAAAATATGTTCTCAAGTTTAAGCTCCTTTGCGTTCAATGTCGGCACTGGGAACCTTCAAAGATCGACACTCAGAATGAAACTGAACAGAGGCAAATACGAGGATGCAGCGGATGAGCTGCCCAAGTGGCGGCGAGGTGGCGGTCGTATATTGCCAGGGTTGGTGAGGCGGCGAGCTGCTGAACGTGAACTATTCCTAACTGTTTAAACGATCTAACATTGCATTTTTTCCCTAAACTCTTTTATTAAGGTCTTGCCGTTCTTGCTTGATCCGCGTGACCCACGCATTGCAAATATCATTTCTACGCCAAGCATCCGCACCAACCCTGCACAACCAGAGCAATGAGGCAGTTGCTTGGCGTCTTGTCCTTTAACAAACTCTGTTGCTTCCCTGTCGCACATTCCAACTTCATGCCATTTGCACTTCATCTCTTAACAACCTCAAACTCGTACCCGTACACCGCCAGCACTTTGTCCAATCTCCGCACAGTCGGACTCATACGGTTACGCTCAACAATGGGGTATCAGGTGGTACTGGCTCCGTTTTACAGTTGGGGTTGTGCTTGCCGCGAGGACAGAAACAGCGACCTGCTAACAGGCGCTCGAACTCTGCATTAGCTCTTATCGGATCACGTATGCCACCAGTTGGGATCATGTCGAGATTGCGACGTGCCGTTTCTGCGCCTTTGCGTCGGCCTTCATCAGTAGTATTTCTTGCCATTAGTTGAACTCCCAACGGTAGAAAGCATGATCGCCAATTATAACCGTTTTGGTAGCGACTAACGACCACTTGGGTGTTACGAAAGTTGAGTGATAGTGTGTAGCTCCAAAGGTCGGGTCGTCTAGGCGATCACTGGCTACTTCTCCAGCAATATGCATGGCCCAGCGAAACGCATCCTTGTCGTCTGGAACGTCTGGCTGTCCGTCACAGTACCATGAAAATTGGCACATGTGACGAATGGGCAGCCCACCTTTTGAGTGCGTTGGACCTTGAGTGACAACGCCACAAGAGTGGTTGGGGTATCGGTCATCCAGAACTCTGTTGATTACAACTTGCGCTACAGCTACCTGACCTTCGATAGGTTGGTTACGTGCCTCAAAGTAAATGTTCAAGGCCAGACAAAGAACTATCGTTTCCATTTTTCAATTCTTAATGTATATCCCAGTTCGGTTAACACAGACTCAAAATTTTGTAACGATGGGTTGTGACGATAGAACCATGCACTTAGAGTGCCGTTTGACACTCCTGCGCCTTCGGCAATGTCGTTTTTGCATCGGCCTGAGTCTTGTATGAGCTTCCCAAGCTGCTCTATGAGTGGGGAGTATCTTCTTGTGTCAATCATGTCAGATTTGCCCTTTCTTATTAGCATACGCGTCCATACAGTGCGCATAGACGAACACGCCTAACGCCTTGCTGGCCGAGCGGCTATCGACGGAGTATTTCAACAACTTCGCTGCCCAACTGGATCTGCGGTTTACCAGTTCGCTGCTGGTTTAAATACCAGCGTGACAATGCACGCTGCCTTTTTGTGCTGTCTGGATCTGTCAATAAAAAGCACGCTTCGCGAATTAGCTTTTCGACCATTTCCTTTGGTGGTGTAGCCATTTTCTGAATCTCCTTGTAAGCCTGTTGTAAATCGACATCATCGCTCAATGCCATAGGTTGCAGGCGCACCCGCGCCTAGTCTCGATGTACGGGACACCTGTGGGAGACCGATGAGCTCGGCCTTGAGCATCAATGTCCGCATCATCGCAGACACCGATCCCTTCGGGTGCTTGGGCTTCGGTCTTCCTTCGTAACACAGCTTTACCAAGTCAGCGATCGGAACATCCTTGCGGCTGCTGCTGATGTAGTCGTAAAGCACTTGTTCGGATTTCGTAAGAGTCACCATTCTTCTTCCTCTAGCCAGCTTCTGATATCGCCGAGTGCCATTGCGCTGACTGCTTTTTTGGCACGCAGATTGTTGAGTATTTTTGCATCAGTTGAACCGACTGCCACGATGTCGGTGTAAACGACACCGCCTGTGACGCCGATACGGTGGATGCGGTCTTCGGATTGCCAACGCTCTATCGAGTTGTCCGAGTTGGAATAATAGATCGCTCGGCGGCACTGGCCCTGCAGGTTCAGCCCGACCCCACCAGCGGCAGGGTTGCTGACGAAATATTTGGGGCTGTCTGGTTCCTCAGAAAGGAAAGACTCAATCGCAGCTGTCCTGTCTTTGTCCGAGGTGGCACCATAATACGTGACACACTCGTCACCCAGAAGAGCCTTGATCTGATTTATGTCCTCGATGAACCTTGCCCAAATCACAACCTTCCCTTCTGTAGCCTCCAGGCATTCTTTCAGTGCGATGATGCGTGGGTTCTTTCCGGCCGGAAACAGGCGGTTGATGTTCTTGTCATCGTCCATCAAAAAGCCGTTGGCTATCTGTTGGATCCGCATGATGGCCACCGCAGCGTTCTGGGCAGTGGAGATCTCACCGTTGTCGATGAGAGCGATGAGCTCCTTCTTCATGGACTTCATCATTTTCTTCTGCTCAGCCGAGAGGTCGAACTTCCACTTGTCGTATGCCTTGGGCAAGATACCAATGTCGTCCTTGGTGGCTCGGAATGAATAGGGGCCAACCTTGTCCTGGAGACGCTCCACATTCTTGTGCCCAACGATGGCTCGGCCTTCGAAGCCTCCCATGATGCAATACTCGTTGCGGAAGGCGGTAATGTACCGGATGCCGATGATCTTCTCGTCGAGCCATTTGAACTGGGCCCACTCCTCAGTCAGATCCTTGGCGATTGGTGTTCCGGTCAGGGCCATCCGATGAGAGCAACAGCGGCCCAACTCGTTGGAAGCTTTCCAGCGCTTGGACTTGGCGTTCTTGATTGTGTGGCTTTCATCTACGATCATCATCACCCTGCCCTTGTGGGCTTCAATGAATTGTGCGCACATCAGCTCACCCTTAAGGGTCTTGATCCCGTCAATATTGACAGACAACCACTTCAGCCCCGATCCAGGGTGCAACTCCTTGGGGAGCTCCTTCAGGGGCCACGTTGCGGCAGTGAATTCTGTGCCGCTGTGGGTTGGCAGCTGGGAATCCACCCATTGACGGTGGACACCCTTCGGTGCGACCACCAACACGCCAGTTATCCTGCCCTCGGCGAACAAGCCTCCAGCACGGTCGATTGCCACCTTCGTCTTGCCAGTTCCCTGCTCCATGAACAGAGCGAAGTTCTTCTGGGAGGTGCAATGTGCCAGAGCCTCGGTTTGGTGGGCGTAGGGCGTGGTCTTCATCTCGTATGGTGCAAACCCTGCGGTGGAGTCAAAGAGCTCTCCCTGCTCATCTGCAGGGTTGCTCACCTCAAGGTCGATCCTACTGTCTTTGAGCACTTCAACATTGTGGGCGGTAGCCTCGAGCCTGAGCCCACCACCTTTGAGCCATTTTCGGCGTCCCTCCAGCCTCGGCAACACCATCATGATTTTCGGTGTCATCCGGGTATGGAGGGTGGCTTTGTCGCCTTCGATCGTCATCAACATGTTTTTTCTCCAGTGGTTCCGAGTTCGGAATTGGTCTTTAGTTTCGGAAACTATTCAGTATTACTTTCTTCTTCTTAATTCCCTGAGAGTCTTGAAATACTAGAATATTACGAACTCGGAACCTCAGTATTGTGTGAAAACAAGGACTTAACTTCTCGCCGAATTCGGCTCAGTCCGGACAAACTCGTGGGCCAGATCGTAGCGCAAACCGTTGCTAAGGCCACCAGCAGCCATATAATCCTCGTATGTGATGCCTGGATTGTCCATGATGATCTTGATGGCGTGGTAGCCATGCGACCCTGGATAGCGCGGATTTGTGTCGCACAGAGGGTACAACTTGTGGCCAGAGTAGGCCGAGGGTCGGCCACGGCTACCTTTTTTCTTCTCCTTGGGGAGTTGGGCAGCCAGCTCGGTGGTCCGGCGAATGCCAGCGTCCCGGTTGGAAAATTTGTTGACGGTCGGGATGATGTCACCAGTCTGTTTCTCGACCTCAGCTGCGAGTTGGTTGTATTCGGCGGCGAGTTGCTTCAGAGTCAGTTTTGAATAATCCACGATAGTTCTCCTTGGTTGGTGGGCTTGTGCCCATTGCGCTGGATTAACCCTCCAGCAGGTTGATGAGTTCGTCTTTACGGAAGAAGCCGAGGCCACGGTCGAAGCAATACTTCTCCGGCTCGCCTTCACAATCGTGAGACTGCATGTCGAAACGCAGGGTGTCGGAAAACGACATGCCCAGACGTTCGGATGTTTCGTTGATGTTCTTCTTGAACTGGGCCCAAGCCTCGCGCTCACGGAGCTTCTCGCTCTCGATCTCGCAGGCAGCTTCGTCGACCAGCTCCATGCTGAACTTGTCCAGAGCTTCCTGGGTCCAGTTGGTGAAGTCGATGCAGGGACGGAACCCACGAGCATCTTTGTGGATGTTGTGGATTAATTCGATGGTGTCGTTGCGGTCTGAATTTGTCACTGTGCTTCTCCTGATTGGTGGGTCGCGAAGCCCGAGAATGGTATTAAACGCCATAAATGATGAAAAGAAAAGTGTTTTTCAGAAAAAATAAGGAGGGGCATTTCAGCCCCTCCTCGATTGCTAGGCTGCCATCTCAAACAGCTTGGCTTCAACATCAACCTTGTTGCGGGCGATGTCGGCGTTCCAGGCACGATTCATGCGGCTGGCAGCGCTGTTGCCGGCGACATGATCACCCCAGTGGGTGACGCCATTCAGAACACCCCAACCAGTTCCTGGTGTTGCACCAGGAGCATTGTTGATTGAGTCGATGATCTGACTCAGCACCTTGGGCTGGGCTTCCGGCAACATTATGTCAGCGTAGGCCTCGCTCTCAGCAACCTTGGGCATGATCGTCGGGACGATCACTTCACGGACTGCAGTCTCAATGTCGATCTTCATTTTGGCGATCGTTTTGAAACGCTTCTCAGCCTGCACCAGATGCTCGTGCGCCTCGCCGACCTTTTCTTTGGCAGCTACGACGTCGAATTCCGTCAGATGATTCTGAGTGTAGTTCAAGTCGGATGACCCTTCAGCCATCGCCAGCGTGTTCGCGCAAACAACGCGCACCGTGGTGGTGCGGATTTGAGTGGACCGGCCGACTTCCATCGGGGAGGTGATCAGCAGATAGCCATCCACGTCATCACCCTTGCTGACCGAGAACGTGTGGTCCAGTTTTGCGAGACCCCATACTGTGCGGCCACCGCGCAACGAGCCAGCAGTCTCCAACTTGGCCCCACCAGCTTCAACATACTCGCGCATGAAGCCGATTGTTTCCTCCGGCTGGAATGGCGTCCAAGCCTTGGAGCAGACGCTCATGACCTTGTTGTCGGTGTTGCGGGTCAGAGCGAACTTATCGTCGATCGGCAGCTCACCGCCGTCCGGCAGTTGTGCGACCAGCGGCAGTTTGTCCAGGTGCCAGTTGAGGCCAGCAGCCTCAAGCATCTCTTCGATGCTGACGTCCTGATCAACACGAGCACCAAGACCGTGCCAAGGAACCTGATTTGCATAAGCCATTGTTTCTACTTCGTGTGACATTTTATCTCTCCATAGTTGGTTTCAAAATTGGCAGGGGACATCCCCTACCCAAAATCCCCGGCCACCTTTCGGCTCCGGGGATGGGCGGGTTGACCGCGATGTGGGGTGTATCAGATTTGCTCAAATCCGAAGGCGGCAACTACGTGGCGGGTGCCATCAGCTTTCTCGACGATGTCGCCAACGCTCATGGAGTGAAGAGGTGCAAGGCGACGAACCAATTTCTCGTCAACTTCGTTCCAGCGGTTCATGACAGCGAAGCCAGTTTCAAGATCGTCAACTGATACGTCAGCAACGTGCTGGTAGTCGCCAGCTTCGACGGCGGTGTTCACGTCATCGGCCTTCGGGCTGAATGTGGTCTTCAGGTAGCGGGAATAGAAAGCAGGCATTGCGTCCTGGTTGTTATTGACTTCGTCGATTTGGGAATCGGTGAGAACGATCTGAAAAACTTTTAACATGGCTAAGCTCCTTAAGCTCGGGTTGGTGAGGACTCGCTCCTCAATTGCAAGAATAGTATGCGCCATCCAAACGGAAAAGAAAAGTGTTTTTATTAAAAAAGATTTACAAAGAAAACAAGGACTTACGAACTTTATTATTCTGCCAGCAGAAAAAGGTTTTGTTTTTCATAAAAACGGCGCATAATCCAATCATCGGATCCCCACCGATAAACCTTGCGGATTGTCCGTTTTTATGGGGAAGACAAAGGAGGCCAAAAATGGCCAAAGCACTAAAGAAGAAAGAGTCAACCGCGATTGCCGCTGCTGACGACTTCGGAGCACACGCCGGAGCAGGACTTGAGAACGTTGGTGCCAGTGACCTCTTAGTTCCGCGACTCACGATCCTTCAGGCCTTGTCGCCGCAGATCTCCAAAAAGAAAGCTGAATTCATTGAAGGTGCCCAGATCGGTTCCATCTGTGACGTTGGCACTGGTGAGCTGTACGAAGATGGCGTTTTATTCTTGCCTGTTTATTACCGCAAGGATTATCTTGAATGGGCACCACGTGCCAGCGGCCAAGGCTTGGTCAACATTCACCACGATCCTGCGATCATGGATCAAACAACCCGCAACGAGAAGAAACAGCCGATCCTTGCCAATGGCAACCTGATCGCGGAAACTGCTCAGTTCTTCGGGTTGAACCTGACAGCTGACGGCCGGAAATGTTTCTTGCCGATGGCGTCCACTCAGCTTAAGAAGGCACGCAAGTGGTTGACACTTGCCACTGGTGAGAAACTGCAACGTGCGGATGGCACCTATTTTGTGCCGCCTCTTTTCTACCGTTGCTACCACCTGACCACCGCTGAAGAATCAAACGGCGAAGGTGAGTGGGCTGGCTGGAAAGTTGACCGTGGCGTCACGCTGCCTGAGTTGGGCGAGGAAGGCTTTGATTGGAAAGACATCAAAGCCGAGGCCGAGTCATTCTTGCTGTCGCTCCAAAAGGGTGATGCCAAGGGTGATGTTGCATCGATGGACAGCGCAGGTTCTTCGACCTCTTCAGCTGAGGAGGCGATGTGATGGCAAAGCATGTCGACGACTTTGACGTTGGCACAGTTGGGGATGTTTCGGCATCCCCAGATGCCCTAGCTCAATTACGCAATTCTATCCAAGACATGATCGGGATGGAAGAAGCAATCTCAACGATGGAAGATGATCTGAAGGCGGCGAAGGCTTCTCTTCAGATCATGCGCACTGGCCGACTGCCCGACTTGATGGCAGAAATACAGAGCGACCATTTTACCCACGAAGGCTGGGAAGTGAAGCTGTCCGATTTTGTGTCAGGCTCACTGCCCAAGGATCCTGAGAAGCGCAAGCTGGCCATGGACTGGCTTGAGGCCAACGAGGCTGAAGGGCTGATCAAGACTGATGTGAAGTTGACGTTCGGTCGCAGCCAGCACAACGAGGCTGTGTCGGTGGCAGAGGGCCTTATAGAAGAAGGCCATGCGGTTGACGTTCAATCTGGTGTCCACGCCCAGACCCTTCAATCTTTCGCACGGGAGAAGATCCGCAACGGTGAGGACATCGATTGCGAACTGCTCGGCCTTTACACAGGGAAGGTGGTCAAGGCTAAAAAGGTGAAGTCATGACGGTGATCGTGATCGGGGCAGGCATGGCTGGCTTGCTGGCTGGGTCCATGCTGCGGTCGGAGTGCGAGTCTGTGGTTGAAGCTCAGCCAAATCTTCCGAACAACCACTCTGCCGTCCTCCGGTTCAGGTCCACTGCGGTGGCCGACACCCTGAACATCCCCTTTAAAGAAGTGCAGGTGATGAAGGCTGTGAAGCCGTGGCGCAATCCGGTGGCTGATGCGATGAGCTACTCGTACAAAAATACTGGCACCTCCACCCTGCGCTCAATCACGAGTGCGAACGGTGAGGTGTCCACTCGTTACATATCTCCGCCAGACCTGATTGAGCGCATGGCCGATTGCGTCACTGCGCCAATAGACTTCGGGATGAAGGTCGATGCCGACTTCATGACCAATGGCAAAGGGGCTTGCATCTCCACTCTGCCGATGCCCTCGCTGATGAAAATGCTGGGGTGGGAAACGAAGGCCGGCTTCCATTCGGTGAATGGGACAAACCTTAAGGCTCGGGTGCTGGGGATGGATGCTTACTTCAGCCTGTACGTCCCTGATCCTGATTCCCGTGCCTCACGCATAAGCATGACAGGCGACCAGCTGACGGTGGAGTGCCCACAGCCATTCGACTTGGATGTTGACCTGAACCAGCCATCGTTCATAAATGAAGTCGCCGAGAGCATCGGTGTCCGTACCCACAGGGTCAAGGAGGTCGAGGTGCACCACCAGAAGTACGCCAAAATCCTCCCAGCCGATGACAGTGAGCGAAAACGTTTCATGTTGTGGGCTACGGAAAAGTTCAACATTTATTCTCTGGGCAGGTTCGCCACATGGCGTCCCGGATTGTTGCTTGATGACGTGGTGAAAGATGTTCGCATCATCCACAACATGATCAACGGTGCCACTGCCTACGAAGCCAAGAAAGGAATTTTAAATGCCTATAAATCCAAACGATTATCAATCTGCCCTTGAAGAAACAGGTGACCCTGTCGCTGCTTCCCTGCTATTGATCGCATACGAGTTGGCGAATATCGGGATTGTCCTCAGTGTTGGCGATGTCGCAGAATCCACGAGAGAGATCGCTTCTGCGATCCGTGAGCAAGGAGAAGGGTGATGGAAGTCAATTTGATCGATTACACAGGCCGGAGCCCATCCGCTGTGCAGAACAAGGACGACGAATCAAATTACGCTGCGTCGTTGCTCATCTTCACCAAGAACACTCGCCTGGAAATGAAGCCTGGAGGGTTCAACGAAGTGCTGGGCTGGTCGTGGGAAAAGAAGCTCGAAGAGCTAGAGTACATGGCCAACACCATCCCCAGCTCGTGGGAGTTTGTTCACTACACATTCATGATCACTGGAGTGACACGTGCATTCACCCACCAGTTGGTGCGCACTCGGACTGCCAGCTTCGCTCAGCAGACCATGCGCGTGTTGAACGTGGACGGCTGGACCTACGGAACTGGCCCCACTGTCAGCGATGACGTGACGAGGAACGGCATGTATGAGATGGCCATGGAGGGAATATCAGACACCTACGACACCCTGATCAAAACGGGAGCCAAGGTGGAGGATGCTCGTGGCGTCCTGCCGACCAACATTCACACCAACATCGTGATGGGTGCCAACATGCGCACTATGGTGGAGATGATCCGCAAGCGCACGTCCCCCAGAACCCAAGGTGAGTATCGTGATGTGCTCGAAGGATTGCGCAGCGAGATGTTGCGGGTCCATCCGTGGGTGAGCCTGTTCATCGAGCGCGACGCCGACAAGGCTTCACGTGAGCTGTACGGACGGCTGAACGAGCTTGACATGGACGAAGTGAAGCGCACTGAGCTGATCAAACTTCTGGACCAAGTGAGGCAGAACTGATGAATGTTCAAGACATGATAGACGAAAATGTCGGTGAGCGTTCGATGGCCAAAAACTGGAGGGCTGTGCGATGACCGCAGTTATAGTAGACCTGGACGGCACGCTGTGCGATTGTGTCCACCGCCAGCATCACGCCCAGCAAAGCCAGTGGGACGAGTTCCACGCTAAGCTGATGGACGACGACCCGTATTGGGATGTGCAGTGGTTTCTGCGCAAGCTGCCCGAAACGCTGAGGGTGCTGGCAGTGACTGGCCGCAACGAAGGCTTCCGACAAATGACGTACGACTGGCTCGACAAACACTCCATCGTGATCGATGACGTGCTCATGCGACCGACTGGTGACTTCCGGCCGGACGATGTGCTGAAGCCACAGCTCCTCCAGGAGCATTTTGGCTCCAAGGACCTGGTGATTGATAATGTGATATTCGTGCTCGACGACCGGGACAAGGTCGTCGAGGCGTGGCGGAATTATGGCTTGACCTGTTGGCAAGTCCGACCGGGAGGATACTGATATGGCTTGGCGAAAAAGTCTCGACTTGTTCAACAAGGGGATGGACCGAAAGTTCAAAGACATACTTCCGGTTGAGCCTCCAGGGATCAATCTTGGTGCAGGGAACAAAACATTCTTCGGGTTTGATTCTCTTCAGCTGCCAGACTGGGACGCAGAGAAAGACCCACTCCCCCACTCAGATGGCTCAAAGCATGCCGTCATCGCTCTTCACTTCTTTGAGCACGTGACCCCTGCCAGGATCCCTTTTGTCATGGGGGAGTGTGAGCGTGTGCTGATAGGCGGCGGCACGCTGAACATTGTCGTTCCCCACCGGCTCGGCGGCATGGCATGGCAAGACCTGGACCATAAGTCTTTCTTCACCGAGGATACATGGAGAGTCCTGTTCAATAATGATTACTACGAACGGCCAGGACAGCCCCAGTTCACGATGAGAAACAACTTCAACCTCATCATGGGGGAAAGCGAACGCACACTTGCTCTTGTGTCTCAGTTCGTGAAGGAGTCATGATGCAGTCCCGAACTATGAGTATCGTCGAGGTCGTCACATCGAAATGTGTCGGCTTCCTCGTCGCGCTGGCCGTCACACTCTGGGTTGTCCCAGCCATATGGGGTGTGACGGTTGGCGCTGAAAGTGCCGTATTTGTCACTGGCATCTACACCGCCGTCGCTCTTGTCAGGTCGTACCTGTTCAGGCGGCTGTTCAACTGGCTGGCCGAGAAGCCCATACGCGATTGCTTCCGTCAGACGCCGAGCATTCTGCCGTGAAGCGACCAGTGGCCATGTGGGTTCGGTATGATGACGGATCCATGGATTATTCCCTATACAAGGAGGAGAAAAATGCAACGAGTCCCTCAGCTGTTGCACGCTGCGGCGGATATTTACGAAGAGCGAAACAAGGTTTACGGCGACAACTACAAACGCTTTGGTCAGATTATGGTGCACCTGTTTCCGAAAGGCTTAAAGCTCTCGTCGATCGAGGACCACAATCGGTTTTGCTTGTTTGTTCAAATTATCGCAAAGCAAACAAGATACGCCGCGCAATTCGAAAACGGTGGACACCCAGACTCTTTAGATGACACTTGCGTTTACTCAATGATGCTGCGTGAGCTGGACTTGGAAAAAGGCCAGCCCGAATTACCGATTGACGGTGCAGCCGAAGTCGACAGGATGAGAGGAAAGCCCAATCGCCAAAGATAAAACAGAGGTGTACACCCTTGTAATCACCAATTCCAAAGGGGAAGAGATCCACCGCAAGGTCGTCCCTGCCAAGCAGATTGATGAAGCCAACTTCACCAAAGTCCACATCGTGAAGGCTTTGCTCAATGTGATGAGCAAGTCATGAAACGCACGCTGGTCTTTGATACAGAGACGACTGGCCTGATAGCCAACTCTTTGATCCGCAAAGATCACCAGCCACGGATCATAGAATTTTATGGCTGCATCGTCGACCAAGATGGGGAGGTCATCCAGGAGCTAGAGTTCCTGTGCAATCCTGGCATCAAGTTGCCGCCCATTATCACCAAGATCACCGGCCTGACCGATGCCGATCTGAAGGACGCGAAGCCATTCGAGGAATATGCTGAGGACATCATTAGCTTGGTGCAGGAAGCTGACTCCATCGTGGCTCACAATCTCAGCTACGACCTTGACATCGTCAACTTTGAAATGGATCGGTGCGACAAGAAGGCCAAGTGGCCGCTGTGCCGCATCTGCACTGTGGAAGAAACGGAATGGCTGAAGGGCCATCGATTGAAGCTGGCCGATCTATTCGAGCACCTGACAAATGAACAGTTCAAAGATGCCCACAGGGCACGCAATGATGTTAAAGCACTCACCCGCTGCTTCAATGAACTGCGCAAGCAGGAGTTCATCTGATGCCCAGGATCAGGACAGGCTATTCATTCCGCAATGCTGTCGGGAAGATTGATGATGTGATGGAACGACTGAGGGAGGTCCACCAAGAAGATGGCACCTACCCAGCTGCCCCCATCACCGACCGCGCATCCGCTTTCGGTTGGGTGCGGTGGAACCATCTGTGCAAGGAATACGATGTGCGGCCAGTGTTCGGGGTTGAGCTGGCGGTGACCAGCTCCATCCATGAGAAGCGGCCAACGGTCGATCATTGGACATTCATCGCCAAGGACAGCCTGAAGCCGATCAACCAACTCATCGAGCTGGCCACGCAGCAGTTCCGGTATCAGCCACTGCTGACTTACGAGCAAGCCCAGTCCGGTAAGTTCGTGCGCATCGTCGGTCACAAGTCCAATTTGGATCTGGTGGCTGAGCACGACGACACCTATATCGGCCTCGGTCCTGCATCCTCCAAGGGGTACATCGCCAAGGCTCTGAATCTGGGACATGCGCTGATCGCAGTGAGCGATAACAAATACCCCACAGAGGGTGACCGTGGATTTTACGAAGTCGTGTGCGGCCGGAATGCCAGCACCCAATCCTACCCGCAACACATCCTCGACCAAGATGAGTGGGAAAAGGCGGTGGCTAAGGCCTCGCTCATGCCTACAACCCTACGTTCGTCGGTGCTGAACGCCTCGTCTGTCATAAAGCAATCAACAGCCTCCCTGACTCAAGCCCAATTGTTGGTGCCTGAGAAGCCCAAGACCTTGGAAGTGATGTGCCTGGAGGGTGCAAAGAAGTTTGGTATCCCGATGGACGACAAAGTGTACCACGACCGGATGTACCGGGAGCTGGCGCTGATCGAGGAAAAGGCCTACGAAGACTATTTTTACATCGTGGCCGACATTTGTGACTTCGCAAGGGCAAGGATGATTGTGGGGCCAGCTCGTGGGTCGAGTTGCGGGAGCCTCGTTTGTTATGCATTGGGCATCACGACGATCGATCCTATTCCGTACGGATTGATCTTTGAACGGTTCATCGACATCAACCGAGATGACCTGCCTGATATTGATATTGACTTCTCTGATCAACAGCGTCAGCTCGTGTTCGACTATATCAACGAGAGGTACGGTGCAGAGCGGTGCGCACGCTTGGGCACTGTGGCGATGTACAAGTCCAAGTCAGCTCTCGGTGAGAGCGGAGCAGCACTGCATGTCCCTCGGTGGAAGTGCGACGCTGTGAGCGAGAGCATGATTGAGCGGTCGTCGGGCGACTCACGTGCACTCAATACTTTGGAGGACACTCTCAGGACGATGCCATCCGGGATCGAGCTGCTCGAGGAGTTCCCAGAGATGATGGTTGCGTGCAAGATGGAAGGCCACCCACGCCACTACTCCCAGCATGCAGCTGGCATTGTGATTGCTCAAAACCCGATCACTGACGTCATCCCGATCGATCACCGCACCGGGGCAACCATGTGCGACAAGAAGGACGCTGAGGACCTGAACCTGTTGAAGATTGATGCGTTGGGGCTGACTCAGCTGAGCGTGTTTGAGGATTGCCTGGAGATGGCTGGGGTGACGCGCGACGAGCTGGAGGCGATTCCGCTGGACGACAAGGCAGCTTTTAGGGTTTTGAATGATGCGAAATTCTCAGGCATATTTCAGTTCAACGGCATGGCCCTTCAGTCTATCACCAAGCAGTTCACTGTGGACTGCTTTGACGACATCGTTTCAGTCACGGCTCTTGGCCGTCCCGGACCTCTTGCTTCCGGAGGTGCGCACGAGTGGATCCGACGACGCAACGGAACCAGCCCAATCACGTACCCGCATCAAATCTTCGAAGAATTCCTGGGCGACACCATGGGCATCGTTCTCTACCAGGAGCAGGTGATGGAGATCGGACGGCAGATTGGTGACCTGACTTGGGGGGACGTGACTGCTCTCAGGAAGGCGATGAGCAAGAGCTTAGGCAAGGAATACTTTGATCAGTTTGGCGACCCATGGAAGAAGGGTGCCATCTCCAAGGGAGTTGACCCCAAGGCAACTGACAAGATCTGGGATGACCTGTGCGCCTACGGTGCGTGGTCGTTCAACAAATCCCATTCAGTTGCCTACGGCCTGATCAGCTACCAGTGCTGCTGGCTGAAGGCACATTACCCTTTCGAGTTTGCGGCCGCAACGCTGTCCCACGAGAAAGATCCGACTCGCCAGATCCAGCTGCTCAGGGAGATGAACGACGAGGGCTACGAATACGTGCCGATCGACTCTGAGAAGTCTGCTGATAAATGGACTGTGGCCGACAAAGGTGACAGCCGAGTGCTCGTGGGGCCACTGAGCAACGTCAAGGGCATAGGGCCGAAAATCGTCCAAGGCATCCTTGGTGCCAGGAACCGAGGGGAGCGGATGAGTGATCGCGCAAGGAAACTGCTCCAAAACCCAACCACCCCGATTGATTCGCTGTGGCCGATACGTGATGGCTTCAAGAGGCTTATGCCTGATCCTTCAGATCGGAACATCCACACCCCACCGATGAAGATCGATGACGTGCAGATCAGGGCCGACGACTACGATGCACTGGTGTTCTGCACGCTGAGCAAGATCAACCCACGCGACGAGAATGAGGCGGTGATCGTGGCGAGGAGAGGCTACGAGATCAAAGACAAGCTGACGACCTCACTGAACTTGCAGTTGACGGACGACACTGACACAATCTTCGGGAAGATCGACCGCTGGAAGTTCCCTGAGATGGGTAAGCCAGTGATCGACCGTGGGCGTGTGGGCAAGGCTCTTTATGCAGTGAAGGGCAGGGTGCGCGGCGGCGGGTCGTTCCGCATGATCATGGTCAAAAGAATAAGGTACATCGGTGATCTGGATGAGTCGTGAAAAGGCTCTTGAGGCATCGGTGAAAGAATTGGGGCAATGGCTGTCCTGGTTGTCGAACAGAGGTGCATTCAACCCAAAGATAGCCGAGGCTCTTGAACGAGCCAGACAAGCATTAAGGAGCACAAATGAAAATTAAGGCACTGGACGAATTGAAATCTGTCAGGGCATATCTGACACGAGTGGGGGCTGAAGCAAGGTCGCTCAAGACAGCAGTCATCCGTGAACAATTCGGAAAATATTGGAAAGACCTCGCAGTCATACGCTTTGAGAAGGATGGCGAGGTCAGCTGCAACGCGCAGGAGTACGCTCCGACCGATCTTGAGGCAGCGTCCATCAAGCAGGAGTTCGCCACCATTGAGTGGCCGACAATCAAGCCTCTCCATTCAATCGTGAAGCCTCCCAAGATGATCAAGGAGGCTGAGCCCAAGGACCTGTTCCTGTTCAGGGACGCCACTGGCCAGATCATATTCGTGCAGGTCAGGGTTGAGCGCGAGGGTGACAAGAATTACGTGCCATGGACCTATTGGGACGATGACACGTGGCGGTGCTGCGAGCCAGATGGCCCACTGCCATTATTCAACGCCGACAAGCTGCAGGAAACTCACGTGGTGTTCATCCATGAGGGTGCCAAGGCTGCCCGACACTGCCAGTGGATGGTCGAGGCCAAAGAGGACGAAGCCAAGAAGGCATTGGCGTCTCATCCGTGGGGCCATGAGCTCAAGGGAGCTGCCCACATCGGTTGGGTTGGTGGCGCAATGAGCCCTTACCGCACCGATTGGACAGTGCTCCAGAAGCAGGGAATCACTCGCGCATACATAGTGGCAGACAACGACGAGCCTGGACGTGCAGCCGTGCCCGCAATAGCCCAACAGCTCCGCATCCCAACATTCATGATCCAATTCACTGACGAGTTCCCATTGGCCTTTGATCTGGCTGACCAGTTCCCAGAGGAATTATTCGGGGACGTGAACGGTGGCCGCCACTACACCGGACCAGCGTGGAGAGATTGTCTGCATCCAGCAACATGGGCAACAGACCTCGTGGCAAATCCCAAGGGCAAGGCGACCCCTGTTCTCAGAGACAGCTTCAAGAGCATGTGGAGCTACGTTGAGGAGGCCGACATTTTTGTCTGCACAGAGATGCCTGAGATCCTCCGGAGCGAAGCCATACTGAACAAGATGCTCAGCCCCTTCAGCCATGCAGCCGAGACGAGCCGACTGATCGTGAAAGCCTACAGGGGCAGGTCGGCTCGCATCTGCTACCGCCCAGATCATGATGGGCTCATGGTGACGTTCCGTGGCAGCTCGGCCATTAACCTGCACGTCCCATCCTCTATCAAGGCTGACAAAGGCGACCCCAATCCATGGCTCGACTTCCTGGATTATATGTTCGTGAACAAATCGGAGTGCAAGGAAGTCATGCGCTGGTGTGCAACGCTGATCGCGCGGCCGGAAACGCGCATGAGCTACGGCATGCTTCTGGTGAGCGAGAAGCAAGGCATCGGCAAGACAACGCTGGGTGCCCACATCTTGGCACCGTTGGTTGGCGATCAGAACGTGGGCTTCCCTGGAGAGACCGACATCGCCAACTCAGCGTTCAATGACTGGATGGCGAACAAACGATTGATCGTGGTCAACGAGATCTACTCAGGACATTCCTGGAAGGCCTACCACGCACTGAAGCCAGTGATCACTGACCGGGATGTGACGGTGAATCAGAAGTACATGCGGCAGTACACCATCGAGAACTGGTGTCACGTGCTGGCCAGTTCCAACTCCATGCGAGCGTTGAAGATGGAGGGTGACGACAGGCGGTGGTTTTATCCTGAGGTGACCGAGATCCAGTGGAAGCAGAAAAAGTTCGTGGAGTTGCGGCAGTGGATTGAGTCCGGTGGGCTGGCCATCATCAAGCAGTGGGCAGAGAGCTATGGCGATTACGTGCACCCAGCAGATCGTGCGCCGATGACCGAGCGCAAGAAGGAGATGATTGAGGGTTCAAGGTCAGAGGCCCAAGCCGAGGCAGTTGTGCTGGCCGAGTGCCTCCGCGACAAGCCAGAGGCAGCTGCCCTGGCGATGAAGGACATTGTGATGTGGGTTCGCCAGGCCTCGCAGGGCAGGGTGTTTGACAGCGACTACGAGCTGCGCAAGGCGATGACTGAGGCAGGGCTGAAGGCGTGGCCCAAGAGAGTCAAGGTCGGTGGGCGACTGCAAAGCGTCGTGGTCAATGAGGAGATGTGGGATAGGCTGAAGCGGAAGGGTGGCGATGCAGTCGCCCAAGGCGAAATGATCCGTGAGCTGCTTTCGAAACCCACGGATCTGATGGAGCCAGCGATGTGATGTTACTTGGGTACAACTTTCATAGCGCGATCCATCGCACCCAGGAAGTCAGCCCATGCATCTTTATCACTACGCTTAGTTAGATGATAAACCAGGAGATCCTCCATGCCACAACGAAAAACTAATAAGGATGCTCGTGGAGTTTCTGACGCGCAAAAACTTAGGATTATGCGTAGGGATGGATACATGTGTGTTTACTGTGGAGCGCAAGGAAAGGATGCAAACTTAGAAATTGATCATCGTGTTCCGCACTCTAAAGGAGGAGATAATCATATTTCCAACCTCTACACTGCATGTCACCCATGTAATCACAAAAAGGGAACTCAAACATGGAATCCCCATGCACATTATCAACCAAATGAGGTTGATCCAAGAGAGAGGAATAAAGCAATGAGAACATCTCCATTGGATGGAGTATTTGTTCACGTTCTCAAGCAATCTGATCCAAACAAAATCCCTGGAGAACCAATAAATGTCAAGGAGATTGACAGGCAAGGGCAAGTCTTGGGAATATTCCAAGATGAACACATGGCAGTTCAATTATTCTCATTCTTTGATGGTAGGCCTACCAACGTCCAACTGTTTCCTATAGAATATGCAACAAATAATCAGATGATATTTTACTATGATGATATCGAAATGAACTTTGCATTTGAGAATATGATAGATAATTAACAGGAGGAATGGTGCACCAAAGGAGAGGACGATGATTGAGTTGGTTGACGACTTCCTGCCCGACGACGAGTTCGAGGCTCTCAGGGATGTGGTGATGGGTCTGGGGATGCACTGGTACTACACGCCGAACATCACGACCCACAACATCACCGACGACAGGCACTTTTACATGTCGCACATATTCTACAACAGCAACAAATACTCTGACATGTTCAAATTCGTCACTCCTCTTCTCAACAGGGTCATGCCCCATGGGCTGATCCGCATAAAAGCAAATATGTACCCAAACCAGGGCGAGCGGGTGACGCATGAGGCTCACTTCGATTATGACTTCCCTCACCGGGCAGCTCTGTTCAGCATAAACGACTGTGACGGGGCAACGGTCATTGGCGGGGAGGAGTTCGGCAGCAAGGCCAACAGGATCGTGTTCTTTGACGGCTCGCAGCTGCACTCAAGCACCACATGCACAGATGCACCAGTGAGGGTGAATATAAATATCAACTACGCTGAAGGAGAAGTTGGTGCGCAACGAGGGTGATGTCAGGACATGGGTGCGTGAACAGCTGGGCGATGAATCCTTCTGGGTGGAGGCTGCGGCGGGTGGAACTGTCGGGATGGCTGACTGTCTGTGGATGATGGATGGGCGGCTATGGCCGATCGAGCTGAAATATGGCAATGTGGAAGCAGGGTGGTGGTCTGGGTCGCTCCGACCGCAACAGGAGAAAGTTGGTCGGAGGATGATGGCTGGTGGCGTTGGGACGTGGATTTTGGTTGGGGAGGACAGCGACGATGTGCTGTGGATGATGGACATTGAGGTGTATTTTGAGGCGAAATTGGGCGGCGACAAAACAAAAATGTGCCCGGTTATTGGCCGTTCTTGCATGGTTCAAGTTGTAAATGAGCGTCAATGACGCTTTTCTATGCCTAAATAAACCCCAAAACCCCAAAAAGTTAAGCTGTTGAAAACAAACAAACTCGTGGTTCGGAGTTCGCTTTATTCTGGTATCTGAAAACTCTCTCAGTATTAAGAAGGAGAGAGTAATCCTGAATAGTTTCGGAAACTATGCAATAATTCCGAACTCGGAACCACCTGTGGTTTCTGCGGTGCCATAAACAAATGGCTTGACTTTTGTGGCAACTTGGCGCCATAATCTGCATGGTCCGCAAAACACGGAGATAATACGGGTGACAGCGAAGAAGCCAGCGGCGAAAAAATCTGGGTCAGCTAAGACTCAATTCAAAGCAGGCAACTCATCTGGCCGTGCCAAAGGGACCAAGAACAAACGCACAGTTGAAGTGGCATCAGCTCTTCAGGAGGCGTTTGATGGCATCGGAGGGGTTGAGGCATTGATCAAGTACGGCAAGTCAGACACTCAAGGATTCTACAAGCTGTGGGTCAAGATGCTCCCCCAACAAATTAAAGCAGACATATCGCTGAACGCTCCGCTCATCGAGATCATTCAAGAGGGGAGACGACGTGCAGCCGCAGCTAAGGGAAAATGACCCAGAGGTGATGCTGTGTCGTGACATGGCATTGTTCTACGATGATCCGATGGGCTTCGTCATGTACGCATATCCGTGGGACAGTGACACATCCATCCAGGTGGTGAAGCTGGTTGAGCCATGGAAGTCCCGTTACAATTGCGAGTATGGTCCAGACGCCTGGGCATGTCAGTTCCTGGACGACCTTGGTGGGCAAGTCAAGGAGCGTGGCTTTGATGGCATGGAAGCTGTGGATGCTATCCGCATGGCAGTAAGCTCTGGCCACGGTGTCGGCAAGTCAGCTATGACTGGTTGGCTGGTGGGCTGGATCATGAGCACTCGGCCGTACGCCCAAGGCACAGTCACCGCAAACACCTACACTCAGCTCGAGACCAAGACGTGGGCCCAGATCGTCAAGTGGGCCAAGAAGTGCGCGACAGCTCATTGGTTCGCCACCAGCGCCACCAAGATGTATCACAAGGACCACCCTGAGTCGTGGTTCTGTTCAGCGCAGACATGCCGGGAAGAAAACAGCGAGGCCTTCGCTGGCCAGCACGCAGCCAACAGCACATCATTCTACATCAACGATGAAGGCTCAGCCATTGCTGACATAATCTACGAAGTGCAAGAGGGTGGCCTGACCGATGGTGAGCCAATGCAGTTCAACTTCGGCAACCCGACACGCAACACTGGAGCATTCCGGGAGTGCTGGCGCAAGTTCCGTCATCGTTGGAAGACCTACAAGGTCGACAGCCGTGACGTCCAGATCACCAACAAGGCTCATCTTGAAGGAATGATCGCCGACTACGGCATCGACAGTGACACTGTCAAGGTGCGCGTGCTGGGCGACTTCCCTAAGGCATCGCTCAAGCAGTTCATCAACGAGGGTGACGTTGACGAGTGCAAATACAGACACCTCAAGTCCACTGCCTACAGTTTTGCCCCAGTGATCCTCGGTGTTGACCCTGCGTGGTCAGGCGACGATGAGTTCGTCATCTTCATGCGCCAAGGATTGTACAGCAAGATGTTGGGCAAGTGGGAGAAGAACGACAACGATGTCGAGATGGCCAACATACTTGCCAGACTTGAGGATGAGTACAACGCCGACGCTGTCCATGTGGATGGCGGATTCGGCACTGGCATCGTGAGTGCTGGCAAGACCATGGGCCGCAACTGGCAGATCATATGGTTCAGCGGCAAGAGCCCAGACCAAGGCTGCTTGAACCTGCGAGCTCACATGTGGAACGAGATGCGCGTCTGGCTGAAGTCAGGAGCCTGCATCCCCGACGATGACGTATTGCACACTGACTTGATCGGCCCAGAGACCAAGCCACGTCTTGATGGCAAGATCCAGCTCGAGGCTAAAGAAGACATGAAGCGGCGCGGCATCCCCTCGCCGAACAGAGCTGACGCATTGGCCTTGACCTTCGCCATGCCAGTGGTCAGCAGAGACTCTAAGGGCATCGGTCATTCGGTCAAGCCAGCCCAGCACGACTTTGACCCATACCAACAAGGAGCCAATTGATATGTGCATGTTTGGAGGCGCACCCAAGATGCCAACACCTCCGCCACCGCCACCTCCGCCACCGGAGCCGCCAACCAAGGCCGACCCGGAAGTGAGGCGTGCACGGCAGGAAGCAGACAAGAGGGCACGCAACCTGGCTGGCTCTAAGTCAACAATCGCCACTGGTGCTCAAGGTCTGCTGACCCCAGAGTCCACTGGCACAACTGTCTTAGGAGGATCGTGATATGTGCGGAGGAACTCCAACAACACCTCCAACACCACCTCCGGCTCCGGCTCCACCACCCGAGCCGAAGCAAGTAGCGAACACCAAGCAGCCGAAAGGTCGTCGTCGGTCGTCCGACTCGGCAACCTTCTCTTCATCAAGAGCAGCAGCCGCCGACAAGGCTCGGGGTGGTCAGGCCGCAGGCACCTTGCTTTCCCAGACTGTCGCTGGCACCGGCAACACATTGTTAGGGGCTTGATGTGACAACGCCCACTGGCGCACCACCAAGGCAGATACAGCATGATGAAGTGGAAATATCACGTATTAAAGACTGTAACCAAGGACGGCGCACTTGAGCAAATGAACTCTCTTGGCCTTGAAGGTTGGGAGCTAGTTTCAGTGGCCGAGGACTGCGCGTGTTTCTGGCATTATTTTAAACGTGAGGTAATTTGATGGTCGACACAAGCAACACCAAGCCAACGAATGCAATGGACTATCTGACACGTCGGATGGGTTCAATGCGCAGCGAACGCTCCAGCTGGGACAGCCATTGGCAAGACCTGATGGACAACTTCAGCCCTCGCCGTGGCAAGTTCCTTACGACAGATCGCAACCGAGGAAACAAGCGCAACACCTTGTCTAACAACACACCGTTATTCGCTCGTCGGGTATTGGTCAGCGGCCTGATGACTGGCATCACCTCGCCAGCTCGCCCGTGGTTCCGGCTCACGCCACCCGACCCAGAGATGGACAAGTTTGGGCCAGCTCGTAAATGGCTCGACGAGTGCGAGCGTCTCATGTACAAGATCTTTGCCTCCTCCAATCTCTACAAAGCCTTGCCCCTGATTTACGAAGAGTCTGGTGTCGTGGGCACGTCTGCCATGATTCAGGAAGACGACTTTGACACAGTCACACGTTTCACCAACTTCACAGCTGGCGAGTATTACCTAGACATCAATGGCAAGCTCAAGGTCGACACGTTCAGCCGTGAGTACGAGATGACGGTCTACCAGTTGGTGGACGAGTTCGGCTACGAGAATTGCAGCAAGACCGTTCAGAACCTTTACGACGTCAGCAACTATGGCTCGTGGATCAAGGTCAACCACGTCATTGAGCCTGTCAGCAACATGGGCTTCGACGAGTTCCAGCTGGACGCGAAATTCAAATGGCGTTCAATTTACTATGAGCCTGGACGCGATGGCCTCGGCACCGACAAGAACAAGTTCCTGCGGGTCAAAGGCTACGAGAACTTCCCGATCCTGGCCCCACGTTGGGACGCCAAGGCAGGAGACATCTACGGTTTTAGTCCGGGTATGGACGCTCTGGGCGACAGCCGCGCACTTCAGGTCCAGGAACGTGAAAAGGGGAAAGCAGTTGCCAAGATGGTCGCACCACCGACAACGGCTCCGTCGTCTCTCAAGAACTCGAACATCAGCTTGCTCCCAGGAGCAAACAACTTCAGCGACGACCCAAACAACATCTTCCGACCAATCTATCAGGTCAACCCCAGAGTCAACGAGTTGTCAGCAGACATTCAACTTACTGAAGATCGCATCAACAGAGCCTTCTACGTAGACCTATTCCTTTTGATCAGCCGCCAAGATGACATCCGCACAGCCACAGAGATCTCAGCCCGACAGGAGGAGAAGCTTCTGCAGCTGGGCCCAGTGCTTGAAGGCATGCACGAAGAGCTGCTTGACCCTCTGGTTGACAACACCTTCGCTCGCATCATGCGATTAAGTGAGGCTGGCTGGAAAGACGAAAGCGCACCACAGATGCTGCCGCCTCCCCCTGACGAGATGATGGGTTCAGAGATCAAGGTTGATTACATCAGTGTCCTCGCTCAGGCCCAGAAGCTCGTATCAACGGGAGCCATGGAGCGTTGGGTCGGGTTCACTGGCCAGGTCGCCGGACTGAAACCAGAAGTTCTGGACAAGATCAACGCCGACAAGGTCGTCGAGCAGATGGCCACCGACCTTGGTGTCCCGAACGACTTGGTTGTTGGCGAAGAGCAAGTGAACGAAACAAGACAGGCTCGCATGAAGCAAGCCGAGAATGAAAAGAACCTGCAGAATATGCAGATGATGACAGAAGGAGTCAAAGGCCTGTCCGACATGGACACCACAGCAGGGAACGCACTTGGTGACATAGTCGGTGGGATGACAGGGGGAGCATGATGAGCGAAGACGAAACAGAAGATTTCACAGACCCGAAGCAGCAGCGAAAGCGCAAGAAGAAGCACCAGCTGCAGGAAGCCAGGGAAAAGGAAGACATGAGTGCAATGCTCAACGACCCGCACGGACGCAGAGTGTTGTGGCGCATCATGGAGCAATCGAAGCTGTTGGCACCTGACATGTTCACAGGCAACAGCACAACCTTTTACAATCTGGGCAAGAGAGATCTTGGCCTGTGGTTGTATAACGAGATCATGGGCTCGGAACCTAAAGCCTTCTTGACCATGATGAATGACCAACTACAGGAGAGTAACAATGGTTGATGAAAACGCGGAAGACATCACCAATCCCGCCGATGAAAACCAAGACGACACTTCTGATAACAAAGACGTGACCTCCCCGGCCGACGACACTTTGTTATCAGATGAAGACGCTGCCAATACTGACAGTGCCGCAGAAGCAGAGGACGCTAATGGCGACGATGCAGACGGTGACGGTGAGGCAGAGCCAGTAAGCTACGATGACCTCGTAATGCCTGATGGCATGGAACTGGACGAGAATATGTTGGGTGAGTTCAAGGGCATTGCCGCCGAGATGAATGACGGCAAAGGTTTGTCCAAGGACGATGCTCAGAAGCTCGTTGACTTCAGGGCCAAGACAGTCAAAGAAGCCACTGGCGAATGGGAGACCAAGTTCTCTGAATGGCGGGGCGAACTGCTCAGCGATAAAGAGATAGGCGGTGACAAGTTTAAAGAGTCCACTGTCCCGAATGTTCTGGCCGCAGCCGAGAGGTACGGCGACAAGGACATGCTTGCGCTCCTGCAGACGAATAAGATGTACGGTGAGAACCCAAGTCTTATCCGCATGCTAAACCGTGTCGGGGAAACACTGCGGGCAGATCAACACGTCCGTGGAAGAGCGGCACAACCTGGAGATGAAGAGTCCAAGTTGCGTCGCATGTATCCAAGCCATTACAATGAAGACGGATCCACGAAGGATCGCCATAAAGGCAGCACGTCTTGATTGTGCATTTTAAGGAGTAAAGAAAATGGCAGCACTAGCAGTGACCAACCCCACCCTCCTGGATCTGGCGAAAGCCACTGACCCTGATGGTGGCATCGCAGACATCGTTGAAATTCTCGCAGAGCAAAACGAGATCCTTGACGACATGACCTGGGTCGAAGGCAACTTGACCACAGGTAACCGGACCTCCATTCGTACAGGTTTGCCCACACCGACGTGGCGTAAAATGTATGCTGGCGTCCAGCCTGACAAAGGCACGCAGGCACAGGTCGACGACTCGACTGGTATGCTGGAAGCGTACGCCGAAGTCGACAAAGCCCTCGCCGACCTGTCCAGCAACACTGCGGCTTTCCGCAAGGTTGAAGAACGGGCTCACCTCGAAGGCCTCAACCAGGAAATCGTTGACACTCTGTTCTACGGTAATGAGTCCACCGAGCCGGAAGCCTTCACTGGCTTCAGCCCTCGGTTCAATGACTTGTCGTCCGCAGGCAACAGCGACAACGTGATCGCTGGTGGCGGCTCTCAGACTGACAATGCCTCCATCTGGCTGGTTGTCTGGTCTCCTCAGACTTGCTTCGGCATCATCCCCAAAGGTTCCACCGCTGGCCTTCAGCGTTCTGACCTTGGCGAAGTTACGATCGAAGATGCGTCTGGTGGGTCTAACACTGGCCGCATGCAGGCATACCGCACTCACTATCGCTGGGACGCTGGCCTCACGGTTCGCGATTGGCGCTATGTGGTTCGCATCGCCAACATCGACAAGTCTGCATTGACCAACGATGCGTCCGCCGGTGCCGACCTCCCCGACTTGATGTTCCAAGCCATGACGCAGATCCCGAACCTGAACATGGGTCGTGCTGCGTTCTACATGTCACGGAACACCATGAGCTTTGTTCGTCGTCAGGCGACCAACGCTACCTCTGGCTCAACCCTTACCATCGACAATGCCGGCGGCAAGATGTTGACTCAGTTCCAGGGCATCCCTCTTCGCCGCTGTGATGCTCTCGCAGCTGATGAGGCTCTGGTATCCTAAGACCCTAAGACCCTAACCCCCGGCGGGGAGTATAGCTAACCCCTCCCCGCCAATTCTCTCGGAAGGAGAAAAGACTATGATTATCGACTCATTGCTTGAGTTTGCTGACGGTGAAGACCTTTCGCAATCAACAGGTACTTATCTTGCCACCAATCAGATCGACATGGATAATGTTCGTGACATTGGTGCTGGTCGTCAGGCCTATCTGGTTATCCAGATTGACGTGGCTGTTTCCGGCTCCTCTTCCACGGTCAACTTCCGTCTCCGCTCTGACAGCACGGCAGCTACTCACGCCACCACTTCAACAGCTCATGTTGAAACTGGCGCGATCGCAGAAGCTGTTTTGGTTGCGGGTCACCAAATCTCACTAGCTCTCCCGGCTGAAGGAAATGCTTACGAGCAGTTCCTCGGCTTGCAGGCAATCGTTGGTACGGCCACGACCTCGGCTGGCACCTACTCGGCCTTCATCACTTTCGACCCACCGTCGAAGTGGAAAGCCTATGCTGATGCCACTAACTAAGTGGTGATCTAAAACAGGGGGAGGTGCAGAAGCCTCCCCCGACTTAGGATAGAAAAATGAAAGTCAATTTACAAAGAGATTGGTCTAACGGGGAAGGTCGTTTTAGAGAACGGAACAACCCCAACACCATCCACGACAAATGGTTCGATCAGCTGCCCTCAGACGCAGAGGTCGTTGAACCGCCTAAGAAAGCTGAAAAGCCGAAGAAGGCGAAGAAAGAGGATAAATAGTCATGGCTGTCAGCGTAGCGCAAATCTGCAACTTGGCTCTTGCTCATATCAAGCAGACCAAGACCACCATCGCCAATCTGGTCACCGACACTGGCAACACCGCTGTTCAGTGCAGGATCCACTACGATGTGGCTCGCCAGTTCGTGCTCGCTGATCACAATTGGAACTTCGCGACCAAGCGGGTCGGGCTGACTGACATCAGCTCAGATCCGATGTCGCCCACCACGTGGGGATTCCGATATGACTATCCGTCCGATTGTTTAAAGATCCAGGAGGTGGAGCGTTTGCTTAAAACCAATACACCCGTACCTTACCGGATCGAAGCAGAGGACGACGGCTCTGGCTTGAGCATCCTGACTGACTTGGATGAAGCCAGAGCGATCTACACTTTCGATGCTACCAACGCCACGTTGTTCTCTCCGGGGTTCGTGCAAGCTCTCAGCTGGTATCTTGCCAGTGAGCTTGCACCTGCTCTGAGCGGCGACGAAACCATTCAAGAGGCAGCGTTGACTGTTTACCGCAACACCCTCGCAGGAGCTCGCGCAGCTGACTCCGGTGAAGGCGAAGCGGACGCTGAGATTGACTCCTCTTGGGAGCGTGCAAGAATAGGAGGAAGAACCTGATGCAAGGCCAGAAATGCAACAGCAGAGGGAATCCTGAATAATGGTCATGGAAGTCCCCCAGATATCGTTTGCTGGCGGGGTCATCTCCCCTGCAACGTTCTCGCGGGTCGACCTTGCGAAGTTCGGTACAGCTGCCAAGACCTTGGACAACTTCTTCGTCAGGGCTGAAGGCGGCGTGTCCAATCGCGCTGGCTGGACCTTCATGAAAGAGGTCAAGGACAGTACTGCGACCACTCGCATCATCGGCTTTGAGTTCAACGAAGAGCAAGCCTATGTCCTGGAGTTCGGCAATCTTTACCTCAGATTCTACAGCAACGGTGGCGCAGTACTTGAGTCGACGACGACGATCACTGCTGCGACTCGCGCTAATCCAGTTGTCATTACTACTTCCAGTCATGGCTATGCTAATGGGGAAGAAATTTATGTTACTGGTGTTGTCGGCATGACACAGCTTAACAACAAATTTTATAAGGTAGCTGATAAAACTACCAATACGTATGAATTGACTGATATTGATGATAATGATATTGATGGATCGGCATACACTGCCTATTCGTCCGCTGGAACAGCAGCAGTCGTTCACACCATCACCACCCCATACACCTCTGCCAACTTGGCTAAGCTCAAGTTCCGTCAGTCAAATGACACCCTTTATCTGACTCACACCTCTTATGGACCCCGCAAGCTTGTCCGCACAGGCGCAGCGAATTGGACGCTCTCTGAAATTGACTTCGAGCCTGATCAAACATTCCCGACTGTCCTTTCAGTCACAGTGAACACGACAGGCTCAGAGAGCGACGCATATCAAGTCACAGCAGTGGCTGAAGAAACGGCAGAGGAAAGTCTGATCGCTATCAGTACAACTACAGAAACTATCTCAGGAGCGACACAGGCCAACCCTGTCGTACTTACAATCACTGGTACCTCGCTGGCCAATGGCGACCTCATCCATGTCTCGGGTATCGTCGGGATGACCGAGATCAATGGTCGCCGATTCACTGTGGCGAACAAAGCAACCAACAGCGTCGAGCTGCAAGGCGAAGACGGATCAGCTCACACAGCCTACAGCTCTGGCGGCTCATCCAACCTGACTGAACACAGGGTGACCAATAGTGCGGTGGCCCGAGACAACACCATCAGCTGGACGGCAGCGTCTGGGGCTGCCAGCTACAACATCTACAAAGAGGACAATGGCCTGTTCGGGTTCATCGGATCCACAGAGGACACCTCGTTCACTGACGACAACATCGCTCCAGACCTAGATGACACAGCACCCAAGTGGCGACAGCCTTTTGAAACTGCGACCAATTATCCTGGAGCAGTAGGTTTGCACGAGCAGCGTTCTGTCTGGGGAAACACCACCACCGATCCACTGACAACATGGCTGAGCCAGACCAGCCAATTTGAGAACATGAATGTCTCGTCGCCAACACGGGACGCTGACGCAGTCACGATCCGCTTGGTCACTGGCCGAGGAAACGAGATCCGTCACTTTCGCTCGTTCCAAGACAGGCTGTTCATATTCACATCTGGCGCAGTTTGGTCGCTGGCTCCTGGTGGCGACGTTGACGCCATAACGCCAGCCTCCAAGAAGCTGACCATCGAGGAGTACTTGAGTTCGACTGACGTTCCTCCCCTTACGATCAAGTCGAACCTCCTCGTGGTCAGCGGACAAGCCAACCTAGGCTTCGAGGTCCACTCCCTCGGGTACAAATTCGAGACTGACGCATATGCTGGCTCCGACCTCACTGTTCTTGCCAGACACCTTTTCGAAGGGCACACCATTTCCGAGTGGGCGTACGCAGAGCGGCCTTTCCGTTTGGTTGCGGCTGTCCGTGACGATGGAAAAGTCCTCGTGATGACGTACCTTCAGGAGCACCAAGTGTTCGCATGGTCGGTCTGGGAAGCAGCCAACAACGGCACAGTTGAGAGTGTGTGCTCTGTGCCGGAAGGTCAAGAGGACATTTTGTACTTTGTCGTCAAACGGTCGATCAACGGTAGCGATGTAAAGTACATTGAGCATTTGCACACCCGCACATTCTCCACCATTGAATCAGCTTTCTTCGTAGACAGCGGCCTGTCCTTAAATAACCCAATCGCAATAACCAGCGTCACAGCTGCCAAACCTGCAGTGGTCACCACCACAGGCTCCCACGGACTCAGCGATGGCGACCCTATCAAGATCAGGGACGTTGTCGATATGACAGAGCTCAACGGCGACAGGTTTGTCGTGTGCGAAGCTACGTCAACGACGTTTGAGCTTCTAGACACAGACAGTACTCACAATGTAACTGCCGTGACAGAGGCCAATCCTGGTGTTGTCACGACCCTCACAGCCCATGGCCTGGCCACAGGCGATGAAGTTGGGTTCATCGGGATCGGTGGCATGACTCAGCTGAACGGCAATGGGTACACAGCCACAGTCATTTCCACGACGACATTCTCGATAGGTGTAAACACTTCAGCCTTCACGACATTCACTTCAGGCGGCAGAGTTCACCACAATACAGATGCATCATCTTACACAGCTGGCACAGGAGGTGCTGCCCACCTCGAGGTCACGACCTTGAATGGACTTGATCACCTGGAAGGCGAAACGGTCATCGCACTGGCAGATGGAAACTTGGTCACTGGCCTGACGGTTGCCTCTGGTGCAGTCACGCTGGCCAACGCAGCATCAATCATCCACGTTGGCCTCCCTTACACTGGCCAGATGGACAGTTTGCCCTTGGACCTTCAAACAAGGTCGCCAACAGTCGCTAAGAAAAAGGCAGTGAAAGAGGTTACGATGCGCGTTCAAGACACCCGAGGCCTGTCGGTTGGTCCAGATGCATCAAGCCTGGAGGTCTACCCTGCACGCTCAACTGAGCTTTGGGGGGATCCGGCCGCAACTTTGACCGACCTCCTAAGACTTCCTATCAGCGATGACTGGGCGCGGGAGGCTGGCATAACGATCCAGTCAGAACAAGGTCTACCGATGACGATACTTTCGATGATGGTGGCGACCGATGTCGGTGCATAATTACAGCGTTGAAGACGCAACCTTGGAGGATGCATTGTTGATGGCGCACAGAATGCGAGACGTCGACAAGCAGGAGATCTGGGCATCGAACCGATCCCGGCCACTGGAGGCTTTGGTCAACAGCGTCCGCTACTCAGAATCAGCCCGAACTGGCCGTGCAGATGGAGAAATTGTTTGCATGTTCGGAGTTTCACGCCAAAATCTCATGGGAACACGTGGGTGCATCTGGTTATTGGGCACAGACCTGCTAAAACGCCATGGAATCAGATTTTTACGAGAGAATAACAAAGAAATTGTTGACTTATCTGAAAATTTCACGATAATTGAAAATTATTGTGACGCTCGCAACACTGCCACCCTCCGATGGCTCGGTTGGCTCGGGTTCACAATTGAAAAGGCGAAGCCGTATGGGATTTACAACCTACCGTTCCACCATTTCCACAAAGAGGTGGCATAATGTGTGAACTATTTACCATCGGTGCGACAGCCGCGACAGCAACATCCGCCGCATCTGCAGGCATAGCCATCACCGTCATGGACGTGGTCGCCCTAGCTGGCACCGCCATGGGCACGATGAGCTCAATGCGACAAGCCCAAACTAAGAAAGACCAGATGGCGTATCAAGCCAAGGTCGA
>TARA_R110000824_G_scaffold76499_2_pt1 | contig 33444 bp, 46 predicted proteins | sample TARA_R110000824 | Tara Oceans TARA_R110000824 (sample SAMEA4397747) | marine metagenome | biome: Polar Biome; feature: [MES] marine water layer (ENVO:01000295) within the mesopelagic zone...; material: water (ENVO:00002006), including particulate matter (ENVO:01000060) such as......
CGATTTAAAAAATACTAGTCTAGTGAGTAAGGTATTTTTTGCTCCGGATCAATCTCAAACTCAACGTGGGGGATTTGATGAAGTATACCAACTAGCAGCTGATATGGGTGGAGCCGGTTATATTTTTACAGGTAATAACGACGCAGCTATAATGCATAATTCGGCATTAATTAATCTTAATGTTGCTGAGGCATGTGTTAACTTTACGGTTGGTAAGGTTTTTTATTCCTCAAGCGCATGTATGTATCCAGAGCACAATCAACTTGATCCAAATAACCCAAATTGTGAAGAATCATCCGCGTATCCTGCCAGCCCGGATAGTGAATATGGTTGGGAAAAATTATTTAGTGAGAGATTATATTTGGCATTTAATAAAAATCATAAATTAGATGTTAGGATCGCGAGATTTCATAATATTTTCGGCCCGTTGGGTACATGGCAAGGTGGTAAAGAAAAGGCTCCTGCTGCGATGTGTCGAAAAGCGGCTGAGCTTAAAGAGGGAGAAGAGCTTGAGGTTTGGGGAGATGGTCTACAGACTAGATCTTTTTTGTATGTAGATGAATGTGTGGAGGCAGTTTTAAGATTTATGAGACAAGATAAATTTTTAGGCCCTGTTAATATTGGTTCAGAAGAAATGGTCTCTATCAATGAACTCGCTCAATTGGCCTTAGATGCTGCAGGTAAAGATAATAAAATACAAAATCTCTCAGGTAATGATTTTATCGATAAATATGGTTTTGAGTGCCCGGAGGGTGTTAGAGGCCGTAATTCTGATAACAATTTATATAGGGAGCATATGAATTGGGAGCCAACACAATCTCTTAAATATGGTATTGAGACAACATTTACCTGGATTAATTCCCAAGTGTATATATAATACACTATATGATTATTAGTCAGCAAGTGTATGAAGGTAATTTGATCCATGATAGGTTCGCTTATAAGTTCTTTAAAAAGGTAGTAAGCCCAGTCGGTAATATTATCGCATTCCGGGCACCCATGTATGTAAGTGATAACTTAATTGATCTAGAGGATGCTCTCTCAAATGACTATATTTACTCTGAGGATGCAGTTAACTTTTGCTGGGAAATTCCAAATCTGTGCCCTTTAGGTGCAGTATCATTTCAAAGATTATTTAACACAGCTATTGCAAATATTTTGTCTAATATTTTATCAATGCCAATTATAGTTGATGGTGATGATTTAATGGTGCAGGATAAGTTTATTGGGTCAGATGATAAGGTTAGAGACTCTGGTAAAGTAAGTGTATCTATTACGTATAGTAAAGATAGCGTAGCTCTCGGGCATACTGGTATTAATATTAACGCTGGTAGAAAAGCTCCGGGATTTGCATATTCGACACATTTAAGCGATACTCAAATTGAATCATTTATGACAGCTGTAATTAATTATTTCAATAATGAAGTGTTGGATCAGTGGGTCGCGACATCGAAAATTTTGGTGTAATGAATTTTTTCCAAACACAAAATAAGCTTTTCTTTTCTAAAAAAGATGACGCAGGTGTATTAGATCTAGAAGGTGAGCAGAGCTTTGTACCATTTCTCTTTAATAGGTGGTTATCATTTTACGGGAAAGATACTGTAAATTTTACAAATGAGACTTTAAATAAGTTTCACTCTTTGTTTGAGAGTAAACAGGAGATGTATAAGCTATACTACTACCTGATACCTAGACTTAAGTTCAAGCGTATACAGTACATTAAGAAAAAGAAAAAGGTTGTAGATGAGGAGACTGATAATTTAGCACTTATTGCTAGCAATAACCAAATTTCAGTTAGGGAGTTGCAACAATATTTAAATGTCCTGACTTGATATTCTACAGAGTTGTCATATATAATTTATATGCCTGCAGATATTAATAAATTAACACCAGAAAAGCATTTAATTGATTTATCACCAAATAATACTGGTGATGTGGGTCTTACTGATGATTTTGAATTAGCCGCCATTTTTGATGATATTCTACTAGTGGAGTATATTGATGAGACAGAGGAAGGTGAAATTGAAAGGAATGGTATTGTAGTACCAACAAATGCTATTACTCGAGCCTGGCGTAAAGCTAAAATCCTATTAGCGGGACCTAAAGTTGTAACTGCTAAAGTCGGTGATATTGTAATCTTTCCAAATAACTTAGGTGTTACTGTCGCAAATATTGATGTAGAGGGTATTGGTAAAGTTAAAAAGGGTATATTTTTAAACGAAGATAGATTATTTGGTATTTGTAAATTAAAAAATGATAATACAAAGATCAGCTCTTGATAGTATACTGCTTACAAATGTATGTGATATTCGATTTGTTAGAAAGATACCCAAAGCAGGTGCACCACCAACTCGGCGCATGCTTTGTACAAAATCATACAGTTTATTAAATTCTACAAATGGTAGAATTACACTTAACTATAGACCCCCTGTACGCCCATCACAAATTAATGAAGCTAAAGATAATATTATTAATGTGTGGGATATATTAATGCAGAGTTATAGGAATATTAATATGGGTCAATGTGATCTAATTGAGCAAATACCCGCAGCAGAGGAATTTTGGACATATTTTAATGATAATATATATCCAATGTCTGCAGAACAAAAAGCAAACTTTATGAACACATGAATGCCTGTCTAGAAAATGTAGCAAATTATGTTAAACCCTTCCTATTATCAAATATTGTAATAAGAACAGATAAGAAGATTCTTAAAAAAGGTAAATTTAAAATATTTCAAATAAAACAACACTATATTAGATTTATGATTGAAGTAGATGGTAGTCTCAAGATGTATGAGATGCCATACCCATTTACTGTTAAAAGGGTAAATAATATAACAGTGTTTAATTATAAATTGAGCTCGTTCTTGAAAGATAGTGAGCTAATCTTACAGTCAAAGTTTCTAGATATATCACAAACATCTAAATTGTATAATAATTTAGTGTACATATTGACTTCTGCAGAGTAACGCCTATACTGTATATGTGATACCTAATCTATTAACTCACTTCCCGCCTAAATATACACCTAATTCCCAACAAGTAGAGCTTCTCAATTGTATAGATAGAGCATTTAATGGTGGTTATAAGTTTGTGGTGTGTAATGCACCTACTGGTAGTGGCAAATCATTCATTTCAAAGACTGTTGGTAACATATCTAAAGAATGTTCTAATAATTTTAGAGATGTAATTACTTCATATCTCGCATATAGGCAGATGCACGGCGGGGGGTACGTACATAGCGACGAGTGTGAAGAAGAGCCATCATTTGGTTGTACTGCCTTAACAATTACCAAATCTCTTCAGGATCAATATAAAGAGCTTTTTAATGATGTTGAAGTTCTTAAAGGTAAATCAAATTATCAATGTGCGATAGATCCTAACTTTTCGGTTGAAGTAGCTCCTTGCTTACACTTACCAAAAATAAAGGAGGAGTGTTGGGCAAAAAAATGCTGCCCATATTATGAGCAGAGAAATACTACACTAACTGCACAGTTTAATACGCTTAATTATAGTATGTTCTTTGCTTTACCAGAACACCTTAAGAAGAGACAGTTTTTAATATGTGATGAAGCCTCAGAACTTGAAGATCAGTTAGTTAAGGAGTTCTCATGTAAAGTCGAATATAAAGTTATTAAAAGTTCTAATATCGATTACACACCCTATACTAGTAGGACAGATGGCTATAAATGGTTAAATACCCTATCTGCAAATATCAATGAAAGAATTAATAATATTAAGGATTTATTAATAGCCAAAAAAGGTACATCAAATAAGAGGGTGTTAATTGACCTCAAGGGTGAGATAATTAGACTTCGCAACATTCATAGTAGGATTAACCTCGTTATAGAATCATGGAGCGAGTCAGAATATGTCTTTGATAGAGATCGTGAAGGAGTAACCTTTATGCCACTTAAGGTAGATAAGCTAGCCCACCAACTGTTTGATTATGCAGATGGTGTTATATTGATGTCAGCTACAATTATTGACCCTGACAATTTTTGCAAATCGCTCGGTATTGATAACTTTAAATATGTGGAGGCTGAATCTACATTTGAGCCTAAAAATGCACCTATCGTTTGTAACACTAAATTTAAATTAAATTATTATAACCTTAAAAATAATTTACCTAAAGTTATAAAGCAGATCGTAGAAATATGTGATCATCATAAAAATGATAAGGGTATTATACATACACATAATAATACTATTACTAGAGGTATAGCAAACGAATTAACATCAGACCGGTTCTTAATTCGGGAACCTGGAGTGAGAAATGAGGATATCTTAGAACGACATACTTCAACAGATGACCCAACTGTTCTCATATCACCATCAATGACATTTGGGGTAGATTTAAAGGATGATTTAGCTCGGTTTCAAATTATTGTTAAGGCTCCCTTTCTACCAACTAAGGATGTTAGAATTGAGAGGTTGATGAAGGATAATTTTAGTTGGTATCAAAATAAAATGCTCTGTACCTTAATTCAATCATGCGGTAGGGGTATTAGATCGAAGAAAGACTATTGCATAACTTATATTTTAGACGGTGCAATTACAGAAAATATCATTAAAAATAGGCATAAATTACCAAAATATTTTATTGAGAGATTTTTGTAATAAATATATGTATCAAAAACTATACATATTCGTTTGAAATCAAAGATATGCTTACACAATTTGTGGCAGCATTTGATGATACAGTCATTAAAAGATACGATAAAAATAATAATGCTCGACAAAATGTTGAAGTTAGGTATGTTTTTGCTCCGAAGCAGCGGGTGATGTATGATATTGTTAACAAAGCGCAAAACCTTACTTTACCTGTAGTTGCTATAGATCTAACATCTATAACATATGATAATGATAGGGTGTTTAATAAAATTAACAACTTATATAACTATACAAATTCTACAGATAGTACAGAAATACGGATGCCGGTACCTATTAATCTAGAGATCAATTTTTCAATAATAGCTAGATATATGCAGGATATGGAGCAAATTGTATCAAACTTTGCCCCGTATTCAAACCCCTACATTGTCATAGCGTGGGAGGAACCATCTGAAACTGGTGATAGTGTAGAGATTAGAACCGAGGTTGAGTGGAGTCAAAGCATAGCATTAAATCAACCTACAGACCTAACCTACACAGATAAATTCAGAGTTGTTGCAGATACTAACTTTACAATAAAGGGTTGGTTATTTAGAGATAAAAATACAGCCTCTGCACCAATTTACTTTATTGAGCAAAACTTTATTAATTCAACTCCAAATTATAATTTAACACAACCGCTAACCTCGCTAGACTATGAAAACTTTTTTAATAGCCTAACAGCAGAGTGTGATGTTGAAACATTCATACTATCAGCAATACCTAGTATTACAAATATATACCATACTACAACCGGCACCGTTTTAGATGTTGTCAATCCTATAACATTGAATAAGAATATGTCTGCGTATAATATGTATAATTATAATATACTTGGTACTAATTTTCTCAAAACAGATCTTATCTTATTGAGTGCAAACAACACATCATTAACAAATAATTTAACAGCTATAGACACAACATACACTGGCCCGGTCTCTGGGTTTGTTGTTGATCCAAATAACTATAAAATACTAAGTGATGAAGTGTTAACAATAAATATACCTTACCTATCCGGATCCGGAGATTTTGATATAATAGTTAAAAATCCAGCCGGTTGGGGATCGTCGAATAGTATAAGTGGTTTATACTTCATCGCAGAATAAATAACATTATAACATACAATGGCAGATACATCACCTAATCAAAATCGTTCTTATGTGAGTAACGACGGAAAATCTTCTACGTTTGGTAGAAGCCTTGTTCAATATATACAGAATAGACTACCATATACCAATGCCGTTCAGGATGATGATAGTTTAAATCCAAAATATAAATATTTTAATAAGACCGGAGGGCGACGCGCGGAAGCTTTAGCGAAAACATCTGTCTCATCTTCTAATAGTTATAATAATGTAGCGATAGGTGAGTTTGGTAAGGACTCGTCTTTCGCAGACATAATGTATGCAAACCTGCAGGAGGATAAAACTGGTCGTGTTAGAGACTATCGAATCATGTCCGCTTACTCTGAAGTTGCTGAAGCTTTAGATGAAATATGTGACGAAACTATTAACGAAAATGATGTAGGTGAAATAGCTAGAATTAATTTTGAGAATATTGATTTAGATGTTACTGATAAGAAAAATCTTGAAGATGAATTTTATAAGTTTATTGATTTCTTCGACCTCAAGCAAAAGGGTTGGCAGTATTTTAGACAGCTTTTAATTGAAGGTGAGATATTTTTTGAGCTTATTTTGCATGATGAATATACTCATGAAGGTGTATTAGGGTCGATAAATTTGCCGGCAGAGCTTATAGACCCGGTATACAATAATATACAAAATATGCTTGTTAAAGGTTATATTTATAAAAAACCTATCTTTAGTGAGACCCAACCAAATAAAGTTGAAAGGTATGATTTTATCCCAATGGATTCAAATCAAATCGTATATATCAATTCAGGTGTTTATAATGAAACAAAAGAATTTGTCACACCATTTTTAGAAAACGCTCGTAGACCGTTCCGACAGTTATCATTAATTGAGGATGCTATTGTTATTTACAGACTTGTGCGCGCTCCGGAGCGGTTGGTGTTTAATGTTGATGTTGGTAACATGGCACCACCAAAGGCCGAAGCGTATCTTAGAAAGCTTATACAAAATTATTGGTCGAGAAAAACATTTGACATGGATCAAAGTGACGTGGTTAAAAAGTTCAACCCACAATCCATGCTTGATGCATTTTGGTTCGCTAAAAGGCAGGGATCCGAAGGTACATCTGTAACACAATTACCAGGTGGTTCAAACCTCGGCGAGTTAGCCGATCTAATGTATTTTATTAAGAAACTTTATAAAGCATTAAAGGTACCCACCACCAGAATCGATCCAGAAGATCGCACAGTTGATACATCAACTACGTTACGAGAAGAGTTAAAATTTGCTAAATTTGTTATACGACAGCAGCAGCGGTTCGCTGCCGGTATTAAAAAGGGATTTATTACACATCTTAAATTAAGAAATATGTGGGATAAGTATGATCTTTGCGAAACAAATTTCGATATAATTTTTAATGTGCCGACAAATTTTTTCGAGCTTAGAGAGAGTCAGCGGCTAGAACTTAAAGCTACTAACTTTAACAACTTAGCATCAAATGAATTTGTAAGCGCTACATATGCGCAGAAAAAATATCTTGGATGGAAGGATAGAGACATACTTGCAAATAGGGAGTTTCTTAGAAAAGATGCAGAGATGCAATGGGAGCTATCACAAATTCAAGCCACCGGTCCGGCATGGAAAGAGCAGCTAGCAGCCGGTAATTTAGGTGCTGATGAAGGTGGTGATCTAGGTGGTGATCTAGGAGGTGGGGATGGTTTGGGAGGTATACCTGATTTCGGCGGTGGTCCAGCTGCAGAAGGTGATGTTGAATCTGAAATAGATGTAGCCCCGGTTGATGTAGAGCCTATAGAGTAATAACTATTTTGGGATAAATTGCAGAATTGAATAAATATATTCATGCCAGCTGCTTGTGAAATAACACCCTTATCTGCCTTTTTATCAACAAACCTTAATAATAAGATAGACACCTATGATAGACTGGGTGATAGGGTTAAGAGGTCTTTAGGCTGGCCGCTAATATCGCTCGAAATTCATACTGATCAACTTCGGGAGAATATACAAATCGCAGTAGAGTATTTTACTAAATACGCAGGATTTACTCAAGAATACCTAATTTTTGATTCAAACTTATATGAACATAAGAAAGGTATTCGGCTTGATCTGTTATATACATTAGCAAATACTGACTTATCAACCAACGCACAGAAGGTAGCAGGCACAAATCCTCTAGGTCCTGGTTCACAGTTTTATGGTGAAACGCCAGAGACCATTTTTGTTGCAACATCTAGTGTACAGGGCACACAATTTTCTAGTTCATCAGCTCTATCTGCAACATTTTCTAATGGTATATCTCAGTTTGAGTTGTTTGATAGTACTTTATATGGCTCAATTACATCGTTTAACCAGTCGTTAACTGCTAACTTTACTGAAAATACGAGAAAGACATTATCATATCAAGGCTTATCATCCGAGGCTGTCACATTTCAAAATGTATTTGATTATGATGTAATGGATTATAGGAAGGTTGTTGATGTGACAGATTTTGAAGAAGGTTCATCTAGTGGTATTAATACCCTATTTACGCTTGAGCAAACAATGGCACAGCAAACATATTTTTCATACTCTATGGGTAACTATGGGTTCGATCTGGTATCTTGGTATACATTAAAAGAATGGATTGATACTCGTGAGAAAGTACTAGCTACTAGAAGAGACCTTAAATTTGATCCTCGAACACAATACATGCAGATGTACCCTCAACCTAAGCCAAATAGTAGGTTCTATGGTGTGATATCAAGCTATGTGGAACGACCTATTCGTGATATAATTAAAGAGCAGTGGGTGTATGAATACGTATTAGCACTGACTATGATTACTATTGGTAGAATTAGAGGCAAATTTACAAATGTAAATCTACTAGGCGGAGGTACATTGAACTATGATATGCTTAATGAAGGAACGACCCGGAAGGAGAGTTTAGAGCTGAAGTTACTGGAAGGTGCATCACCCGGGTTAGGCGACACTGACCCAATTACATTTTTCGTCGGTTGAATCTTATTAACCTTACAATTAATATAATGGCATCTAAAAAATACAGACAGGGTATTTTTACACCAACAAATCCGGATAAATTTATCGGAACAAAGGCCGTTTTTAGATCCGGGTTAGAGCTTAAATTTTTTAGGTTTTGTGATTTAAATGAAAAGGTAATTAAATGGGGTAGTGAGAATATAGTAGTACCATATTATAGCCCTCTAGATAATAAGATACATAGGTATTTTGTAGACAATTATGTTGTAATTAAAGAGGGTGAACATATTAAAAAATATCTAATAGAGATTAAGCCTTCCAGACAGACAAAAAAACCGACAACAAAGTATAAAAAGAAGTCTCATCTCATATACGAGCAAAGAGCATATGTAATTAATACAGCAAAATGGGAAGCTGCTCGAAAGTATAGCCAGAAAAATGGATATGAATTTATAATTTTAACAGAAAAAGATCTTAACTAAATAAATAATAATATGCCTGTACCATTTACTGATAATTTTGGCTCTACCTACATTAATGTTAATGAGTGTAGATCATTTAATCAACCACTAACAACATCTCTTGTAGGCCTATCTCCTCAGGTTTGTTCAGAAGTTATTATATATAACAAATCCGGCCATGCAATGAATATTTATGACTCAAATAACTCATTATCAGCTAATCGTTTACAACTTGATGATAATGATACTGTTACTTTAAGAGGCATTACAAATAGTGAACAAGTTAGTGCTCAATCTGTGCATGGTGCAGGAAACGGTAAATTCTTTTATAGAACACAGTATTATAGTATCACAATGTCACGATAATTAAATACTATTATAGTAGAATAAGTTTACAGTATAGTATAAATACATATATATGGCTCTAAAACTAAATTTGGTTGTAGAAAATCCTGATATTGCGGATCAGTTCGAAATTATTGAAGAGGAGACAAATAAGGATACACCATCTAACCTGTATATAAAGGGTCCATATATGATGGCAGAGGGTGTTAATAGGAATAATAGATATTACCCATTAAATGAGCTTGAACGTGAAGTTCAGAGATATAATGAAGAGATGGTTAAGCCCGGTCGAGCAATGGGAGAACTCAACCACCCATCATCCGCTGATGTAGATTTAGAGCGGGCATGTCATATGGTTACTGAAATTACACAAGATGGTAATGTATTCTATGGCAAGTCCAAGGTATTAACCACACCATGTGGCCAAGTTGTACGATCCTTAATTAATGATGGTGTTAAAATTGGTATGTCTTCAAGAGCACTTGGTACCCTAGAAGAAAAGGCAGATTATAATCAAGTGAACAATTTAAAGTTGGTTGCTATTGATTGTGTGGCTGATCCTTCATATTCCTCCGCGTTTGTTAATGGTATATTAGAATCTAAACAATGGGTCTTAGCGGAAGACGGCGCGTATGAGGAAATATACGATAAATTTGAAGAGAGTATTTCTTCCCTTCCTAAAAAAGGTGTGGATGAATATCTAAGAGAACGGTTTTTATCCTTTATTAACAACCTTTAAGGTATAAATATAATTTAGTATGCCTAGATCAAAAAAAGATAACGTGGAGGTTGACAGCGAAGAAGATGAAGAAGTTTCTATGAATACTAAACTAACTCAGTTTATATCAGCAATTTCTGATAAAAATTATGCGAGTGCACATAAATATTTAAAGAGCGCTGTTGAAACTAAATTAGTAGATAGAGTTAATGGTGCAACAGAACAACCACTTTTTAAAAATGACTAGAAAATCAATCCTACCAGAAAGCGTTAAAGAGGTCTTGACTGAAGATTCGATTGCATCTGTTGAGGGCGCCATTAGAGAAAAATTATCACTCTCTGTTGAAGCAGCACTCACTGAACAAGACGATCTTTATGCCAAAAAACTCAATGAATTAGTTTCCGCAATTGATAAAGATCATTCACTGAAACTTAATCGTGTTGTAGAATCAGTTGATCTTGGCAATTCGAAGAAATTAGCGAAAATAATCAACAGATATGAGAAAGAGTTACATGGATCTGCGAAGGATTTTAAAAATACACTAGTTGAATCTATCTCAAACTATCTCGAAGAGTATATTGATGAATCAATTCCACAGAAAGAGATTTTAGAAGCAACTCAAAACCGGACCGCTATGGAAGTTCTTACTAATCTCCGTAAAGTACTAGCTGTAGATTCATCGTTGATGAGCGAATCAGTTAAAGACGCTGTAGTTGATGGAAAGGCGCAAATCACTCAATTATCTGATAGATTAGAAAAAGCTGAACGCGAAAATGTTATTCTTAAAGAGGCTTATAACAAGACTAAAACAGATCTACTGTTAGAGACTAAGACATCAGCTCTCCCAGAGAAGAAAGCTCAATATCTTCGCAGGATTTTACATGATAAATCACCCGAATTTATTGAAGAGAATTTCGACTATACAGCTAGATTGTTTGATAAAAAGTCAAGCGAAAGACTGAAAGTCATTAAAGAAGAAGCTTATTCACAGCGACAAGTTAAAGCTGATGTACCTAAGCAACTAAGTGCTCAACAGCCGGAGAAGGTAAACCCTTATTTGGAAGAGCTATCTCGTATGAAATAATTTCTCACTGAACAATGAGGCATTAATGCCTGAATATCCTGGAGCATGACTCCATGAAGGTCGAAAAAAAAGAAAGGAAACAAAAATTTATGAATAAACCACAATCTTTTATTGATAAGAACAGAGCCGATACTCTTTTAGAGAAATGGGCGCCTGTTCTAGATTATTCATCTGATAGCGTTAAGTCTATTGAAGATGACACAGTTCGTCTTAACACAGCAATTCTTCTTGAAAATCAAGAGAAATGGTGTGTTGAAGAATCAAACACTTCCGGCAACGGTGGATCCCTAGGAACCGGGGGGCAATTTAACCCTCATACCCCTAATTCCTCTGATAATTATGCCAGCGGTGATGCTCGTCTCCCAAAAGTACTTATCCCTATGATACGACGTACGTTCCCTGAGCTCATCTCCAACGATATTGTTGGTGTTCAGCCCATGTCCGGTCCTGTTGGTCTAGCTTTTGCTCTACGTTACTCCTACCAAGGTGCAGATCTCGGTAGTGGTATTGATGGTGGAGCATCTGGTGGCGGTTCAGGTTCGAATTGGTCGCCGGAAGGAACCTACACAGGTTCAGCCGGCCTGAATAATGATGAACTTGGTTATCAACTGCTTGACACAAGGTTCACTGGTGCATCCTCCACTGCTTTAAGTGGTAATGCTGACTGGACCTTCTCTGCTCAAGACGGTGGTGTTGCTAATATTCTCAAAAACTTTGAGATTACCGGTAACATTCCGCAAGTTGAAGTTAAATTCGAGAAAACAGCCGTTGAAGCTGGTACCCGTAGGTTGGGTGCTCGCTGGTCTGTTGAATTGGAACAAGACCTCAAGAACATGAACGGTATCGATGTCGATGCTGAGATCACAAATGCTATGTCATATGAGATCCAAGCTGAGATTGACCGTGAAATGCTCATGAGAATGATTCAATCTGCTCTTGGCGCAGGCGCCGGTGCTGGATACTCTATCTGGTCACCTGCATCTGCTGATGGGCGTTGGCTCGTTGAACGTAATCGTGATTTCTATCAGAAACTAATCATTGAGGCCAATCGAATCGCTGTACGTAACAGGCGCGGTGCTGCTAACTTTGTTGTAGCTACACCACGTGTTTGCGCTATCTTGGAAATGCTCCCTGAATTTCAGTGGGTACCAGTCCAAGGTGACGTTAATACGCAACCTGTTGGTATTGCTAAGATTGGTTCACTTGGTGGTAGGTTTAGTGTTTACCGTGATACCCGTACTGAAGTTGGTTATGCCGCTTCCGGTACGTATGATCAGTCATCTGAGTATGGCAATGGTCCTGGTGGTACTAAAACCACCAGTGTTGAATATGCTCTCCTTGGTTACAAGGGTCCAGAGTTTTATGATACTGGTATTATCTATTGTCCTTACATTCCAGTCATGGTTCAGAGAACAATTGGTCCAAATGATTTCTCACCACGCGTCGGGTTGCTTACCCGTTACGGCGTAGTTGATAACATCTTTGGTGCTAATCTCTACTACCATGTTGTTATTGTTCAAGGTCTAGGTACAGCATTTACTCCTAGTAGTCAATCTGTATATTTCTAAAATAGAAATTAACAACTTTAGCCTAGTGGCCTTCGGGCCACTAGGCTTTTTTTTGGTATATTATATTAAAAATGTTTATATAATACCATAAATAATAATATGGCAGATATCTATTCTTTTAATGCTGGTGTATATGATGCGTCGAAATACGGTTCACCAGCCCCGTTGAGCTACTCTTTAAGTGGTACATCAAATCAGATTGTTCTTAGCGCTAGTAATACAAATACAACAGGCACACTTAACGGTAGTGACGTTGTGGGTGTATTGTTTGATGAACAACCTACTACAGCACTTGGCCCCCTCTCATCAATTACTTTATACTCACCTGATCGCGGGTCACTTGGTCCCATAGCTGATACAGTTATTCAATGCAGACTATCTGCAGGTGCAACAATAGCTGTTACTAATACAGATCGTTATACCGCTTTATATACCATCCCTGTTGGTGGTACTGACGGTTCTATTACTTTATCTCAAGAAGGTCACCACGTAATTGGGCCTGAAATTCGTCGAAAAGTAGTCTTAGGGCTTCTTTAAATAGTATCCATTGCACTATAACGATATTTGTGTAAATAGTATTACATATGTCAGACATCACAATTAAACTAAACGCGACACAAGAAAGTCCGGAAGCTGCACTCGTTGTAGAGTGTTTAGAGGAAGGTATTAAATCTAGAGGGTCCGCAGTTGCTCGCGTGGCTCTACCGGTACAAGATCGAATTATTGAAGCTGTTAAACAGGCTCAACAAGAACAAGGAAATTCCCCACTAGGTGCCCCGCCTCTAGTAGAGGTTGATACAGAAGACTAAACCTAATTAACATATAACTAAAAAGCGTATATCTATTAATAGGTATACGCTTTTTTATGTATCTATATAACATTATACTATATAGAATAACAGTAGAGAGCTTTAGAGAGCTTTAGAGAGCTTATGGTGTACGTACTATATTAAATGCTCTTGATTACGTAACCTTTAATATATATGTTTACTTATTATTTAAAATTCCTTCTAATTTACGAAGGCGTTGCTCTTGATCCGTGAGTTGAGCCTTAAGCTCCTTGTTTTGCTGCATCAGCTAATGCCGCGGCTTCTGCTTCGTCTTCTGCTTTAAGCTTTTCTGATTCAAGCTTTGCTGCATCAGCTTCCGCTTTAACCCTTGCTTCGGCTGTGGCTAATTGCCAATCACGAATTGCAGGAAATGCTGCCACGATGGCTTCAACTGCTGCGGCGGCCTCAGGCACCTCCTGGATTGCTAGAGGCAAATCAGGGACAAATAAGTGCCCAGCAGTCTCATCGGCAACCTCACCCGTTGCGGGATCATAATAATTTGTCTCGATTCGTGCTTCCCCTTGTGTAGGCGACAGCATGTCGAGGACGATTCTGCTAAGCCAGATATCGGTTAAAGTTTTGGCTGGTTGAGGAGAGACCTCCGCAATCTCAAATGGGACTTTTGCTGTTATAGGCATGGTAATTGGTTGGGTTGATTGTTATGCTGAAATCTTTAGTGTTCCGGAGTCGTTCCACAATTCGCCTGTGTTAGATGGGTCACTGGTCGGGAGGTTTTCTAACATCACCGTGCCGTCGACGTGTAATGTTTCATTTGGCGAAGTCGTGCCGATCCCGACTCTACCATTGCCTAGCAGTGTCATCACCGATGTCTGAGCCGTGGTGGAGGAGCCATCGTGAACTTTTAAGATTAAAGCGTTGCTAGCCGCTGCCGATGCGTGTTTCGTGTCAATGGAGTGGTACCTAATATTTGCACCAGAATCATCAGATCTTCCTAGCCTCATCTGTTCCTTTTGAGAAGCCAGCAACCCGTTTCGGATGAACATTGGGGAACCCTCGACCGTCAGCAATCCTAATGGCGAAGTAGTACCGATGCCGACTTTTCCAGAGGATCTCAGCGTGATATGGTTAGTGTTGACCCCTCCAGAGGCTGTCCCTAAATGCATGTGCCCGGCTTGTCCCGCCCCTGCCGCCTCTACGCTGATCCGTCCCATCACTACAGCCGCGCGGCCCATCGTCATACCGAGAGTTTCCCCATCGGCAAATGAGGTGCCGCTTAAATGCAGTGCATCTAAATTCGTACTTACCGCGCCAGCTACGTGTAATAGATTCCCTGGCGACGCCGTACCGATACCGACGTTGCCGGTAAAGGCTGGGCTCGCTAGTGGTGCCTTAAGCGCAAGCGCTGCTATACTAGCCGTAGACAGCGGCTTGAGTAAATCGGTTGTGTTGTCTACATTAGAGAGGCCCACTTGCGCTTTCGTAACAGTGTGGGGATTGTTAGTTAGCGCCTCGTGATCGTTTATGTCAGTTTGGACAACGCCAATAGCGGTGGCTTGTGCAGTAGAGACGGGTTTGCCCGCGTCACTCGTGTTGTCGGCGCTCCCCAGGCCCACCTGGGTCTTCGTAACAGTGTGGGGGTTGTTCGTCAGCGCCTCGTGGGTTGTAAGGTCAGAGTTAACTGACGTAATTTGAGTCTGTAAACTGCTGGTCACACCAGCTAAGTAACTCATCTCCGTGGGGGAAGCCCCATTGACGTCTCCCGTGGTAGTCAGGACCCCAGCACTTGTCAGGGTCATCTTGGTGGTTGCTACCTCGCTTGCACCAGTCTGGAAGAGGAGTGATGTGGCGTTGCTGCTGGCGGAGAATGTCCCCTCCGCTAGCGCCACGATTGACCCCGCCACTAAGTTAGCGTCAGTCCCCGCCGCGTCAAGTGGGGCGTAGAAGTTGACCCTACCCAAGACATCATTTGCGACGACGGATGTCTCCGCAGTCCCGAGAGTGAGAATTGAGCCAACTGTAGTGAGACCACCCTGGAACTCCACTAGTGTGGCTGGCGCATCAGTACCGATGCCGACGTTGCCCTTGAGCGCTGTAGTGACAATAGAGTCATTGCCTAGAACAACGCTATTAGCTCCGATGGATTCGGCAGCATAGCCGAGGACTAACTGATTGGCCGCTCCTTGGATACCTTTGGTTGTCACTCCGACAAAGACGGAATTAGATGCTGTCGTTAGGGCAGTGGTGCCACCTGATTGGTAGCGGCCCGCGTTGAAACCGCTCGCTGTGTTATAGTCTCCGGTGTTTTGATAGAGTGATTGGTAACCGAACCCAGAGCTAGAAGCCCCGGTGTTTTGATAGAGTGTCTGGTAACCGAACCCAGAGCTAGAATTTCCGCTATTACTTTCTCCCGCACCCGAGCCGATAAAGTTACAATCAGTACCAGTGTTACTCAGCCCCGCATGGACATCCCCGACGACCTGCAGTACTGCGGTGGGTGTCGTCGTGCCGATGCCGACTTTTCCGTCAGATCTCAGCGTGATATGGTTAGTGTTGACTCCTCCGGAGGCTGTCCCTAAATGCATATGCCCGGCTTGTCCCGCCCCGGCCGACTCTACGCTGATCCGTCCCATCACTACAGCCGCCCGGCCCATCGTCATACCGAGAGTTTCACCATCTGCAAAGCTGGTGCCGCTTAAATGTAGTGCATCTAAATTTGTAGTTACCCCGCCAGCTACGTGTAATAGATTCCCTGGCGTCACCGTACCGATGCCGACGTTGCCGCTAGAGTTAATAGTTAAGTGACTGTTTGCACCATAACCTAAATTAAATGTCGATGACGTCTCATCCCATAATATACGACCAACAGTTGTTCCGTTATTGTTGTCAAACAATATAGATGCTGTTGAATTTGTGTATAGATTATTTTGGTCGACCTTAATGCTGAGTGCCGCGGTTGATGTATCGCTTTGAAAAGCCTCTATTAATGATTCAATAGCGGTAATCTGATCACCGAGGGTACCACCATAATTCGCACTACCACGCTGGGTGATTACAATATCCCCGGCAATTACAGGTGCCACAACTAAATCACTAATTTTTATACCTGCCATAGGATATTATTATTTATAGTATGACGTGGTATGACAGTTAATATATAACATAAAAATGGAATTACTTTAGATATATGGTGTATTTGAGAATAACCTTATTGTATACGCGCCAAGCGCATGGCACCTAGGATTCAGAGCATTCGGGTGATTGAAGGTTAAGTCCTAATCACCGAGCAACTGTCTAGAGTTTGATCATTATACATTATTCTAAATTTACCTCGCTTAAGCACAAACGGCACATTATACGAAATATTATTTTCTGTAATAGGTATATTAACAATAGGATTATTGTTATAGGTTGAGACTTTCTCAGCAATATAATTATTTCCGTTAATATCGAATTCAAAAATATCGAAAAAGACCTCTTCAAAGTCTTTAACATATAAGATATTTCGATCCGAGCTAGTGTAGGTAGGATTTACCTTCTCGCTAAATAACTTGAGCATATATATAGGTATTTAATCAATATACACAAAAAAACACCTATGATTTCTAATCATAGGTGTTTAAATTAATTATGTAAAACTTAGCTACTGTTTTGGAGTTTTAACATGAGGTCTAAGTGCACTAGACAAGCCTGGGTGAGATAAGCTAGTATGTGAGAACCGTTCCGGGTTAATATCAATACCACCTCGCCTAGCATATAAACACCTAACGGCTAGCATCTCCGGTTGCAAGCTATCACTAAGACGTTTATAGATAGCTTCACAAATTTCTTCATGAAAATGACACTCATCTCTAAACGATATAATATATTTGAGAAGGGATACAGGATCTACGGTGTCTTTTGATTTAATATCAATATATACATCACCCCAATCCGGTTGTGATGTAACCCTACAATTTGATTTGAGTAACGTACTATGATAATGCACCCACTCAACCGGCGCATTTTCAATAACTTCAAGGAGACTTGGCGTCTCCGTATACGTATCAAATTCTACCTGATCAACCGGGTAGGTATCCTCAAGCGTGATATATGTGTTATCACCTCTAGCTGAATGATCATCATATTTTACATCTTGCCATTCCGACGATACAGAGATTGAATTATTCAATACCCGGGTATTTGAGCAGACATGTACTTGTACATCTGTTTCAAGGTATTTACTTAAATCCTGAGAAACGTGATTTAAAATATTTGATCTAACAGCCCTAGGTGTTTTACCAAGCTTCGTACTATTAAATGAGTTTAAATAGAGCTTTAAAGACTTTGATTCAACAATGTACTTACTCGAGCAGCTATATACAATTTTTGCGATACCTGTAACAGGCATCCCGTTATCAGTTAATCCAGATACCTCATATGCATTCCATGTATCTCTACCTAAAAATGGTAAGTTGTTACTATCTAGATTAAGGTGGGTTCTATTTGATTGTCTCTCTTCTCTAACCAACAGAGTAGGTTCATATTGGGATTTATATAGAGAAGTTCTACCTAGGTGTTTGTTGATATTACTATTATCCAATTCTGTTAGCGCCATATATTTATATGTTAATGTCAATATTGTGTAATGCAAGTGTATTCTTTATAATAAGTAACCTCTCTTCAATTGAGCCACTTAGTACAAAAATATTATCTAAATTTCTAGAATGCAGCTCAAATAAACTTATAACCTGTCTTCGAAATTCAACATCTATACTCCGCTCACCATCATCGACGAGATCGACATCATGAGCTGAAGTGTAAAATATTATATCATACTTATCTTGTAGTGCATTAAAAACATCTAACGCGTGTAGATATGTCTCCTGATTAACTTTATCGTTATCTCTAAGCCAGTGTGTGTATACTAGGCCATCCAAAGCACATCTATCAAGGATTTTATGCTCTGATGTATCACTATATACGTTTTTAACATGCTCAGCCATAATCATGGTTTGTGTAAGCATATTACCACCTTCGTTAATAGGAAGGTTAAGCGTTCTATTAATTAAACGTGTTACTTCTGGAACAAATTCAAATGTATCAGAATTTGTTGATTGTAGGTGTTTGAGTAATGTAGTTTTACCTGTACTCTGCGCTCCGGAAAATGATATTAATGACATAATTTATTTTAAAAACTCTACCCAAGCGTCATATGACGCGTTCTTTACCTTTTTGCTAAAATTCTCAAACGAGAGATTATTTTTATATTCACAACATGACACTATTTCCCCACCATCAACCTCAGGTGTGACTTTATGTACAACACTTCCATAGTAATCATATTGATGTAGGTTCTTAAGAATTTTATTCTGCGGGTCTTTACCTTTTAGCTCCTCATACCTAGTAATAAGCCCTGGATGACCATTATATATATTATAGGAATCACATATATTCGTCGGTACAATGCGCAACCATCCATGTAAAGTTATAAGACATTCGTTACTATCTATAATAGTGCTCAACACATCTAAGGTTTTAGCTTCTGCCTTATTAAGCATGTGTGTGATACGATCTTTAATCTGCGGATCTACAACACTAGTGTCAGTATTATTTGTTATAATGTAGTCCGGCCACCTACCTAGGGAATTTGATAAATTTACAATCTCACTACCAGTTTGACTAAACAATGTAACCCATTTTATCGGTTTAAGCATTGTTTACTATTTTTTTAAATTCATTAACATTGTACATAATTAACTCTAACTCGTCCTGTGTAACTTCATGATCAATTAAATCTGCAAGAAGTGTATGCGGTTTTTGTGTTAGCCCATACTCTGCAATATATTTATAATTATGTAGTGCCGCTACAACAGGATTTGATGTATCACAGGATCTAATATTTTCTATGCTTTTATATGCTCTAAACTCATGAGCAAGAGAACATCCAAGTAGGTGATGAGGTTTAGTATCATTCCAAATACCTTCTTCACGCAACCGGTTTATAAAGTGTTTTCTACCACCGGCCCATCTATCTAGCTGCCCTAATCTACCCTCTCGGGATGAATACGCTACTGTATTATACCAGCTGTAATCAAAAGAGATTGCAATATAATCTGCATGCTCTGACATAAAATTATAGCACTCTACTAGTTCTTGCCATGTTCGGCCTTGAACAACACCAATTTTCATATTATCAATATCCGGGTAGGTTGACACAAATTCATGAAATGCTTTTATGGTTCCCGCACTATCTTCAAGCACATCCGGTATGATATAAAACGTTGGGTTCAATTCTCTAACATAATGAGCATATTTGGTTGGAGAGAATGATTCACCTAATTCAAAAATTGAATTATCTAACAATACCTCCCTACCTTGCAGTAGGGATTGTTTAAAGAAAGAATAATACGTGGGATGAGTTTCGAATAAGTGTACTAGAGCATAGTCATAGTTGTTGTACTCTCGAGACCCTTCTAGCATACTGATTGGTGATTCATGTGATACAAGCATACATATATTATACTATATTAAGGTAAGAAATCAACATTATATGAGTAGACGGTGAACATATTATACTAAATATATTTATATGAATGTTAATTCTATTTATAACGAGGAGCCATTTACCGAATATAGCGATGCAGCGGTGAGAGCTAGAGAAGTTATTCAAACCGAACAACGCGCATTGGCTAGTTTTACAGGGGCATGCTTCAGTGGGTTTACAAGACTGTGGGGGCATCCAGATAATCCAACCCCGCGGGATGAGATTGTTGCGATATTAAATGAACTAGGCGCTTCTCGATGGGAAGATTTAGCAGCACGTCATGCAGGGGTGATGGTATTTTTAATTACTAACGAGCTTGTCAGCGGTGTAGAACCATGGCAGTTAGAAACCACATACCCGGTAACAGTTGATGGCGATACAATTACTGTTGGTGGGGATCTCAACCCTAGTTGGGTATTGCCACCGGAGGCTATGATAGGGCATGAGCCTGAGTCTGAGGTATAGTGTAATAATATTGAGGTAAGGGGTTGTTATATTAAATAATATTATATGGCAAATATTATAAACAACATTAATGGTGTGGTTAACGCGGCAAATAATAGTGCTGATCAGTTAACCACACTAGCTAAGGGTGTTTTATGTCTACCGTCCATACTGAAGGGGTCAGTCACGTCGAGCTCATCAATTATAAAAGGTATACTTGCAGGTGCAAGCCAATCGATTACAGAACTGACGTCGACAGTAACCTCACTTATAGTTAATACAATTCAAAATCAAGTAAGCTTACTAACCGGTGCCGCTGTTAGTGTTGTCAATACCGTACAGGGTGCAATTGCAAGTGTAGCAGCCACGTACGAAATTGGCAAAATATTTGTCAACGGGTTAAAGGCTAGAGTTGCTGATATTAAATCCTTTATAAGTGATAAAGATAACTGTAATTTTGCAGCAGCGACTCTTACTAGTTGTATTATCAACCAATCGCTGAATAGTGTCACATCGAAAGCTATTATAGATATATCAAAAGGCACCTCCTCTGTCGCCGGTATAACAAGTAATATAACTAAGAATATAACTAGCTCTACAGGCGTTATTAATAATTTTATCAATAAACAGGCAGCTCAAATTAATAGAGCTAGTAAAATTATTGATGCATCATCGATTTTTTAAATATGGAAGGTACTGGTATATATGTAGGTAGAGTAATTTACGATAGTGATCTAGCAGACACATCCAACAAAAGGCCGCTAAACAGGGTAAAGGTCTTAATTGAAGGTAAGACGGATATGGATCCAAACTATGTGTCATATAAACACCCACGTGGTATTAATGCAGGTGGGAGTATATCCTCACGAACGTTAGAGTTAATTGATAAGGAAGTATATGCGTATGTTCTCCAACCTGTTATGGCAACCGGTTCGAACGTAAGGTATAACGCCTCGTCTGACAAGGTTAGTGTGAGTGATTCCAACTACCCGGATGATATAGACAGTAGGCCGCCGGCGGCAAATTACGGTGTGTGGAATGGCTATGATGGGTTCAATCAAACTAAAATAGGTACTGCTGGCGTTAATACAACCAGCAGTGCTTATACTCCGGATAATAGATCGAATGCGGGTAAGGGATTATTTGCTCTACCTACTGTAGGTTGTACTGTATTGGTAGGGTTTATTAATAGTAAGAGAGGCCTACCAATTGTACTTGGAATTATACCCGGGTATGATTCAATTAACACTGTACATGGTACTGGTGTGGATGGTATATATCCAAATCTACCTTTAGCATATAGTAACATAAAACAACAATAATGGCTATAGATAAAGAAATTAATAATGCTGGTGAACATGATCTAGATCGTGGTGAGGTGGTGTGGAATAATCGCTCCGGAGCTGTTGTATTTGATAATACAACGGGGAAAGAAAGGTTTCAGCTTTCGCATTTCTCTGGTGCGAACATGTCATTTAATAATAAAACAGTGAGTGTGTTTGCACCAAACAACTCACAAGAATTAATACATGGTGTAAAGTATTCTACTAGTATAGGTAATAGTTTTGAGCAAGTAAGAAAGAATAAAGAGCAGCGAATATATGGTGATATGACTATGATAACAGGTTCGTCGAATTTCTTTACTGATGTTATAGCAGAAGATTGGATTGAGAGCAATAGACAGTTGGCTGTATCAAAAACTGCTCCGGAGCTAAATTATGGTGGCACCGGGAATAATTCCGGGGCCGCATTTAGTATAGACGGTACACCAAATTCATCCGGTGGTGTAGACGGTGGTAGCTTTACTAAAAACGAATCACAAGAAAATATTCAACAACTTCTAGAGGAACAATCTAAAGTAAATGTTGACATTGAGTCTAAGATGGGGAATGGTGGTAATATTAATTTACTATCATGTAAGCATATTTTATTACAAGCAGGTACATCCACAACAAATTACGATTCCGGAGTTATAGTTGATAATGGTAGAAGTGTTACTCAGAAGTATGAGTTTAATGGTAGTTCTGTTGAAGAAGTTAAAACATCAGTACCGGTATATGAAAGTAAGGATACATCCTCTGCAGTACCGTTTGGAGATATACACATAACAGCTGGTACTAAGCTTAAGCTACAAAGTGGTTCCGGGGGAGTTGATATTAATACTGCTGGAGACCTAGGTCTACATAGCACAGGACGTATCACGTTAGGCGGTGCTGAGGTAGCGATAGGTGGCGGTACTACCGGGGATAGTGGTAGAGTAACTATAGTTACGGATAAAGATATATATCAAGAGAGTGGGTCTCTCATTACACAGAATGCGCCATGGATTAACGTGGTAGCTAGCTCACAATACACTATTCATACGCCGGAAACATTACTGACTAACAATTGCCATATACAGGGTAATTTACGGGTACAGGGAGATTTACATGTCGAAGGTGACATTATATGTAATGGTAGTACTGGTATAACTGTACCTAATGGGGATGTAGTTGCGAGCGGTATCTCACTAGTATCCCATGTACACGTGTAGACTCTGGTAGTAGTGTTACTAGCATACCGGTGGGTTAACCCACCGGTATGCTATTTGGTTGTTTTAAATAATATGATCGACCAAGCCAAGCTGTAAACACTTCCCTGAATCAAACCATAGATCACGCTTTAGAATCTCATCTAGTTTCTTCATAGGCACGTTTGTATATTTCTTATAAATTGCCTTAATTGTTTGCATTAAATGCGCGTTATTCTCCATATCATCTTCTAACTCATTATACTTACCATAAGCACATGATGTTAGTTGATGTATAAGCATCTTAGAATATTGCCCAATATACCGCTTACTGCATGATACAGATATAATAGTTGCAGCTGATGCTGCAGCACCTTCTATATATGAATGTACCTCACATCCTAAACCTCTAATAACATCTACTGTTGCTAACCCAGCAAACAAAGACCCTCCATATGAATTAATATGGAGGTTAATAGTAGGGGTTGAATTTAAAAATAGTGCCGCTACCTGTAATCGCTTATCGGTTTCATATAGTAAGGAGTTAAGCTCCAGTGCATTTTGCTCTGTGATATCACCATAAAAGTATATATCATTTTCAATAACCCGAGTAACGTTACCACCACCATTTGGTATAGTGGTATTAATTATTAATGGGCTTTCCTGTATTTCTTTATCGTCCTCTGCTGTTGCAGAATTATATTTCCATTTCATAAATTACTCTAACCCTCACATGATGAGCATTCAAAGATTGATCTAGCCAGTTCCTGAGCTGGGTTAGCAGATCGTTGATAGTATAATGACTTCAGACCTTGCTGCCAAGCAAAAATTAACAGCTCACTAACTTCTTTTGGTTTGGTGGTTGGTGGTACCATTAAGTTAACAGATTGCCCTTGATCAATATATTTCTGCCGTTGAGCAGCTTGTATCACTACTTCCTTCTGTGAAATTTCGCCAAACGTCTTAAATATATCCTTCTCTTCGGTTGTTAGAAATTCTAAATGCTGTACAGACCCACCTTTAACCAGAATTGATTTCCATGTTGAACTATTATTACGGCCTTTCTCTTCTAATATAGCTGCTAGAACCGGGTTTCTAAAAGTAAATTTACCTTTTGCTAAGTCTTTAACAAAGTAATTACTGTTGAGCGGTTCAATACATGGGCTTACCTGGCCAAGTATAAATGATGAGCTGGTTGTTGGTGCAATTGCAATTGTAGTAGAGTTGCGAATACCGTAACCTTTCAACAATTCTGGCTCTCCGAATTGTGTAGCTAACTCACGGGTTGCTTTATCACACTTCTCTTTAATAGTTGAAAATACATCTAGATTAAGCATCTTAGCTTCAAACGACTCAAACGCAATTTTCTCCTGCTGTAGTAAGGTATGCCATCCTAGTACACCTACACCTAGAGCGCGTTGTGTACGCGCAAATTTATGTGCTGCAGCCATATGTGGCATGTCATGAGTTTTAATCAAAAACTCCTCCATAACCGCGTCTAAGAAATATACCAATGTTTCAATGGCGTCTGTCTCTTTAATTTCATCCCATTTAGCTAAATTCAAAGACGATAGATCACATACAAATGATTCATCCTCTTCAGTAGATAGAAAGATTTCTGTGCATAAGTTACTGGCTCTAATCTTTTTATTTTTATCTTTATAGACTTGTGGCGCGTTGTTATTCGCAGTATCTGACCAGAAGATGTATGGGTACCCCGACTCGTATCGTTTCTTAATAACCATTCCCCACAACCGCCTTTTATCACTATCACCATCAATCATTGATTGCATCCACTTATCAGTGATACATACACCTATAGATATATCTTGAATTGAATTACCTTCTGAACGAATTTTAATAAACTCTTCAAAGTCTGGATGATCAATAGGTAAATATGCTGCAAAAGAACCACGCCTTACATTGCTCTGTGATACGTAATTAATGAGAGAATCAAATACAGTTAATTGATGATGAACGCCGGTTGCGGTGCCACCGGAGGTGATACTAGCTCCACGGGGGCGAATATCACCAAAATAGCCGGACGTTCCACCACCTACTTTTGACATAGTACCTACTTCAGAAATTTTATCCAAAATCTTCTCCATATCATCCGGAATATACGACCCGAAACATGCAATAGGTAGACCCCTATCCCTACCAAAATTTGACCATATAGGTGATGATAGAGAATAAAATCCTCGCTCTAGATAACCTTTAAATTTTTCATAAAATCCACCTATTTTAAGAAGGTTATGTGCAGATTGCGCAATATCAGATATACGACCTTCTGGAGTTTCATCAGGTAACAGATACCCCCGTTGCAAAAATTGCCTTGAATCTTTATTTAACCAATAAATGTTATCGCTAGTCATATGCTTATATATATAATATCCTATGTATTTAAAATAACAATAGTAATTTGCTAGTTAATTGTTAGTTTATTAAAATAAATCTTCTTCACCAAACGACTGACTCTTCTTTGAGTACTCAACTGGTCGTGAGTGAAAGAAGTCAGTCATATTGTTACCTAAAAGTTCCTCGTCGAACCAGTTGGTAGAGTCTAGAAGATTATTATCAACTTCAAATACGGTCTTAAAGCCAATTTGTTCTAGTGATGAATTGATTCGATTTTGAATGAATGCTTTAAGTATGTCAGCGCTTAATCCAGGCTCATCAATACCATTAACCATCCAGTCAACAATCTTTGCTTCAGACTTATATGCTTCAACAGCTTCATCTCTAATACGCTCTTCTAATTCTTCGTCAAAGAGCTCAGGAAGCTCTTCACGGATTGTATTAATAATCTTTATACCAACGAGGGCGTGTATGTTCTCTTCATTACGAGTATATTTCACTTGCTGATCAGTATCCTTAAGAACGTTCTTATATCTAGCAAACCAGTTAATAATATAGAACTGAGAGAATAATGATACATTTTCAATAAGTAGAGTGAATAGAGTTAAAGCATAGAGGTATTGCTTCTTAGAGCTGCTATAGAATTTATGTGTATATTTGCGTAGATATTTAACACGGCCTTGAATAAAGTCGAGCTTAAGATTCTCCTCAAACACATCCTCCATATCAAGTACAGTAAGAAGACGTTCGTAAGCATTGTTATGAATAACTTCTGTATTAGCCATAACATAGCCTAGATCTTGAAGTGCAGGGTGTGGTAAGTTCTCCCCGAGCTTAGCCCAGAAGGTCTTAACTGCTACTTCGATTTGACCGATAGCAGATAATACCCTTACAATAATTTCACGCTCTTGATCGGTAAGGACAGTTTTGAACTGTTGAACGTCAGAAGTAAACGAGAATTCTTTATCCGTCCAGAATCCATTGTGCATAGACTCGATGAACTTTTCAGTCCATGGGTAATTATTTGGCTTTCGCGAGAATTGTTCGGTAAAAATATTTGTTTCCATTTAAAGTTTATGTTGGAGGTAGTAGGTGGTAGTGGAGGAAAAATTGTATACACTTCGCGATTTTCTATTCATATGTCTTTATATTATTTATAAATTCAGACACAGCTGTATCAGATTTATATGTAGCAAAATTTAAAGTGTTAAATACTCTCTTATTTTTTGCATAATCTTTAACTTTATGAAAATCAATAAGTTCTACAATCATTTCAGATTCAGGCCCCGGTAAGTTGGAACTATCAACATTTAACATGTTCCGGATTTCTCTAACACTGTACCCTTTATTAAGATACGTCTTCGCTTTCTTGGTAATAAAGAATTTTCTTAAATTATCTTCATCGGTATACTCTTCAATTTTCTTGTTATAATAATCCTTCGCAAAGGTGTATTGACTGCCAGTAATAGTGCATGTTAGGTTACGCTTAGACATATCTAATTATACCTCCCAAGGAAAAGTTACCCACTCGCGCTCACCGACAACTGCACCATGATAGTCAACCTTATCTTTAGACTGTGACTTCGTAGTAATAGTAGCTACCGAGACGGGGATGTCTGCTAATAGCTTTAACATATATTGTACAGTTTTCCCAGTATCACATATATCATCCACAATCAACACACTACTATCTTGATCCAAGACATCAAATACACTTTCATCTTGGTTTGATTTGAGTAGATTGTATGCTCTACCTATATATGAACTCACACTGTAAGTTAGCATAGGAATGTTTAGCTTATGGCTAAGCATTACAGCTGGTACTAGACCACCTCTCGCGATACCCACCACGTGTGTAAATGTTTTATTATCTGTTTGAAACTGTTCTACAAAATTATATACACATGTTTGTATATCATTATAACTTAATACGACGTCATCCATACCATTATTATAGTATATTTTAGGTATAAATCAATAAATATAATTGTGAATGATTATAAGAACATGAGAGAACTGTATGAGGGCTATATAAACGACTCTTATGATCCAGGACCAAACCGAAAATATACTGCAGCTGAAGCGCCCCCGGGTTACAGTTACAAGAGAGGCTACTTACCTCTAGGCACTGCTAGCTCAGGTAGTGGTAGGGGATTTGATGCCGGCCAGGGCGGGCAGGGTATAGCTGTAATTAACAGTGATGAAGAACTACCAGCTGGTACAGTGCGTATTATACGGAAGATAGAAGAGCTAATTGATCAGTCCAATATAGATGGTGCTGACTATACTGTTTATCAGCTGACTTCTCTCCTACAATATATTACTGGTCGGTAGAGCTCTTATCTGCATATGCATAATTAATAAGTATCTCAGTTACTAGATAAAGTAGGTAGCATGATGCTGAGCTATAGAGAGCCATGATAGGCATGCCTAAGCTTAGTAGCAACCCTACCCAAAAACCTGTACATAGAGCACAGGAGAGAAGTTGGTGAAAGAACTTAATCTTCACCAACTTCTCTCGTATAGGGGTTAATATTTCACCATGCATCAATATAAAGCATAGCCCATACGATGCAACAGTGTATATTATTAAATCAACCAAGGAGTAACTCTTCATTATGATCGATTGTAGTAACAGCATCACCCATTAACTGTAATTCTTCTTTCTTAACTATTACGACGTTACCGTCATCGTCGGTGATTTGATAACGACCATCACTCAATTTCTCTACTACCGGGCAATTTTTCTTCCCACAGCAGACACGTACTTTGTTTGTTGATAATTTTTTAATCATAATTTTTTCTTAAGTTCTTTAATTACTCGATCATATGCACGCACGTCAACATCATTCTTTCTACCGGGAGATATCTTAGCGTGTGTGGTTATAGTTGATAAATCTGTAGGCCAGTCCCACTTTTTAAACCTAGGTAGCAGCCACTCAACTGCTGACTCTACTTCAGCCTCTGTTAACTCCCTGTTATTTGTATCACCAGAAAACGATAAGCCTAATAGAAAGCTATTACAGTTTGATCGCCCGTTAAATTTAGACCGACCAGCATGCCAACACCGCTTATTATCTGGCGCAAATACAGTTCTAGAACCATCTGTATCTATAATCGCATGATACGATACTTTAGATTTTTTCTGTAGAATCCAGCTGACCGATCCTCCATAACTACCACAACTATGATGAAGCACTACACCAGATGGTCTAATTGTAGTGCCCGAACTATAGTTCGGCGTCTGCCTATTAACCTCAGTGTATGTGTTACCATTCTCGGCATGCTCCTTATCATCTATATCTGGCGAACCGATGTTGTGTAAGATTGCTCTACCGGTCATCGACCCATATATACCATCAGGGATTGTACCAACCTTCCGCTGAATAATCTCTATCAAATCCTCAAGATCAAAGTCTAGCGCCGCAACTACAGCAATTGCTGTCGCTTCGTTAAATTTACCTGTTGGCACTAGTATACCAGCTTGTTTCTGAATTGCTGTAGTGATGGCGTTGAGTGACATATACTTTTATTTATATAAATCTTTTTAGAAACAAGGTTAAATTGCCTAAATATTGGTGTTATGGAAATTATTTTTACATTACTACAGACACAGCCATGGTTTGCTATTGTAGCATCTATCATATCCTTAGCATCTGCAATTGCAGCAGCTACACCTACCCCTACAGAGGGTACGCTAGCATCTAAAATATACCGATTTATTGATATTATCGCAATTAATGTTGGTAAAGCTAAAGACACCGGTGCAAGTAAACCCGACAGTGAATAAATAGTATGTTTGGTCTAATAAGCGGTACTGTACGCGCGGTATACGCGTATTTAGAATTGCGTAATAAGACGTTTTATTACGACATCTATACAAGATCAAAAAAACGACAACGAGATATAATTAATGACATCGAAAAATTACGTTCTGATCAGTCTGAGTCTTCTACTCAGCGCGCTGACATCCTGCAAGCTGACCTCGTCGACGAGAAACAGTACATTAAACGTTTATCAGCCGTCTACGATTACAATAAAGGCGGGACGTCCGATACAGACAGTTGAAGGTATGTACACTCCACAGAAGCAAGAAGTATGGCATTCTGATATGAGGTATAGAACCTTGGAGAGAAAGTTGTACTAAGCATGCCCTTCGCAGAAGGTCCGCCGGCGACGAATCTTCCCCACTCCTAAAATACGTACATGCGCCCCACGACCCACTACCCTGATTGCTACTGTCACCCGACTCCCTAAGGGTTCCACTGTACAGATCTGCTGTATCAGTATACCGCGGGGTATGCACTATCCAGAGCCGTGCGAGCTGCATGATCTATATATATCGAATTCGGAAGCTCTAGAGATCAGTAACCCGGATATCCGGTTACACTGGTAATAGAATATCTGAGCCTAAGGCTAGTTAGTCTCTCGGACTAGTCCGGTACCGGATATCCGGTTCTGCGGTACCGGAGCTCATCTGTTAATGTCTCTCTTAGAGTATCTGAAACTAGTTCGAAGTTATTAATAATATATTCCAGAGAAGCATCACCTAAAGTATCAGACCACTCCTCGGCCCATCCCTCAATATCGATAACATCGTCTGCTGCTTCAACCGGGGGTTTAACCGGGGTCGAGTTCATACCTTCCCAGGCCTCTTTAATGTACTGTAAATCTTTTGCGCTCATGTATAAATTTATTTATAGTAGGGGTAAGATATTTCGCGAAAAAATGGTGTGGAGCCAGGAGAATATTTTGCGAAAAAAATGGTGTGGAGCCATGGCTGCTCTGCCTCTTGCACCCCTTTCATATATACAGCAATCTCGAACGCTGTTGTCTATAGACCCCGCTCTCTCAGAGAGGGTTGTATTAGAGATAGGCATCGTTTTCTGAGAGGGGGGTGTGCTAGAGACTATTATGTTTTCTAGCAATAGGTTTGGACAAACGTACACTAGATACTTTATGCTCATACAGAGGTTTGAAATGTGTTACCCAACACTCCCACAGCGCTGTACTGTCCATCTCTTGTACATGCTCACGTGCTGCTATGAGCTGTTCTTTGGTCATCTTAGCTAGCAACTCTGGGCGGCGTGTTAAGATGAAACGTGTCTTCTTTTCTTTATCGGTGATACTATTATTATATCAGAGTTCCTTTAGCGTCTGTCACCTGTTACGTATTCGTAATCTTCTTCACAGCGTTGGATCGAATCGATGTCAGCGATGAGCATTTCAATTGCATCTATATAGACATCTCGCTTGAAGTTTGCATCATCGATAATGCCCTTCTTCTCGTCCCAGGGATCGCCCTTGGCACATTCGAGTTCGTCGTTGAAATATTCTTTAACCAATCGAGCTAATTTGTCTTCCTTCATACTATTATTATATCAGATTTCCTTTTTGCTAGCGTGGCATAACCGCGCGCATCTTCCGGAGAGCTTTCGCTTCAATTTGACGGATACGTTCCCGAGTAACTTCGAACTGGACGCCTACCTCCTCGAGGGTGCGGCTGCGACCATCAATCAACCCAGAGCGTTGAACTATGATCTCACGCTCACGATCTGTCAGAGTGTTCATCACGTCCTGAATTGTATCACGTAGGTGAAAGGCTTCATTACCCTCTGTTATATCTTCCGCGACCTGACCTTCAATGAAATCACCAAACGTGGTATTACTGCCACCAACAGGCGCTTCGAGGGAGATGGTCTGTTGGGCCATGCGCAAGACAGAGCGTACACGATGCGCGGGTAGATGAACCTCTGCTGCGATCTCTTCAGTGGTTGGCTCGTAACCATACTCCTGCACGAGCTGCTTCTCCACACGCCTAAGTTTGGTAATCATCTCGAGCACGTGCACCGGGATTCGAATCGTTCGCGACTGATCAGCAATTGAGCTAGTGATCGCCTGACGTATCCACCACGTGGCGTAAGTTGAGAATTTGTACCCGCGGCGATACTCAAACTTGCGCACAGCCTTCATCAACCCTAGGTTACCTTCCTGGATCAAATCGAGGAATGGCAGCCCACGATTCATATACTTCTTGGCGATGGATATTACCAGCCGGAGATTAGCCTCAACCATCTCAGTCTTGGCTCGTTGTGCTTCATGCATCCAATGCTGATGACGCTCGGAGCAGTCGTTCATCATGATGGCCTTACTCTCTGCTGTCTCGATGCGCTTAGATATCTCAACCTCTTGCTCTCGGGTCAGCAGAGGAGCTTGACCCATCTGCTTGAAATACATCTTTACTGGATCATCTAGAGCGCCATACTTCGCCGGTGTTCGAGCTTGAGCTTCCGCAACATGTTGTAATTTGCTCATACTTTAGTCTACGAGGGCGGTGAAATCTTCTTCGCTGCATGCGGCGCGGTGACCCTGATTGAGCTGCTCAATCGCGGCTTTGTACACCAATCGGCAATCTATATCACCATCCTCAACGTGGCGCCACAGCCAGCGTAGTTTACCAACCTCAAGTTGATCGTTTAAATATCGTGCTACTAATTGAGCTAATTTGTCTTCTTTCTTATCGTGCATACTATTATTATACCGGAATTCCATTCTCTATCAATTGATTAACTATCCACTCCTCCGGGTCGCCATCCCTACCTTTTGCTGTGCCATAAGGCATCTCACCAGTAGTCATATAGTGATTATAAAGCGCATCAAACAGATCTTCATCAAACTCACCACCAGCTTTGAGAGCTGCTAGCCCCTTAGGGTGTTGTTGTAGTATGTTGTTAACTTCTGCTGCTTTTACTTTCACATCGTTCATACTATTATTATATCAGAGTTCCTTTTAGTTCGAGCCGGGAAGGCGTATGCATATTGCTATGTCTGGAGTGTAACTATCTCCTAAGAATTGCATAGGTGCATAGAGCTACTCCACCTAATCCAATAAATGACATACAAATATGTGTTGTCATTACCAACGTACTAGCTGAATACCAAACGCCAATAACTCCATTCGCTGCGCTAATTACTAGGTTCATTAATGCTATAAGCAAAACGTGTATGGGGAGGTGTAGCTGTCTGTATTCCTTCACTTGGACGGATTCCAATACTCTAACACCGACGCTTGGAAGGGTTTGAATAGGATAGTCTTATATACAGCTCCAGTGGAGCGTAGACGAACTACTGCACAACGTACGCGATCGCCGGTTGAGATGGATACTGCTTCTTTACGGGTGACGTTAAACCATGCTGGAGAGTACTTGGTAATCTCAGACATGCGAGCGCGTTCTAAGCGGAGCTGGACCCGCTCTTTCTGTTTCATACCTGCTTCTAACTTCGCGAAGTTCTCGTTAGCGGACGCGTTGACGATTAACAATACTAGTAGTAATAGGACCTTATTCATTATGTTGTGTGTGTTGTGTGTTTAGAGTTCGATATGTTCACCGAGGAATTTTGAGTCCCAGACATGATACGTGCCGAACGGAGCTTCGAATGGTGTGCCAAATCGTTTGGCTAGTTTTGTTGAATTCCAGTTGGCACCGATTGGTACGTACCACTTGTTGAGTGTAATACTAGCATCAAGATCTTCCCAATCACTACCACGCCATCCAACCTTAACAGTCTTAAGACCAGTCGCGAGCTTGTGCAGCTTCACGTGGAGGATGTTGGTAATGCAATTGCCAATTTGGCCAAACACTAGTTTAAATTTACCTAACTTGATCATCTTCATACTATTATTATATCGGATTTCCTTTATTGGTTGATCATAATTATGGATCGTTGCTCGAACCTATTTTGAATATCGATGACGTCATCTAACCTCATCTCATAACCGCACCTTGTTGTTGCTTCCTTAATTAGACGTTTCAGTCTAGAGCATGCGTTAACACGTTTAGTGATTTCTGCTTGTTCATATGCTGGTATCTTCATACTATTATTATATCAGATTTCCTTTT
>TARA_R110000824_G_scaffold31328_4_pt1 | contig 33265 bp, 40 predicted proteins | sample TARA_R110000824 | Tara Oceans TARA_R110000824 (sample SAMEA4397747) | marine metagenome | biome: Polar Biome; feature: [MES] marine water layer (ENVO:01000295) within the mesopelagic zone...; material: water (ENVO:00002006), including particulate matter (ENVO:01000060) such as......
TCATAAGTAACTGCGTCACCTACTTCTCCCTTGTTGTCCAAATAAAAATCTAACTCAACTCCCTGTGGTGCATCCACTGCTTTCCACACTTCTCTTAGTCCTTCCTTAGCGGTCATGCCTTCTGTGTTAAGTGGATTTGTAGTGCCATCAGTATTATAAACCATATACCCCGTAGCCGTTTTCTCAATTCTACGAATCTTATCACTTGCGTCTGCTAAATATTTCATACCTGCTCTAGCTGCTGTCGCATCACCAGTAAGCATCATGTTAACATTCTTTCCGAAGCTCATTTTTTGCTTGTCTAGGTCATCCAACTGCCTATTTCCTGGGCTTCTTGCTGGGCCTCTAGGCTTGTATTTTTTGTCACTCAGACCTTCCGTATAATCTTGAGCTCCCGTTATCTTCATTTCTGCATACTTCTGAGATGCCTCTATTTGATTTTCATCAAACTCAGCCTCATAAGCAGTACCGTTATAATTCATCTGTAGGATAGGGTTCTGTGCGCGAGCCCCCTTAGTAGGCTTTAAGGCTAATCCATCCTCAGATGTAGAATACTCACCTCCCAACTCCTTATATGCTTTGTTAATAAATTTATTATCAAAAGAACCTGTAGCATCTAAATCCCATTCTTTAGCTTTCTCAGGATGATTCTTATTTACCCATGCCCTAAAAGCATTACCTTCTGCTTTATTTGTAATAGCAGGAGTCTCAACAGCAATCTCTGCCCCTTCACCGCCATTTTCTTCTTCCCAAGCATTATACTCCTCCACCGTTCCAATTCTATAGAGCTCACCATCATCTGTAGTAAGCTGAGCATTCAGCATAGTACTTTGTCTATCAAAAGGATTAGCATACATTTCTTTTGCTGATGCCTCAAGGAACTTCTGACCTTCAGCCGATTCAATAAATTCTGTCTCCAGCCTACTATATTCTTGTGTGCCTACCTGAAGACCTTTATTTGCAGCCAATAGAATCTTACCTATCCGTCCCTTCTGCGCTTCAACTACCGCCCCTATATCAAAATTGTTAACCTTTTGATTTAAAAGATTTGTCATTTGATTTACACTAATAGACTCCCCTTCAATAATATCTCCATTCTCATCCATTCGAGCATAAGCCATAGATCCATCTTCAGGATTAGTCATAAACTTAAGATCCTTAAGATTATTAAACCCCTCTAACTGTTGTCCTATCCACGTTTCAGCCGAAGCAGCTGTTCCATCTGCAGTTCTTTCAGCGTATTCATTATATTTTGCATTCCACGATTCTGCATTTTTCTTAAACTGTGTCCATCCCGCTTTTTGATTAGCTTTAAATTTATTAAATTCATGAGGCTTTACAATACCTCTTTTCATCATACTTGCTTGATCCATTAACGCATTAGCAGCATCATTAGAGCCATCTAAAGCTACCTGCTGTAGGGTATCGTTATCATACTTACCAAGATCATTTAAAGCCGCTTGTTGCTCTTCTATAGATTTATCAATCTCAGCCTTACGTCCTTGCCTGTCATCACGAATCCCTTCAAAGGTATCCGTTATCTTCTTAGCCTGTTCACCCCAATCTACAGTAGACGTAGGATCTGCCCTTTCATATACATCAAAATTTATATCTTTCTTAGTTACTCTTGCCATCTTATCTTATTTTTTTTAATCATAATCACCTCTACTGTAAGCTAGTCCTGCGTCAGTTTGGAAAAACATCTCTTCATCTTTAAAATTCCATTGAGCATTTGCTGTCTTGGAATTTTTAAGTTTATTAAAGTCTTGTTTACTATATTGTTTTGACCCTAATTTCGCCGCCCATTGAGCGTCAGTCATCCCCGCTGGTTTTTGACCGGAATATTGCTCGGCTAATTTAGACCCTCTTTTGTCAAATTTAGACTGACCATATAATGGAGCTAATGAAGCTGCGGCAGTAAGCCCTGATCCAACAGCTGATATTCCACTTCCAATAGCCTGAGCTCTTGCTGCTTCAGCATCTCTATTTCGTAGGTTGGATTCTTTAGCATGAGCTACATCCATCTGTATAAGCTGTTGATTAATAGCATCTTTAGACTCAGCCTTCATGACATTTAAGTCTGATATTTCTTCGCCCATAGCAATACGAGAACCCTCAGCTCCAGCTTGTCCCTGAGCCCCTACTCTACCTACCCCAGCGGCTAAAGATCTAGCATCCCCTTCTTGTAATGCCTCTACATTTTGTTGTTGAACCGCTAAATTTTGTTCAAATTCAGCCTCATAAGCATCTAAAGGAACAGATATTCCTGCAAACGAATCTTTTTCTGCTTTCTGTTTTGCCTCAGCCATTGCTTTTTTTGCTGCTCGGTCTGCGGTGTTCTGTGCCTGTTTAGCTGCTGCAGCTGCCTCAAAGGACTGTATAGCGGTTGCTGCTGCTGACGCTATCCCTACTACTGCTGTCGTTACTACTGCCATATTATATTTTTTTAATCATTTCTTGAGTATATGTATCTCCCTCTATAAATCCTACTTTTTTATATACATCAATTAAAGGTTTGTTTTTAATTAAAGCGTATATATATTTTTTCCCTAATCCTTCCGCCTTGTCACTTATAGTTTGTATTAACAACTCTAATGCTTCTTTTCTTTTTTGCCTATCCTTATATTTAAGATTAGATATTATCCAATCACACCATACTGCTTTTGAATTCGTTATATACATAAAGCCCGCACATATAGGTGTATCTCCCTCATAAACCATAAAACCTCCCATTCCTTCTTCAGGTAAAAAATCTTTTGAAGGCGGTATCCATCTCCAGTCATTCCACCACTTGCATAAGGTATCTGCGTAATCCTTTTCTGTGAGCGGCTTTACATTTAATTCCATTTATGCAAAGATAGTAAAATCTATGGATAACTTTTCATAAGACTACTCCCGACAGCAAAAAGTTCCACCGCAGCTTGATTAGTGTTTTCCAGCGTGAAATTCAAGAAATACCCACGCGCACCATGAGATTCAGCAACCGCATCTTTGAGATAAAATAAAAACGCTCCAACTGCCGGAACTATACCGACGGTTAATAATACGGGTTCAGGTATAGTGGTATCCACAGTAATTGAAGAAGGGGTTACTACCCCTAAAGCATCTATAGTCGCCTGTGGAACTATATCGGTTACTTGACCTACATAAATTGAATTTACGGTAGAATAAATATAATCTCCTACACTTATGATACTTCCGACATCAAAATTAAAGGTAATCAAAACATCGGTTATAGGTCCTGTAATGGTTAATGATGATCCTAACCCATTCACCGATCTGTCTCTAAAGTCTTTTGTTCCCGCATTTTCTCTTAAAAAAGTAAACCATTCCCCTTCTTTTTCCTCAAACCAAGTGTCCAACATTGATCCATTACCCAGGTCAGAAAACAAAGCCGTGCACGCCCACCTATCATCACTCTCATAAGACATAGTTTTAAAGAGTTTAATGGTCTGAGGCTCCATATTAAAAACAGAATTTATAGTAGAAGGAGTAAAAACACCATAATAAGTATTACGCAATGGATTAGTGTTATGTCTAAATAACTCCCCTCCACTCCATGTATAGAAAAACCCATTCATACCAACCATATAATCAGCACAAAAAGAATAAAAAGAAGGCCATCCTTTTACATCTTCACTATATGATAATGTGTGACAATCGTGATGAGGCATAATTTTTTATTTTTTTAGTTATACACAAAGAGCTCCGCCACAGGCAAAAGCTGTTGAAATATTTATACAAATTCCATTTGAATCAAATTCCCAGCATCCATAAAAAGGGCCATCAACAATAACTGGATATATTCCTGCCGGAATGGGGGTTACTCCATCTGGATCGAGAAAACCCCAGTCATGTAAAGATATAGTAGACGCAAGACCTTGAGAAGCGGGAAAATTACGAGCCATATACACCGTGCTTGTATATGAGCCTGTAGGCCCACAAACTCCACCTGCCACCCCTATAGGAAATCCGTTTAATTTAATAGGGCATTGCACTGCTAATGACCAAACCGTACCCCCGCAAGGGCCATCAATTTTAATAGATACTGTACTGGGTGTGGCATTAGGTTTAGGGATTACCATCATAGAAGGCCCAGGAATATCAATATTATTTAAAGTTACCCCTCCTGATGCCATATTTGTAAAAGGCCCGATATTTACAGTATTTCCAGTGTTTACCCAGGCAGGTACTGGTAGTGTAGCATCCCACTCCCACTCATCTTGTGGGTAACTTACTCCAGCACTACCAGTATTATTAGTAATAGTAGTAGTCCCCCCTCCAATTGGTGAGCACATAAATGTGCCTCCATTAGCGGCAGATGTAGTTCCTCCAATTAATCCTTGCATATAACCCCCCGACGCATAGGCCGATGCAGCCATTCCTCCTCCGCTATACTCTGAGGCGGTTACCCCATCATAAGTCCATGTGCATCTATCAGGAACATTAGCAGGATCAAACCATAACAAAATAGCCCCTGTAGTCGCTGTAGCATCAAATGTAATGTTAAATTGCCCCTCATTACCACCAGCAAGAAAATCATAATCACAAGATGGGCCGCAATAAGGACAGGCTACAGGAGGAGTTAATGACCCCGCAAGCATGTATCTAACTACTACTCCATCAGAATACCAAAAACCATCAGGAGCGACTACAGTTAAGTTAGCATTTAGATATATTTGCGAAGCAGTTGCAAATGAAAGTCCGAGGAAGTAAAAACTTTGTTGAGTACAAGCCATAATTTTATTTTATTTTATTATTTAACATGTTCCGGTATTTATTACTACTCCTATATTATTTATCTCTATCCAATTTTTAGGACTTGAGGTAGCTGGAGAATTTGCATCTACTATATATACCCCTGAAACAGGAGTACCTGAATAACAGGTAGTGCTATTATATACAATATTACCTATATTAGGTAATCCCCCAGTACTTCCAGAAAAACCTAGTTGTTGTGATCCGGCGTGATCAGTGTCGGTAGCGCATGCTTGTGCTAAATTAGAGGTTTGAGGACCAAACCAACACGTAGGACATGGAAGTGTAGGGCCACAAATACAACATGCTTCCAGAAGAGACGCGTCACATTTACAGAGTACCATATTACTTATTAATCGTAAATCCCAAATCAAATATAAATATTGGTCTCCAGGACTCAGAACTGAACCCATATTAGCGCTATATGTACCAGGTGATGGATTTTGAACATTCACAGAATAAAAGCTTGCCGCCAACATCGCTTGTCTGCCAGCACCAGTATCAGCATACAACGTATTGCCCGCTATTGCCCTTAATTTATGTCGAGCAGGATCAAAATCAAAATTATCAGGAGCTATCTTCTGTATCCTCATTATTATATCCGCTCCGTCATGAGGGAATATTCCTAAAGACTTTATTCCTGTTTGAGTTTCCCATAGAGCCGCTTGTGGTAGAGTTAAGATAGTAGCTATAGTTGTAAAAGGACTTATTGCTCCACATGAATCTGTCCAATTATACCCAATATGAGTACTTTCAGTATCATAATTTTCAGTATTAATAACTACCTGAAATACAGTTACAGGAACTTCAGGAGGGCATTCGACAGTTACGTTATAATTAGAGACTACAGATGGAATAATTTCCACCATAGCGGTAGAAGGGGTGTTGCATGACTTGTTAAAACTAAATGATCCATTACTAGAAACTGCGCCGGAGGTATAGGTTGTTCCATTCCACTCAATATTTATAGTTATTGATCCGGATGTAATAACATAAGGCACATCTACAACACCTATCACTAATCCTAAGTCAACTTCATAGGTTATAGTAGCAGATCCAGCCATCTGTACAATAGCCTGTCCACAAGGAACTTTAGGGATAGGAATAGGAACAGGGTTGCCGTTTGCACTTAGAACGTATTCTTTCATATAAGGATCATATCCTCCTAATTTCTGAGTTGTAAGTTCAGCATTAAATCTTTCTCTAAACCAAGAATGCATTCCCGCATTTGAAACCACTTGAAGCTGATCACTTCCCTGGCCAGACCCTCTTAAATTAATTACAGCACCTCTTTTAGTATCAGTAAAAAACATATCATATCCCCATGCAGCAAAACTTTCAGGATTAAAACTTATACCATATTCTTCTATTCGAGCTATTTGTGTACCTAATACTTGAGGGACAGATGCGATAGCCCCTCCTCCTGTAGAATCTGTAATAACATTTTTACTAGCTAATACATAAGATATTCTATCTTCTTGTAAACAAAGAATATCTGTTTCTCTCGAATGTAGTTTCATAATAGGGCCAAATCCTACCTCACAATCTTTGAAGTTTACTAATCCTAAATTAAACTCATTTAAGTTATTAGAATTTGCCGCACCACTATATACTCCACTATAAGTCATTCCGGCAAACCGATCTGCCTCTTTAAAATCTTGATTAGATACAGCTAATACTCTTTCTCCTAAATTAAAAGTCTTTCCAGCCGGACTATCTTGAATTCTAAAGCTCTCAATTCCATTTCCAAAAGTGTAGCAATTATAAAAATCAAGAACTGTTCGTAAATCAACCCCAGGCCCTTGATCTTGTGATCCGTCAGCCAATATGTATGAATCTGATGCTGGTATAAACGTCTTATTAGCTTGGTGATAGGGTTGTCCTCCAGGAACTAAGGGGGCAATATCTAATAAATCAGAAGCATCATAAAATAAATTAGGATCAGCATCCAAAGGAACAGTCTCCCATGCCAATAAAGCGCCTCCTCTTGATACCTCTAACAGAAGAGAGCAGTGGCCATTATAGTATTCAAACCACTCCCAACAGCTTGGAATCCCACAGGACATTGAAAAATACATTTCACCATTGGACAGTTGGCGTACCTGTTGGATTGAGTGAAAACAAACATAAGTACATGCACTCCCGGATGTTAATGCGGGATTAAAACTAATATCCGTCTCATTACAGTTACTTGCTTGACCACAAGTCATCTGACCTTGCAAATCATCCCCTACGGACCAAGACCAAAAATTAGGATAGTCAGCTGTAGATACAAAAGTCTTGTCATACGATAGATCTTTGCTATCACAACTTCCTCCTCCTCCTCCTCTCCAATTATGGATTCTTATTCTAATAGTAGATCCTGCAGGAATGGTATAAGGAACTCTTGGACTCGCATCATCATTTAGATCGTAATTATTTATACATCCATCTGTACAGTCTCCTGTATCACTTGCTTCTTTATCTTTTGTTCCTCTATAATAATTTTGCTGTGTAGCTTCAATTGTCCATCCTGAAGGCTTTAAGCACATATACAAGCCTTTTAAAGACTTGCCTGTGATTTCTTTTGTTCCAAAAGATTCAACTGCTAATACTGTACATTTTTGCTCACTTAATACCGCCCCTGCCGTATCTACTTTTACAATTAATTCTTGGCCTACTTCTACTAAATTCTGGTTATTTCCCTCTAATTTAAACCACACTAAACTTGGGTCATTCAATAAAGCCGCACCCCCTACCCCTGTTCCATCTTGGGGATAAAATAGATTAGAATATATCGTCATGTAAGTGCCTTCACTTGGCTTTACTACAAACTTATATTTCTTAGCCCAGTATGGGGGAAGACTGAGTAACTCTACCTTAATCCTGTTTTTATATACTGACCATGCAGGCTCTATAAAGCAGGTGTTTGTATTACTTACTAATACAGTAGAAGATCTACCATATTCATCCATATATACAATCCCCGTTTCATAATCTCTATTAGAGTGTAAACTACCTGTGTCTGAAGTAGTTAAATACCCCGCAGAACAGCCGTAGGCAATAAACTTGTACGAAAGAAATGCATTACTTACATTACCCGCATTATCATCATAATAATATTGTGTAGCTGGAACTTGCACTGAAAATCCTCCTGCTAGTGCCGTAAAGTTAAATCCAGCTGGCGTACATGGAGACCCTGAGCCTGCTCCTGATACAATTTGATAATTAACTCCGCTATCCACTAAAGTAAGCTCCCCACCATCCCCTGGGGTTAGTAATAAGAAATCCTGCGGACTTACCGGGGTTGTGGTCACAGTAGCGATCAACCCTGTACTCATATCCATTATAATATCACCTGCAACTACTCCAGCTAATCCAAAATCAATTAGAGTATTAGTTAATTGACCCGGAGTAGCGGCATCCGTAGTTCCTGATGTAATTATAGCCGTACTACATGTTAAAGGAAAAGTTAGTAGAGTACACTGGTCTCCTGCCGTTATACCTCCAGAAATAAGCACAAAGTTTGTTGCAGTCATAGGAGTTACTGCAGCACCATAGAATTTATCTGATAAAGTACCTCCCGCTGCGGAGTCATTACACGGATATAGTGTTTGTAAAGGAGAGGTTACAGTCCCCCCAATTCTGTCCTCAAATTCTGGAGAAGCACACATATCCGTTACATTGTTATAGTTGACTGGACAGATAAAACTCATACTTATGTTAAAAGGAGATGGTTGTTGAAATGTATTTCCTCCACCAGGAAACCACTCAGGACCATTTCCTTGGCCTGATGCCACCACCTGCTCTATAGAGAATCGGAAGTTAAATGTTGTTCCCGCTAGAATTACAGCCCCTCCCGGAGGATTAGCATTGGTTAAGTCCCAGGTTAGTACAGTCTGTCCCTGAGATCCTATTCCCCCTATACCATAAGTAGATGAACTTACAATAGGATTACTACTGCCATCACCTATAGCCTCACCAGTTATTTCTTTGTATAATGGCTGTGTATTATAATCTAGCTGAACCTTTGTACCTCCTTCGGTAAAAGTCATATCATATCCATCCACATAGTTGGCATATATTAATCTCTTTCCCTGAATAGTTTGGGCTTTAGCAGTTCTAGGAACATTGTCATACAACCTTAATAACTCATCTGAACCTAATGTTGTATATATTTCACTATTTGCAAACTGCAATGTTTCAAATCCATTGTCTGCCCACCCGAACTCTTGTTTATTAAACCTCTTTATTATATTTATAACATTACTTGTAGTTTGTTTATATAGTAAGTCTATCTCTATTACTCTTCGTGATCCTGTAGAAAAGGTTATATCACATGCATTATATTGATTTTTCATTCCTGCATTTGTATAATCTTGAATGCTAAATTGAAATGCTTGAGGCTGAAAAGCAGGAGAAGAAAATAAAGACACCGCGCTATACCCACCATCTTCATAACGATATCTATAAGCAAATGACAAAAATCTGGTCTCCATATAATTCTCTTGCCCCACTAATCTTTTCATCGCAACATGGGGGCATCCTAAAGGAGGTGCTTCTGGTGGGATAAGAGAAGGATCAAAGTCCTCATACCCTGGGGGCTTAACGATTACACTTACATCTTCTTCTTCAAATATAGTGTCAATTCCCCCAACAGGAGTATCATACGCTCTCCCTACATTTATAACACGTGGAGGGTTTATGTCGTCAGTAAAGAATAGTAAATTTTCTATTTTATTAACTCCTGTAATTAAATAATCTTTATCAAAATTTAAAACTGACGTGCTAATAACATGATATGTTAAACTTCCCGTATTAGTGTTGAAAGATAATATTAAATCTACCTTACCCGTAGGAGAGTTGGGATTTGCCTCATCATTTACAAACCAATATAACGTCTCATTTATTCCATCTTCATAAACACCAATAGTTCGTGGGGATCCTAAAGGAGCATTCGCATATTCCAAATTAGTTAAGATAGTATTCCCCATGGAATTCTCTACTGCACCTATTTCTGTTGTTTCGGTAGATCCTAATCGGACATTCATAGCATCTATATACTCTCCTGGCGGAATTAACCTCTCATCCAGGCTCTTATTCATCTTGCCTGCGGTAAAATTTGTAGATGTTAACGGCATACTATTTTATTAATTTATTCTGTCCTCTCATATTCATTAAGAGTCTGCCTGGATGTATATTACTTAATCTTAATTTAGCATTTCTAAGTAAAGATGATTTGTCCTTTCTTGCTCTATTAACTACATATTCTTGCACTCCGTATCTGCCGCTTAGAATAGCAAATCTAATATAAGCATATATAAACTCTTCAAAAAATTTATTAACACTTATTGAAGAATCATTACCGTTTTCCATACCATCAGAAATATACTCTAAAACAACTAATTTTCCAGCCATTCCGGAATTAAAATTAATAACTCCTCCTTTTTTATTAATACTAAATGTAGGGTTTATATTTGCCGTCTCAGTATTTAAACCAAACCTGTTTCCTATATTATAATCAAAATACCAGCTTCCATCTATATTCCATCCCATCTGCCCATTATAAGGGCCATTTCCTAAGTACATATTTCTTTGAGATCCGTCTAATCTATCTATATCAAACTTTGAATCGCTGGGTTTTAAAACATTTCCATCTATATCAAAAAGAATGCGACAATCATTATCTTGTAAGTAAGCCCCACTCCAATTAGTTTGGATATTTTCAGTCATTGGATAAAGCATCCCGTTTTGTTCTAAAGAAACTCTCACCCAATTAACATAATCTTGTGGAAGTACAAATCTAAGTTGATCACAGATTTGTAATTCTAATATTTTTATCTCTTTCATTGCATCGTAATTCAATTCCTGAATACCACGCTTTGCATGAAACAATATTTGATAACGCTCAGTATTATTTATAATTTCATTATTACCCTGAAACATTAACATAAAATTATTTACAATGTTTTCTAAACTAATATATTGATATGAACCCCAGTTCTCATCTGTAGGAACAACTTGTCCATTTTCGTAATATTGATAATCTGTAATATATGCCATAGTTAACTTGTTTCTTGTGTGTCATTATTCTCTTCCGTTGATCCAAAGTTGTAAACCTCAGCTTCTCTAATTTCAATACCTACATATTGACAAATCTTAGCTACCAAAGTTGGCTCATCTGAATCTGGTAATTCAAATTCTTGAAATCCTATTTGACCTGCATCAAATAACGGCTCTCCTCCCACTAAATTAACCCATGTCCATTGGGGAGTTATAGGGTATCGTATGTACTGAGCATGAATATCTCCTACATTTAAAATAGTAGAAGGATATACGGTTACTAAATTCCCATCTAATACATAAGCCGGATAAGATCTAGTTGGAGCTGCTAACATAGAATTAGTTAAGTAAAATATTTTACTCTGACTAACTCTTTCTACTTCTTTAGTATTTGTATTAGAATATATAGAATAAGTTTCTCCTATTATTGGAAATATATCAGCGCTTAAAGTTATGGTAGTTGTATTTACTACTCCTGTAATATAAGCTTCCTGTAAAGTAGTTGTATTAATAACAATACTTCCAATCTTTGGAGTTGGTGATGCTGCAGGGATTGTAGTCCATCCTACAGCTGCCGCGTCTATTAATTGATTTGCTACTGCTGCTGTAGATGTTCCTGAAAAGAGTAATGTAGGATAATAAAATAATTTATTTATTAAATAATAATCTAAAGGAAGGCTGAATACATTAGCATTAGTTTGAGGTAAGAAAATATTGGTTGAGAATGTATCTATAACCTCTACCAACCCTTTTATTATATCTGCATATCCCGACCCTGAAGCTCTAGCGTTTTGTTTATTTATCCAATTATTATATTGATAAAAATAATCCTCAAACATATCCATCTGTGCTTGTTTAGCATATAGATTAAAGTCTTGAGGAGATATATATCCATAGTTATTTTTATTAGCTATTGCTAATACTGTATTTCTTACTGCATTTATTGATGCTGCCATAATCTGTAAACCTTTCTACAAAGATAACAAAAAAAAAGAGGCCTACTTTATTTGTAGACCTCTCTTAATATTTTTAGTTTTATACTATTATGCTTTTTGAATTTTTAAGAAGAAATATTCTTTTCCTCCTAACCACGTTGAGTTAGTTGCAGCGTCATAAGCATTCTGTAATCCTGGGAAGTCATACGTTACAGCTGGCCATGCAGTCTGTAAAGAAGCAACAACTGCATCTTGTACCGCATTTCTCATGTCTGAGTTAGCTCCAACCGTAGAAGTATAACAGTAATCAATTTCCATTGCCGCTGTTCCTGCTGGCTCGTAAGTAACATTATTAACAGATGAAGTAGTTGCACTATTTGAAATATCTGCAATATCAGCAGACCTCATTATACAATCATGATCATCAGCACCATCTCTATATACAATATAGTCAACTGGTGTTGCTCCTATACTTGCCGACACAGTTAGAGTGTCATCAGGGTTAGTAGTAGTAGTTATACCTAATACTTCAGTATCTACATCATTTGTAATATCTCTTGCTGTATCACCCACCTTAACGCCTAAAGTTGAAAAGTTTACTGTAGTGTCAACTACTTGATAAGTTCCTCCAGCCTGTGTAGCATCAGTTGTTGATGCAGTTACAACAGTATACTGAGGCATGTAGATAAAGTAAGCTGTTGCATTCGGAACTCCTGTTCCAAGAGTTGATCCTGCTGGACCTAAAGCCACTAGTAATAATTCACCTGTATTAGTAACATCGGTAACAATATATTTTTGTCCGCCATCCGCTGCTGCAGTAGTTCTATCCCATACAATAGCGTTTATAAGAGTAGTGGTAAAGAAAGTTCCTCCACTATCAATTAGTTTTAATGCAGCCGATCCATCTGAAGTAGATGTTCCTGTTTCAACAACATTAAGTTGTTTAAAATTTATAAATTTTTCCATTTTCGTATTCATTTTTTAAGCTATTGCAATTGCACTAAGCGGGTTAATATTTAAGAATGATCCAGTTTCTGTAGCTGTATTTACTGCGGCTCCAGCTATCATTCCTTTCGGAGCGTAGTATTCTGAAACAGAAGTCCATCCTGATTTTAATGCCGCCATTGCCGCTGTTTGAACTGCCTCCTGAAGTATTGGAGACGCATAAGTTGCTGGCCATGTTAAGGTTGTTATCTTACCCCCAACATAATTGATAGTAGCAGTCGTTGTAGTAGGTTGTCCTATACTTAGGATTCCTGCAACTGATACTAATTGATTTTGACTGTTTGTACCGTTACCGTCTAAGACGGGGATACTGAGAAATTTTTCCATAATAATAATAGTTTATGAGTTAATAATAATAGTTATACAATAGTAATATCGCTTACTGCATACGATGGGATTGCTGAATAAGAAGGGTTAGTCCAAGAAGTAGACAAAGCTAATCTTGCTTGATCTTGTAACCAATTTCTAAACTGGTTTCCAGAGTTTGTTCCTGATGCTGCTCCGACATCTGCGTGAGTAATAGTAGTCACCTTTCCGCTTCCATAAGTTAATGAAGTTGTAACTTGTGATTCCCACTCAATAAGTTTTACATCTGTAACAGGAACTAATTGGTTTCCTTCTGAAGTTACAGGTATGCTTAAAAATTTTTCCATAATAATAATAGTTTATGAGTTAATAAAGCACAAAGATACATAAAAAAAAACACCCTTTTTAGGGTGCTTTCTTATGACTACTCAGTGTCTTTTACCTTTTGTTTCTTGGTAGGTTTTGAAGGAGCCTTTAAATGCTTATTAAGTAACTTGTAGGTTTCTATACCGTCATCCGTTTGCATATATGAAGACACAATATCATTTGGATCTTCTCCATAAGGAACGGTTAAGAACTTAGTTTTATTTGTTGGCAGATTAAAGTAAACATCTCGTTGGTTGTTTTTCAACATCAGCATTCCATTACTGAAAAACTGAGCCACATCATCATACACCTGTAAACTAGGATCATCTAACATATCTAAAAATCCAATAGGTTCATTACGAGAGAACACTAAAATATCTCTTTTCAATTCTGCCGTACTTAATTTATCTACATTTGAACCTAATAATACTCGAGAAATAGTTATTAGTTTTTCAATACTTAATTCTCGCGCTAATACTTGAGCATCTAATATTAATTCTTCCATTTCTAATTCCTCCGAAGCGTCTTTAGCTTCATTTATCTCCTCAAATACAGTTCCATTACTTGGATGTATACTTAAAAAGCTTTGAAGTATTTGGTTTTGTCTCTCTACATGAAGTAATCCATCTTCAAAGATAATTGGTTCTAAAATTGCATTACCATCTTGCTCATCCTCAAAGGGAGATTTCTGGTTTCTTGCATATCTAAGTGGTTTATTTATGCCCTCTTCTTCATCGAAGTATAATAAGGATGATCTTTTGGTGTGATGTGAAGATAACATATAACACAATGGTGCTTCCTCACCTTTAAGTCTGTAAGTTTTACTTACTAATTTTTTTGTTGTTTTCATTATAATATAATTTAATTAAAGTTAAAAAAAGGGGAGGAGATTAATCCTCCCCCTAATAATTTACTGATTATGCATCTTGAAATAAGAAGAAGTTGTTAGCACCTAAAGTACAACAAGCTCTTTCACTTAAATAATTTACTTGCATTGCATCTAAAGAAGATGTTCTTGCTCCACCAGCTGAACCAGTGATCCAAGTTTTGTAACGTCTATCTTCAGTTTCTGAAGCTCTATATCTAACATGTAAGAAAGGTCTCTTAGCGTTTCTACCCATAACTTGGTCATAAACAGATGTAGAACCAGCAGGAACCATAAGTCCGTTGATTGCTCCAGCCGTTAAACCACCTCTCATAGTAGCATCGTTAAGATATTTCCAGTCAGACTTATAGAAGTCATAACCTCTACGGAATCCTGTGAATCCTAAATTAAGAGCCATGTCTTTATCATTATCAAATAAACCATACGAAGTACCACCTGCTCCGTAAGAGTTTTGGGCAGCTAACATATCATCAATATCAAATGAGAACTGACGGTTAACAAAAAGAGCATTTTCTTCAATCGCACCTTGCTTGTCAAGTCTACTAATTACAGTATCAAAGTTAGCTAATGCTACTGGGTTTCCACCACCATAAACATTACCTCTATTACCTACTGTGTAGAATATACCTTCAGATCCTGCGTTTACTGTTCCTGCAGCTCCTACTGAAGTAGATAAAGCTGCCTCTGCACCAGATCCTGCTACTGCTGGTACAGTTTCAACCATTGCAGTTTCCAAGTAGTCTTCAAAACGAAGTCTTGTTTCGTGCTCAGATTTCATATACCATAAGTATCCTGATCCACCATTTTCAGTAGAAATTTCAACCCATCCAATTTGTGCCATGTCAGAACCACTTACCTCGTAAGTATCCTTAATGATAATTGGTTTGTTGCTAAAGAATACATCGTTAGACTCTAATGAATCTACCATTCCGTTTGTTCCTTTGGCAAATTCCGAACCGTAAATCATTACAGTAAGGTTTGTTGCAGTTGGAACTACAGATAAAGCTTCATAGAATGCTACTGTAATTGTAGTTGCAGTAACTGCCGTAACAACAGCTTTGTTAGTTAAGTTTGAACCTGCAGTGTTGTCAGAAATAAATATTGTTTGTCCAATTCTAACAGCAATGTTAGAGCCTACTGGATTTAAAACATCATTTACTGTTAATACACCTACAGTAGCACCTGTTGCTGCTAAAGTAACTTGTGTATATTTAGTATGTAGCCTTCCTTGTTCAGCCCATTTTATCATGTCTGAATTAGTTGGCATTTCAGCACCTACCATTCTTAAGAATGAAGCTACTGTTCTATTACCATAACGCTCAAATTCTTTCTCGTATGTATCTGGAAGATACTGATTAAGAAAATCAAAGTTAGTAATATAGTTTGAGGGTAACGCTACTCTCTCCGCACTTGGCTGGAGGTCGAACCCGGGGGTTGGATTTACCGGCATTTTTTTTTATTTTTTAGTTTATAATTTTTTAATACTTCTAATTTTGAGTCCACTACCACTGCTAGTATCGCCTACGCTTCTAATCTTTAATCCATCTTTGCTGAATGACTGAGGACTGTTACGCATTTCCATATTAATGTTTTTTGATTTTTTAGAAACATTATCTACGGTTTGTGTCATTCCTTGGTTGTAAAAAAATTCAGCAAATTTGTCCAGATTCATTGCTACAGCCATTGCCTTATGATATCCTTTAGCATCATTCATCAGTCCTGATTCCTCATCCATGTATTTATTCACGAAATTGTTCACATTAGATTGTTTGCTTTTTAGTTCATCACTATCTCCAGGCTTAAAGGTAAAACTCTTTTCTCCGATATTAAACTCAAAACCTTTGAACTCATCGTTAAAGACCTCACCGGTCTTTTCTAAAAAATAATCATACCTTTTCTTTTGCGCATCTTGTGCAGTAGTAGATTCCTCTACATAACTCTTATAACTATCAAATTTTTCTCTGTCCTCATCAGATAATCCATTCCCTCTTGACTCAAGCGGAATTTTATACTTATCTTTTTGTTCATTTAAAAACTTTTTAGCTTTTACAAGTTCTCTTTTTTTAGCTAACTCTACTTTTTTGATATCTTTAGGATCATCTAAGTCTTCGTCATACGAAAACTTATCCTCAATAATATCCTTAATATCACTCGCATCCAATCCTTCTTCAGTGATGGAGTAATAGTTAGTTAGCAATTGATTACTGTCCATTTCATCATAGTCTTTATTTAATTTAACAAAGTCTTCAATTCCACGGCCAGTGTCTTTTTTGTACTTAAAATATGCAGATACATCTTCAGGTAAATCCTCATTTGCTTTTCTTTCTGCAAACAATTCATCTACTGAATCTATATCTTTATCATATCTTTCTTTAATATATGAAAGAACGCTTTCATCATTTACACCTGATGAGGGGGATTCTTCTTTATCCAGTGGAGTTTCTTCTTTAGAAGGGGCTTCCTCCTCCACTATTTTTTCTTCATGTTTTTGAAGCAATGTCTCTTCAATTTGTGCTACAGATTTTTCTTCACCCGTAACTTCTTTTACTGTAAATTTTGGTTCTTGTTTTTCTTCCATGTTGATTTAATTTAATTTTTTACAAAGTTAATACTATTTTATACGTTTTTTTAAGCTCTATCGTGGATTGAATTCGGCTAAATCAAACCCATCTAAACTATCTTCATTTGATTCAAAATTAAAGGCAGGTAGATTTCTCTTTCTCTGCTCAATCATTTTAGATTGTTGAGTGTTACCCTCAGCAATTCTTTGAGATTTACCATCTTCTCTGTTCTGCTCACGCGTATCAATTTGCTGTTGTTGCGCTCCATGAAGCTGCATTTGATAGTTAAACTCAACATCCATTAGTTGACGCTTAAGATCTGCTTCATTTTTTAATTTCTCAATATCAAAAGCTATCTCAGCTTGCTTAATTTGTATCTTAGCCTGAAGCTCCTGTTGGCTTTGTTGCATTTTAGCTTGAGCAGCTTGCTGTTGAAGTTGTTTTTGTTGCTCACCCTGCATAGCTTGTTTCTGCTGTTCTTGTTGTTGCGTAGCAGCTTGTTTTTGTTTACGCTTAACTTTTAATAATTGATTCGCCATTTTTAAATTATTAAGAGTTCTTATATCAATAGCATCTTCTAAGTCTATTCCTCCTTGCTGTAGAGCCATTTGGATATTAGCTTCTAATTGAGCCTTCTGTTCTTCATCTGGAGACATTTCTATAAATATACCAAAGTCAAATAGATAAAGATTTTTTATTTCCTCTAATATCCCTAGGTTATATTTACCGATTTGCATTGCAAACTCATCTTTGAAATCTGCATATTCTAATACATCTGCTGTTCTTAAGGATAAACACTCTGCTAAAGTTTTTGTTATATATAAACTTGCATCTAAAATATGACGAGTAGCAACATTAGAATTTAAAGCAGCTAATTTTTGAATTCCTACTAATGAATTAGGATCAGGAGTAGAGGCATCTCTCGCTTCATTTAAGCCCGTTACTTGCCGTAACATTCCAAGGTAATGATTATAGTTTCCTATAAGCGTCTGCATTTTACTCTGACCACTTGTTGAGTTAAGCTGTGTAATAGGAATTTTAGCATTATTATATTCTCCATCTTGCGTATAACTCCTACCTACCACACTACCGGTCTGGAAATAAAGCCTTAGCGCGTCCTCCGGATTATATGCCGCTCCTGTACCTAAATCTACTTCGCTTAATCCGTCAGCATCTATAAACACTCCATCTGGAACAAGGCGAGATATAACTTGTTGAATTTTTAAATGAGAAATTTGGATTAAATCAGCAAAAGGAATCATTCTTCTAACTAAAGATTCTAATGTTCCTTTATACATTCTTGGAGCACATGCCACGTAATTAGGCATAGCATATTGATTGGCTGAATTTGGCCTCACCATATTTTCCATCATTTCCCATTTTAATATGATATTAGTTCCCATAACCATCACCCCCTCATACCATACATCAATTCTTTTTTCTACTTTTTCAAATTTACCTTCTTCCATCATTTCTTCCGGAGGGTTAAATTGATCATCTTTTTCTACCGTCTTATATGTCCCTTCTGCGGTTTGTTTTTTCTTATACACAAAAGTATTTGTGGTTTTATAATTGAAATATAATAAAGTGCACGTGTCTCTGGAGAACATGCTATTCTCATACATTTGAGCTGTATTGTAATAGTCATACCAAGATTGACTATACTTAGAGATCTCCTCCATTTCTTCATTAGTAATGGTTGGGTCTATTTTTATTACCTCAGCAATTGGAACGGTTTTAATCTCTCCCCAATAAAATGTATCCTTGAAATAAGGGTCTTCCGTGTAACTATAAACTACATTAGCAGGATCTACATATTCCACTCGGATTCCATCTCCTTTCTGAAACATGTGTTTACATATTCCTAAGCCTAAAGTAGTAATATCCATATCTACCCTTTTACGAACATCTGAGTAATGACTTTCTTCAAGCATTGTATTGATGGCAATTTCATTTGCAATCTCTATCCCAGGCTTGTAATTAAGCTGCATATATAATTCCATCTCAGCATCACTCTCTGGTAATGTCTCCGGGTTTACCTCAAAAACATTCATACCAAAATCCTGTTCAATTTGACGGAATAAATCTTTAGCCACAACATTAGTTTCTACCATTGTTTGAAACTGATTTCTTTTCTCTGCGGACATCGCATCCATAGCCTGACAGTTAACTTTGAATAATCTATCTGACATTCCATTAACTACTATGTCTACAAATTTTGGAATAATTGGAACTGGAGTCCAGTCTAAATTTAAATAAGATAAGTCGCCATCTATAGCTAACTCATTTTTATATTTAGCAACTGACTGCTCTCCTCTTGCATATAATCTTAATCTATGGAATTCTGCCCATTGGTTATAAAACCTACAGTTCATTCCATCTTTTCTAAACCACTCGTATTGTATTGCCTGACCTACTTGTAATCCAAATTCATCTGTAGTTTTTTGTTTATCGGAAACGAATTGATCTGGAAACGCAGCAGACTTGATGTTTATTTTAACGTCTTTCATGTAATTATTTGACTTTTATTGCTGGTATTGTTATATCGTGCAAAGTTAATAATTATTTTTGATTTCTCTTTAGATGGTGTGTATAAGTGTTTTTGGTTAGCCATGATAGCTAATCCAGAACTAATCGCCGCATCAAACTTTGTTCTATTGCTTATATCAAACTTTGCCCAGTCCTCTAATGTCTTCCCAAAGAACATACTTCCCATATCTCCTTCGTCTCTATAATCCCCATTAAAATCAACTCCTATATACCTTTCAATGTAAGATTCTATAGCTGAAGCGTGGGATTGTTTAACGTCCTCCGATGTATTAGGAATACCCCCTAATTCTCTCTCTGTTTTAGATAATTTATTATAAGTTTTATCGGGTCTATTTATAGAGTACCCTCTATATCCTCTGTTTTTAAAATGATATAATAATCTAGGTTTATTATTTTCACATAATATTGGCATCCCATAAAACACACAAGCCATTAATACTTCTTCAAAAAATATCTCCGCTGTCTGAGGTCTAGCTATATATTCTAAAAAAAACTCATTGCTTGGAGCATCTTCCATGTTAAATTTAGTGAGTCCGTGTAGAGCTCCATTCGATCCCTTTCCTACAACTACTCCAGATATATCATACGAATCACATCCAAATGAACCTATATGTTCATTTCCCGGTTTCTTTTGTCCTCTTTGTGTTATGATTCTATTTTGAAGCTGGGGGGCCGGAGTCCATCCAACTAAAAATCTACCATTCTTATTCGGAGACCATATTACTTTAGTGTCCTTCACGCCATTCTCCCATTGAAACGATCCTCTAGTTATATGATGATCTAATATTAAAGAATCATTATAATCTATTTGTTGATATATTTTAGTAAGATTAAATAACGATTGTTTACTCTCATCTCTAAATGCGTGAGATTCAGTTCGCGGAAATTGTCTATAAAATTCATTTAAAGCATCAGCATCTTGAGATAAAGATGCTACTTCATTTTCCCAATAATCAATAGCTCCCAGTAGTATGTCCTCGCCGTCTATTCCTACTATAGGCTTAATAGGTGTTTTAAACACAGGCATTCCATACCTATCTATGTATCCTTCAAAATTCCATTCCATGGGAACAAACAAACAATATAATCCGCTCTTGGTTTGCCCGTTAGCATTTCGTTTAGAAGGGTATGAATCTTCATAGAGAGATTTAAAATTAGCCCCTCCTTTATCTAATGCGTTAGATGTAGACCCCATCATACACTTTCCAACCACCTTACTACCTAACCGTAGACAGGTTTTAGTTACCCTCCAATTATTTAAAATATTATCAGGTCTTTCCCATTTTCCGCTCTCATCATGTAATAGTAATTGTAATTTTTCACCATCATAACTATTATCTCCAGTATTCTTCCAGTCAATTGTAGTGTCCAGACCTTCAAGTTCTTCATCAGCAACAGTATACATATTTTTTTTAGTAATCTTAGAGGCAGGAACTCTATATGCTAATTCTGTTTTTGGTTTATCCATACCATCTTGTATGGGTTTAAAGAAGAATGGATAGTTGTTTGAAATAGGAACAACTTTATCTGTAAACATTTTTTTAGCATCACTACCTGTTTTAGATAATATCCCTACCCTTGAATCTTTAGTAATAGTAGCCTGATTAACCCCCTCACATGAGCTCATGAAAGAGAATCCTGAACGTCTTATTTTTAAATAACACATTCCAAAACTTCTCTTATCTGCCTTACAGGCCTCCCAGAAAATGTAAAATATTCTATTAGCCTCTCTGAAATCTGGATTACCTACATCAATTTTTGTCCACTGGAGATACATATAATGAGTTCCTGTTATATAAGTAGCGACTCCATTGTTCATGAACCAACACCCTTGTTCTCTTTTATCAAATTCTGATTCTATATAATCTACCCATTTAGATTTAAATTCATCAGGAGTTTCATGCCAATGAAATATAGATCTAATCCTACTAAGTTCTTTTGATAACGCATTTACTTCCCAATACTGATCCTCTTTATTTTTGGATCTCCTATAAACTTCTTTAGGTTGTTTGGGAAGAGCTATATTTAATCCATTAATGTTTATTATACTTTCAATTTGTCCTGTATTAGATATAACAATTACATCATACTTTTCATTATACCCATATAACCAACTTCTTCCTCTATTCTTATTTGCTATAACAGAGTTAGGTATAAGTTTTTTTACCTCAGTATATAATTTATTTTGATCTTGATTCCGCAAATCCTTTTGGGGTATTATTTTTTTTCTCAGTTACATTTCCATCGAGCATAGCTCTTTCTTCCTCTATACGCTTTAATATTTCAAAAGCATCAAAGATTGCTAACTTTTTAGTGGCTGCGGCATTCTTCAATCTGTCAGCAGCCAATGGGTCTTCGGACTCATACTTTATAATATCTTCCTTAGCCACCCTAACTAATTGTTTAACAGCTTTTTCACCTGCTTCAATAATACTTAATTTAATTTCTCTAATATCCATTATTTATATTTATAAAACATAACAAAAACCTCTCTTCCCTCTTTCCATGATTTATTAGGATACTTACTGTGAAAATAACTGGAGGGATATGAAACTAATCTATTCTGCTCATAACCTATAACTGTGCTTAATCTCCACCTATCTAAATTCTCTGAATCAACCCTAATCATCTGATCATAATCTTCATCACTTATATTAGAAGGGAGTTCTTTTCCATATATATCATGTTCCCATAATGCTGTTCCGTGTAAATCCTCTCTTTCTCTGGGCGACATATACAATACTAGAGCTCTATCTGGGCGCTCTCCCTTTATATTTAAATCAGAATGAATCCTCCACATAGCGTCTAACTCATTTGTAGACACCCTAAAGAAACTTAATATATTTTCTAAGGGCCTACCCTCTATAACCTCTAACCTTCCTAAGACGTACTGATTAAATGATTCTGGAGACTCTTGTGTATAAAAATCCTTTTCTCCTACGGTATGTTTTATAAACTTTCCGTTATTTAAATAATCGGTAGCAATTTTAAACAGATCCTTGTCAATAAAGTCATCTTGTATATGGATCATAGGGTCATAGTTATATTATTAGTAAACATTCTATATAATTTTTCTCCATCTACAGTAAAAGGGTATTCGCTTTCAGGTTCAAATGATATTTCATCCCCTTCTTTAACTCCTAAATCTATAAGTTCTTGGTTAATATATTTGACTACTCCCAATAAAGGCTCTTCTGCCCCGGGCTTTAATATATAAGAATCTTTTAACTCAGAGGGTTTAATGAAGCAATACTTCCCGTGGGCACTCCACTTGTCTTTATGTTTATATAAAAAGAATTGATCGTAATCTACAAAAAATAAATCATCTTTAAAATAACTTCTACCACTCTTCTGCCTCCCCTTCATATCATTATAAAACTTAAATACATTATGATGAACCAATAAAGTGTCTCCCTTTTGGACAGGCCCGCCATAGTCGATAGGCAACTCCATTACAGTTGCAAATCTATTCGAGACAGTATGATCTTCTTCAGATACACTTGTTATAAACTCAATACCCCCTATTTCTTTTACATTGTCATATCTCCGAGTGCTCTCGGATTTTACGATAAAGTTATACGGAGATCTCACTAAAAGTTTATATTAAACTCTAACGATATAGGTAGTGTGTTTAAAAATTCTTTCCATACATATATCTCTTCACCTTTTTGTATCCAGATTTTATAAGAAGTTTTCTGAGATTGTATAAGATGTATTGTGTGAGATCCTCCTAACACATCTTGTCCTACAATATAATGCATAGCTCCAGATTTGTAGTCTGCGCCAATTGATATTTTTCTAATGTCCATTTCATTTAATTTAGTTTAAAAAGGTCCGGTATATTCATATTTAAGAACCATATTTCCTTGTACTTGCCAAGAGGTAGATGCCGTTAAGTCTCCGAAGGTAAACATGTGGGCTTCATTATCAATTAGTTTCTGACCAGTAATAGTCAGACTAGCAGTACAGCACATTGGAGTGTTTTTGTCTATCCCTGTCAGTTCACACCGCGCAGCTTGCATAGGAACATACGAAGAATCACATGGGTCAATCTTCCATATATTTGCATAATAAGTTGCAGCTCCAGTTCCTATAAAACTAAAACTTACCGAACAGAGAGTTGCCTCGGCTGTTCCTCCTCCGCAGGACGCTCCCTCATTCTGATTTACAATCCCCGCAGTTAATTCAGCTATAGTCCAACCTCCCGCAGAGGGTGCGTTAGCCGAAGAAAAATCAAGCTGATTTGGAGAATTAAGCCCGAAAGTTGTTGTTTGATTTATATTGCCAAAAGTCATGTATGGCTGAGCAAGCATACCATTACCTATACAAAATGCCCTATTCACCGAAAAATATGTTCTTTGCTGAGTAGGCACAGACCAAGTTCCATTTCCTTCCAGGTAGTTTCCCGCTGTTCCTGCCGCAGGAACGTGACCAATATTTGCTCCTCCATTATAGGCATTAGAATTAACTACAACAACACCAGTAGTTGGAGCGATTGTTATAGGTACTCCTGTAGATGTACCTGTAGCCCCTGCACTTACTGATGACACTAAGCCTCCAGTACCTGTAGGGGTTACCCATTGACCATCTCCTCTTAAAAATGTTGTTGCTGATCCTCCTTGAGGAACAAAACCTTCATTTACTCCACCATCATATCTTTTAGGGGTTATAACAACAGACCCTGTAGTTGGACTAATATCTAAAGGAGCACCCGTAGATAGCGCTAAAGCCCCAAGACCTACATTGGTTACTGCCCCACCTGGAACAGAAGGTACTGACCAATTTCCTGTTCCATCTAAATATTCCGTTACCGGAGGAACTCCAGTAATACTTAGCGTAAGAGCGGGAGTTGTAGTGGCAGTAGCTGTCGTCGCGGTAAGGCCTGCGATAGTTGATGCAAAACTAACGCTAGTTACTGTTCCTGTTCCTGGGCCTGTATTTGTTATTGTAACCGCTCCCGTAGGGGAACTTACCGCAATTCCTGCTCCTGCTATAATACTTGTTACTCCTGTTCCTGGAGCAGCTATCCATGCGAGTCCTGATCCAGTAGAGCTTAATACCTCCCCTGCTGCCCCAAAAGAAGCTCCATCGGTGAGCTGATTAAAATCTCCAAACGGCGCAGTAACAAACGCAGCCCCTGTTAATGTAATAGATTGAGCTGAGGTATTACCAACTAATAATGTATCGTCTAAACTACAGCATGAGGTAATACTATTTACCCATTGCAGTCCTCCTCCAGTAGAACTTAATACTTGTCCTGGAGTACCAGTAGATCCTGATAAATCAGTAAAAGTAGTAGCTTGTAAGTCACCAGTTAGAGTAATACTTTGTGTAGCAGTGTTTCCAATATCTAAAACTTGCTGTAGGTTTTGACTCCCCCCTGATGCAGCTGCCCATTGAACACCTGTAACAGTAGACGTTAAAACCTGTCCCGCAGTACCTATACTAGTTCCGTCCCATAAAGTTCCTGTTAATGCAATACCAGCGGTAGTTGCTAAATTACCTGTTGCGCTAAAAGTATTATTACCACTCCATGTGTTTGTTCCTGCTGAAGTAATATTATTACTTGCTCCAAAAGTAGTGACACTTGTGCCACTAAAAGTTATTCCGACATTAGCAGCTGTATTCCCTGCAGCTAAAGTGTCTTGCAAGGTACAGCATGAAGCTGCCGAGCTAGACCACTGTACTCCAGTTCCTGTAGAAGTTAATACTTGACCGGCTAACCCAACAGATCCTAGGCCATCATTTATTGTTCCTGTAGCGTTAAAATTTAATGCAGTGCTATTAATATTTACCTGTCCACTAAAAGTACTAATGCCTGAATTTGTTAAAAAACCAGGAGTTGTTATAACTACTCCTCCTCCTACACCTGACACTTGTAGTTGCCCACTTGTCATCACAATATCCTGACTCGTAGTATTTCCTACCGTTAATACATCGTCTAAACTACAGCATGAAACTGAAGGGCTGTTAATCCATTGTATACCCGTTCCTGTAGAGCTTAGTATCTGTCCTGCTGCACCTGTAGATCCTACAGCAGTAATTGTAGTTGGATAAACAGTTCCGGTTACATTTATATTGCCAGTAAGATTTATACTCTCTATTGCTGTATTTCCTGTAGTTAAAACTGATTGCAAATCTTGAAGAACCGTTCCTGCTGCAAGTAAATCACTAACCAGAAAGGTTACCGTCTTATTATCATCACTAACATCAGTTGCAATAAGCAAGTCGCTTGCTGCTGGAAGTACCGTAGGATAGACGGTTATATTTTCAATCTTCGCCATAACTTAAAATTTAGTTATTCTATATAATATATTTAACGTAATAGGAGAGTCTCCCAATGTAGGGTTTGAACCTACAGCCTGCCAAGTCAAACTATTCCCTCCAGCGGCTATAGGATAAGCATAACCACCATTAGGAATATAAGCTTGCGCTGAGTCAGTTAATACTCCCACCCCCGTCGATGCTCCCTGATAGCTTGTTATATCTCCATTGTTAGTCAGGTAAACAGGGCCAGCAAGCGTATACGCAGTAGTATTAAAGTCTAAAAAGAATGCCGAGCTTATAGCTTGTATATATTCTCCCGTATTACATGTTAACAATACAACAGGCGCTGTAAAAGAATTTAAAATCTCAGCTGGAGTTAAAGTAACCACTAGCGTTTTAGTTCCAAAATACTCCTGAAAGTCATTTACCGTGCAAGTCTTAGTTGCATCGCTATCACTAACGTCAGTTAATATAACAAAGTCATTAGCCGTAGGAATTATATTTGGATAAACTGTAGTGTTACTTATCTTCGCCATCTTTTTTTTCTTCTTTTTCTTTTTCGGTTATCTCACCTGTTTCCATGTTAATTACAGAGTCAACGCCATATTTATCCATTAAGGATCTTTCTAAACCTTGGAATTCTGTCTTTAATTCTTCTACCCTTAAACACACTCCATGCTTTTGTAAAGATAGATCCCCTAATTGAGTTTTTAACTTATTAAACTCAGCTGTTAACTCTTGCAAACTACTTAATTCTTTGTCTTCAATTTTTTTCATTGTAATAGATTTAATTATTATTAATTTTTTACAAAGATAGTAAAACTTATCAGATATATTTTACTTCCCCTGCCCGTTATATTTTTTCTTGTATCCCGTCTGCCCTTTACTTGCATTCTTACTATGAACTCCAGGTCGTTTTTTATTGGAAGGCTTAGAGTAGGTATATGTTTTGGCTTTCGTAGCCATTACTCGTAAAAGGTTTCTCCATTATCTCCTCCCCATAAATGTTCGGTGTCATCTATATCGCCATTACTATTAGTGTCTAATACTTCATACCAACATTTTAAGTAAGCTTCGATGCTATCTTGCTCTCTTTGATCTTCTATAGAATCAAACACATATTCGCCTTGAGTAGTTCCTGTCCAGTCGGGAGTATCTTTGTCAGAGGATAGATTAATAATTACACCACCAAGTAACCCAATTCCTATTATTAATAGAAGGTATTTTAAAGTCTTCATATATATTTAGTTATTTTTTTTTGATTTAGCCCCAGCACATTTCCAACGCTTACGTGATAAATTATTAGGTGTATTAGGATCATTTCTTTTTTTCTTAGATACTCTTTTTTTTATACCTAAACTTCTTGCACAATAAGCATCTCCTTTAGATGTACCAGGCTTAACTCTGGAGCCTCCTCCTTTAGCTTTACCGGCCTGACCATAGCTTACTTTCTTTCCAGAAGAAGTAACCTTTACTTTTGCCTTTCCTTTCCTAGGAGTTGCCATTATTTTTTAGCTGTTAATTTTGCCTTCTCCCATGATCGGCCTCCAAAATAAGCCCCTATCACTGTAATCAGAACTATCTGTAATAGATCTGTCCACTTCTCTTCTACTACAAAGGTTATTTCTCCCGCATCAATAAAAATCATAATCACCGTAGATATAACTAAAAATATAAGAACCATAGGTCTAACATTTTTTGCAAGCCAAGAATCAGAATCCATATCAGATTTCCATCTGTCGGTTACTGTTTTTTCCATCTCTACTTCATAGTTGGAAATTAATTCTTTTATTTTTTGCTCTGCAGCTAACCTTTCCTCTTTACTTGTAGTTAGATCGTCAAGGACATCACCTACTCCCTTCACTAATCCTTCAGCCCCACTACTAAATATCTCTGTTAAAATACCCATCTACTTTAAATCTTTATATTCTTCGGTAGCGTCAAAGGAAGGGCATGCTTTATGGGCAAAATCATTATGACTATGTATAATAGCGTCAGGATGTAATCTTTTTAATGTAGATAATAAATGAATAAGAGAGTCTTTTTGTTCAGGAGTTCTTGTGTCTTTAGGGGTTTTGCCATCTTTTTCAACCCCACCTATATAACATACCCCAATACTGGATTTATTATATCCTTTAGTATGAGCGCCTATCTTTTCAACGGATCTTCCATATTCCATCGTTCCATCAAGACCTATAACAAAATGATAACCTATTCCTTTCCATCCTCTTTTTTTATGCCAATCATCTATAGTAGCCGCAGAAATATCTTGCCCTTCTCTTGTAGCAGCACAATGAACAATAATTTTTCTTACTTCTCTCATTTTACTTTATTGTAAAATTTATAAAATTTATATACTGTGTATATTATAGCTAAAGATAAAGAAACAAACTGTAAAATTTCATTACACTCTGTTAATGTTAATCCTAAAGCTCCGGCATTCGCCCCTAGTACTCCTACTGTATCTTTCAATTCGTTATTCATTTTTTTAGTAATCGAGTGTAGATGTTTGTATCCAAACTATTTCTCCACTCCAGGTTGATGTTTCAGTCCAATTCATAGTTGCAAATATAATAATTTTTTATGAAAAAGAATCAGTTCCTAAACGTTTACCGTCTCCAAATTTATGGTGCTTAGATTTCTTGTCTCCCCTTCCGCTTGAGCCATCTTTCCGAACTATATTAGTATGCCTTCCAGTTTTAGTTAAAGCTGTGTTGACTTTTTCTTTTCCATATATTTTATCAGCCCATGCAGTATTCAGAGTGTTAGGTGTCTTAGTCTTATTTTTCTTAACCCGTAACTTTGATTTTATTTTCTTTGGCATGTTTTAAAGTTTATAAGATAACCCTATATTAAATGAACCCTCATCTCCTTCTTTTAATCCCATGCTATAATTAGGCTCAATAGCAAGTCCTTTCCAAAGCTCATAAGAATACCCAAGTCCAATTGTTAGGTTGTCCATCATATTCTCTGTTGGAGCTTGAAATGAAGCATATAAACTATTATTTAAGTTATAACGCCCCCAAAGGTCATACTCTTCACCAGCTTTCACCATTCCTATAGTACAATTGCCATCATTTAAAGTGTAACCGATACCCATGTGGTCAGTTAAACTAGATGTTTTCCACTCTGCGCCATCTTCTGGAGCTGTGTAAGTTGTTACTACTACAAATTGTGCTGAAGCAATAAGTGTTGTTAAGGCAATAGCCATTGTTAAAAATACTTTTTTCATTTTTTTTGTTTTAGTTATTAATTATTTTTACTCGTCAATCCATCCATTAGAAGGGTCAGAAAGATAGCTCAACATCTGAGAGTGAGTGTATTTTTCTGGAGACTCCGCAATAGGAGGAATAGAATTTTTATTGAAAGAAATTATAAAGGCACTCTCATCATTATTTTTTCTAACAGTAGATGCTGAATCTTGATAAACCTCTGAGTAGTTTACTATTTCTAATTCCAATATGTCTAATATGCAATATATCATTAAGGAACATTTGTTGTAATGTTAGACGAATCCATATTAGTCATCGTCATAGTTATACCTCCTGTTTGATCTACAATAGTAGGATAAGAAGCAGTTCCTGTTGGATCGCCCATTCTCCACCAATGCTGTAAATTAGCAGCCATAGACAGAGTGCTTAAATCGTTAGGAGTTCCGCTATTATAAATTTCTATACAATCAGCGTCAGTAAGATACTTATCCCACACAGCAAACTCATCTAAGTTACCATCAAAACCAAAAGAACCAGCATTCCTTCCCATATAAAAATCACCAGTTGTATCAAAAGTAGTTGTTACGGTTTGACTTTTATTATTTATAATTGTTCCATCTTGAACAAAACCTACATTAAGTGTTGCTGAAGCCCTATTTACTCTAAACACCATATGATACCAAGTGGAGCCTGAAGCTCCCCAGGCGAAACTATCATTAAATGGTCCGTTAAACTGTAAATTTCCATTTGCAGCATTTATATACATTTGAGTCTGTAAAGTGCCTCCTGCTCCAAATGAAAAAACTCTTTGATTTGTACCTGAAATAACGGTATCAACATATATCCAGAATGATATACTGAAGTCCCCCGTACCCCCTGCTCCCAATAAAGGTACAGCCGAACCCACAAGGGATTCGCTTACCCCGTCAAAATACATTGAGTATAAGTTTGAGAATGCAGCAGGACCTGACCCTAAGCCAGCTTTAGTTTGGAAAACATCTCCCGCTATGCCTACTCCAATTCCTGTAGCCATATTACCAGAGAGCTATAATATCCGTAGCTGTAGTTGTAGCCGCTACCCTTATCACTTGTGTAGGTAAAAAAGATGCATTAGGTAAATTTGTGAATGTTATCTCTGATCCTCCCACTCCGTTTTGATCCGCCATAAGAACTGTTGCGTTTCCAGCCGTACCTACGTATAAGATACATCCAATTGTCGCCGCATTATAAATAACATAACTATCAGCCGCTCCTCCAGTTGTAGCTGGAGATAAAGCTATGTTTAAGTCGTCGGTAACGTCTGTAATATAATATGCTATTTGTGCAGTAGTATTATATACAATCGCATTCGTTTGAATACCTGCTGTTAGAAAGGTTGTTCCTGCATCGGTTAAAGTGCTCGCTACAGAAAAATCTGCAACTCCTGTTAAAACTTGTGTTGAAGGATCTGGGATACGCACTGTTGCACTTGGTATTACACTAAGTCCTCCTGATACTTGTAATTTTTGATATGCCATTTTTTTATTTATTTGTTTGAGATGCATCGTAAGGAAAAACCCTATTCAATGTATCTTTTCTTTTATTACACCCGCAGTCTTTTTTACCAGTTGCTTTAACTACTGTATCAACTACTTTTTTTATTCCTGTTGCCTTGGTAAATCTTTCGATTGAGTCTCCAAGTCCTCTGGATTTAAGTTCACTTACTTTTGTTCTTTTCATTTAATTACTTTTTACACGTACAGATTTTATACGGGCAATCAGATGTTTTGAACGTCAGCTTAGTTAATATCCAATTCCATTTACATTTAATTACTTTTATCATTTTATTTTGTTTTACATCCAAAGTTATTAGCATAGTTAGCCATCTCTACGACATGTTTAGAATACTTATCAGTCTTCTTCATCACGGCAGAAGCAGCACTACACGCATCTTTGAATCCGTTATTTTTTGCCCATGCAGTAAACTTCCCTCGGTTAGCTTTCTTTATTTCTGGAAATTTTTTAGTTCGTCCTTTACTGGCCATATCTGTTTATTTTATATCCCCTTATCTTGTCATTTGTTTATATATTGTTCCTTTTCCTTTACCAACTGGTTTCTTTTTGGTTTTCTGCATTTTAAGCCTACGCTGATCCCCTTCTCTAACTTGCATTTTTATCTGTGCAGGTGTTAGTTTCTTCTTAGGAGATCCTCCCTTGGCAGCATCCTGTATTCTTTTCTTCTGAGCAGGAGTTAGAACTTTCTTCTTCACGGTCTTTGCTCTAGCAGCTATTCTTTTTTTAGGATCTAATCTCTCTTGTATCCTCTTTTGGGCTGGCGTTAAAACTTTCTTCTTAGCAGATCCTCCCTTAGCTGCAGACTTCAGTCTTTTATTTAAGGCTGCTTTCTTAGCTGCAGCCTCTTTAGTTCTTGTAAATTTAGACTTTCCAGACTTACGCATCGCAGCTTTTTCATCCATTTGTTTTTGGAAGTTAGTCTTTTTCTTCTTAGCATTCTTCTTAGCAATCCATGTCTCCGATGGAGAATTCTTTCCTGTCTTTTTTCTTTTAGCTAGGGCAATCTGTGCACGTGTTTTAGGCATAGTTTTATTTTTTATTTTTTATTTTAAATGATCGTGTCTTGTCCATGACTTAGTATCTCTGTATGACATAGACTTATCCGCTCCATACGAATGATCATACATTTTTTTAGACATAGCCTTAGATTCATCTCTACGATCTTTTAGAGATTGTGAGCTCTTTCCGTGTCTGGATCCTAAAGACTCATCAAGTCTTGAATTGTAACCTTGTTTTTTCATAATTATTTTTTACAAAGATAGTTATTTTATTTTCTTATTTCCAAGTTGTATCCCAACGCTTAATTCCCGTTACCGCCATATTTCTTTTTTTACGAGCAGCTCTCTTTTGAGCTCTCCTTTTAGATGTAGACATCTTCTTGTCGGCTTTTTTTACCCCTTTATTATATTTGTTTTCTCTTGTTATCTTCGCCTTTTCTCCTTTTATTTTTCTATTTTTCTTTATTGTGCTTAAAGAAATCTTTTCTGCTTTTTCTGTTTTTTCCATTCGATTATAGATTTTCATCATTTTTTCTTTATAATCTGTCGGCTTTCCTCCTTTTTTACGTTTCCTAGTTTTTTTGGCAAGTTCAGCTATTTTAGCTTTAAGTTCTGCTTTTTTCTTGGATGCCTTTTTTGTTGCCTTAGCTAATTGTATATTAGTCTTAGCTATATGTTGAGCCTGCGACTCCCCTTTAGCGAACTTTAGTTTCTGTATTTTTTCCTTATTTTTCTTTACAGCTTTAGCTGCAGCTGCTTTTCTTTTTAGAGCTATTGTCTCTCTTTTTTTAACCTTAGTAATCTGAGCCATTTCTGAAACAGACTTTACTTTAGTTTTTTTGAATGAAGATCCTGCTTTTCTCCCACCTCTACTGCCTGGTCTTCCGCCACTGACAACTTTTTTAGTTTTTCTTTTTACTGCGGTTTTCGAAGGAGTCGCCTTCCCCTTACTGGTATCTCCTCTTCGATTCTTGGGTAGTTTCATTTTATCTTCTTTTTGCGGTTCTTATTTGTTTTCGAGTAGCTCCTTTCTTTTTAGCTGTGGAAACAGCCTCTCTTAAATTAATTCTTGCTCTAAGTTTTGCTTGCTTTTTTAAACCTCTTTCTTTGATTCTACTTACCTTTGCTTTGCTTCGGGTGGATATCTTCTTCACCTTCTTGTTTCCCTGAGCAACAGTCTTATCTTTCTTTTGTTGGGATAGATTTACAAACGTACCTGAAGTTATCCTCGCCGTTCTCTTTAACTTCTTAACAGTGTTTTCGATAGTCCTCTTTCCTTTAGCAGTAGATCTATCTGTAGTTTTCTTAACCCTCTTCTTCGTCTTAGTTTTACTTTTAGCTAATTTAGCTTTAAGTCTTTCTGTTTTTTTATCCCCATACATAAGTTTATTTTTTTAATTTTAGCGCCGGAAACCTATAGCTTGATTTAAGCAGTCTTTTATGTGTTCCTTTAAGCTTTACTTTATCTCCCGGCTTAGCCTTATAGACTTTTAAATTCATATTTAGCGCCTTTGCTTTATTTATTCTTGCCTGTTGATTACCACCACTAACATTGTGCTGAGTGTAAGGGTCTGTTACAGCCTTCTTTTTTGTTTTAGTGCCCCCTGTCATCTTATTCCTCTGTCTATCTGTAACCGAAGGAGCTAAGGGTTGATTTAAATTTCTCCTTACTATTGTTTTTTTATTCTTGTCTGACATAATTTTATTTTTTTCTTTTTATTGAAGGAATTGTAGCTGTTACACTTTCCATTACCCCTGTAACAATACCTTTTTTAGATTGCTTAAGGGTTGGTGTTTTAGCTAAAGGAGTAGAAAGGTCTCTACC
>TARA_R110000824_G_scaffold364689_3_pt1 | contig 33250 bp, 26 predicted proteins | sample TARA_R110000824 | Tara Oceans TARA_R110000824 (sample SAMEA4397747) | marine metagenome | biome: Polar Biome; feature: [MES] marine water layer (ENVO:01000295) within the mesopelagic zone...; material: water (ENVO:00002006), including particulate matter (ENVO:01000060) such...
AAGGCGGCTGAGGTGCGCTTTGTGACAGGGCGACTGAAGTTCACAAAAGGGGACGGAGCGACTGGGCCGGCCACAAAGGGCTCGGCGATTGTCGTGTTTACTCCGTGGTCGCAGGGACCGCCTAGCTGCCGCCTGCTGAAGCAGGTAGACGACTAATACTTTTTCTTAGCAGCCGGCCTCTTCTTCATGACCCTCTTACCAGTCTTCTTGGCATAGGACTTTGCGGCCTTCTTGCCGGCCTTTGAATACGAAAACGACTTCTTTCCTACCTTTGGCATAACAGCCTCCTTATCTGGAAGTGTAGCAATAGCCCACTTGCTGTCGAGTGAAGTAGGTGCTAAACATGGCCCATGAACTTTGCAGCAATAGCAGGAGAGTTGGTCGATCCGCCCGAGGTGCGAACCACCCAGAGTGGAAAGGCTGTTACCAATCTTAGAATTAAGACAACCCGCAAGTGGAACGGCGGCGAGTCGAGTAGTTACTGGACTGTAGTGCTCTGGGAGGGCCTGGCTCTCCAAGTCGAGGGGCTACAGGTCGGGGCCATCGTGCTCGCCTCTGGAGATCTAGCGAACCGCAAGTACACCACGCGAGACGGGGTGGATAAGTGGGTTACTGAAATCCGAGCAAAGGAAGTGGAGGTCGTCTGGGACCCAGCAGAGGGACCGTCGAGTAGTCCGAGCCAGTATGGCGACGTCGACAATGTCCCCTTCTAGGGGCTTAGGAGCCCTGGTTCGAGAGTGGAGAGTAGGCGCCGGGATGACACAGCAAGAGGTCGCTGACGCCCTTGGGGTAACTAAGCCGTATGTGTGCCAAGTCGAGACCGGGAGAACGGCGCTGACTGGCGAGCGGCTGAAGGTCCTGGCCGGGATAGTGAAGGTAGACGAGCAGCGCGTGTTTGAGGCGGGACTCGCGGAGACAGGAAAGTGTTGCTTGAAGCCCACAGACAAGCAGAGCCTAAAGGTGCTAGCCAGGCTCTGGAGAAGTTGGGAGGCCCTGAACTATGACGACCTCAATACAATCTGGAGACAGTTGCAGATTGCCGAAAAACGACTTGATGAGTGAAGGCTCCTCTCGCTGTTGCTTCGAGTGCAACCTCTGCTACCACGGAGGGCTGCTCTGCCCGAGTTGCGGCGCTACCGCCGGGGAGCCGCTACCACAAGGGGCCGCTTCGGCAGAGGCTGGAGAGGCAATGTCCGACCTGGGAGAGATAAACCCCGACGCGGTGACCTGGGACGGATTCGACTCCGCTCTGGTCGGTTACGGCTATCGGTGCGGAATGGAGCCGGTCGCCTTATACGACCGAGGCTTGATGCTCGCAGCCCTTACCTCCCGCGAGGGTATGACATGGGAGGATGCTGAAGAGTACCTGAGCTTCAACGTAGAGGGCGCGTGGGTAGGGCCAGGCACCCCCATAATAGCGGTTATCCCTTGAGGCCAGTGTATCGAGAGAGAACCAGTGTCCGGCGAAAGGACCCGGTCACCTGCGTGGGCTGCGGGCAGCAGATCCGCAAGGGCATGCGGTATCACTACAGGCAAGTCCTATATGTAGACCCAGAGAAGAAACCCAAAACACAAGAGTGGGCGGACGAGTATCTGCACGCCCCCTGTCGATGGGTTGTCTACGCCCTCTGGGACGGCGAGACTGAAGAGCCTAGCCTGGCGCCGTGGCTTCCCCCGCTACTGCGCCTGGTGGGAAAGGACCGCATCTTTCAGCTTGGGGGCGTTACGAGAAAGACGTACATGGCCCGGGGCGAGGACGAGGAAATCCCCGCCTGGAAAGACATTGGGGCCGACGGTCAACAACACTTACTGAAGTGGATTCGCGGGCAAAAACCTTCAAAACCAACTAGGATTCGGCGAATCTACGTAAATAAAACCAATTTCCCGTTCGAGGCAGACCCGCCATGGACGGCACAAGAGTGGCTGCAACTGTACGCGCCACACATCTTAGGAGACAGCGATGAGCGGCGTGACCAGCATGACGGTAGCGAAAGCGCGAAAGGCGATCCAGTCGATGGATCTGGACGAACTGAACTCGGCGAGGGACGGGGAGGTAGCGAACAAGAACAGGAAGTCGCTACTAGCTGACATCGACGACGAGATTCAACAGCGCGGCGGCGGAGAACTGCCCAGGCTTCCCGACAAGGCGGAGGCCCACGCGCCGTTGCCTGAAAACTCCTATTTCCGCGAAGCAAAAGACGGAATGGGATCGGCCTTCTACATTAAAAGAGAGGTCTAAACCAAATGGCTACAGCCGCAGAAACATCACGAAACGTCAACATGAACGAGTTTATCCGAACTCGGGTGAACCTAGATCGAGCGCAGATCGAGCACATGGTTACGCACCACAATGTCGTCAGAAACTACAAGCGACTTACCAAGGCCGGGCACGACAAGACAGAGGCCCTTGAAGAGTCCCTCAACGAGGTCTTCTGCGGCGGAATGACGCGGGACCTTCGCGTCTATAAAACGCTCGCGACCGAGGCAAACGTCAAGGCCATCGAAGACTACATCGCCGGGAAGAAGACCGAGCCCACAGAGGAGGAGCTTAATGTTCCCGACCTGCTCGACCTCAAGCCGATGCTTCGCCACGCTGAGGACATTGCACACCTCTCCTCTCTTCTTATGGCAGAGCGAGCCGGGAAGAACGCGGAAGGTAAGCCGCGAGGTGGAGTCATTAAGCTACTGTCTAGCAAGATTAGAGAGCTTGCTACGCCGGAAAGCGAAAAGCCGAAGGCATCAAAGGCTGACGTTTCTGACCTGACCAAGGACGACTAGACAGTGCCCGCCAGGGCAACGATGAGCGTTGAGAGATCTCGCAAGATCTCCGATGAGCTTATCTCGAACCCGAAGTTCAAAGACTTCGTTTGGTTCTGTGAGGAGTTCTTTAAGGTGCTGAACCGGCCCGAAACATCCGGCGGAGGCCGGGTGTCGGAGCAGGTGCTGCTTAGACTTAATCTGGTGCAGAAGGATCTTGCACAGAAGATCCAGGCAGCGGAGGACAGGGGTAGCCCCGGCCGGTTCATCATCTTAAAAGCTCGGCGCATGGGTGTATCTACCGTTGTGCAGGCCTACTTTATGTGGCGCTGCCTTACCGGGAAGCACGTCAACGCCTTCATCGCCGCCCTTGACGATACCACCACCTCCAACATCTTTGCGATGGCAAAGCGCATCCTAGAGAACCTGCCAAGCTCAGACGACAAGCCAGCCAAGAACAAAGAAGAGGCCCTGAAGAAGATAAAAGAGTCCCCATACGACATTCGCCCAGAGCGAAGGCTGGACAACGTCAACCAGCTATGGTTGGCCCACAAGAACGACGCGGACGCCGGCCTCGACAGTCGCTATGAAGTAGTAACCGCGAAAGCCGTGAACTCGACGCGAGGCTTTGAGATCCACCTGTTTCATGGCTCCGAGGTGGCGTTCTGGGAGTCGCCCTCAGAGTTCATGCTTGGACTGAACCAGTGTCTGTCTGACGACCCCAAGACTCTAGTGGTGCTGGAGAGCACCGCCAACGGAACAGGAGGGTACTTCTACGACGAGTTCTGGGCCGCGTGGAAAAAGGAAGACAAGTTTGGCAACCCGATAGAGACCGAGTGGGAGAGCATCTTCTACCCGTGGCACGCGATGCCGAGCTATTCAAGGCCCCTGCGACCCGGCGTTACAGAGGCCGACTTCGTGAGCGCCTGTGACGACATCCTAGTCGGCATGCTCGCCGAATACGACCTAACCGTTGAGCAGGCCAACTGGGCGAAATACACCTGGGCGAACAAGTGCGCCAGGGACTGGGACCTCTTTCGCCAGGAGTACCCAGGAAAGCCCGAAGAAGCCTTTGCCTTTGCGTCAAGCAGGGTCTTTTACGAACCAGACATTGTTCACATCGAGACGGCCCACGTTAAGCGGCCTGAGTTCGTTGGGGCGATTGTCGATGTCGTAAAGCCGGTTGATGGCAGGCTGAATGAGGCAACTCAGATGGAGCCAGAGCTTCAAGGCGACCAGAGGGGAGGGCTTTGGGTGTGGGAATACCCGCAGCCTGGCGCCGAATACGTCGTCTCTGTCGACCCCAGCGCGGGAATGACAGCCGGCGACAACACAGCAATTCAGGTCATTCAGGTGGACAACCTGTCGCAGGCGGCTGAGTTTGTCGGAACTATGGGGCCGATGGAGACGGCCGAGATGGCGGTTCTCTTGAGCCTCTTCTACGAAAACGCCCTGCTGTCGTGGGAAGTTAACGGAGTCGGTCACGCCGTTTCCGCTGGCGTTTTGCAAACGTCGTACTGGCGGCTGTTTGAGCGGGAAAATGTAGAGCGGGATGGCTCCGAGAGTCGCATAGGATGGTCAACGTCAAGGTCTTCAAAGCCGGTAATGGTGACGCTTGGGGTTAGTCTCGTCACCAGAAAGGCGGCGGTTATTAGATCTGAAAGGCTCCTGTACGAGCTACGCTCGTACCGGGAGTTCACCAAGAGAGGCATGCGCGCCGGAGGAATCGTTGCCGGAGAAGAAAAGTTCGGTAGAGTTCGTTATGGAGCGCCGCCCGGGGACCACGACGACGCGCTTATGTCGTGGCTACAAGCAATAGCAGTCCTTGAAATGGAGGGCCTTTGTGGTGTAGGCGAAGTAAACGCACAGGCAAGTCGCAGAGTAAAAGACCCAAGGACAGAGATCATCAAGAGGTGGGAGCAGTCCCAGGAAGAACTGGAGCGAGACGCTTTAGTTCCTAGATACATAGGCAATGATTGGATTTGATTATGAAGTTTGAGCCCGAGAAAATACCAATCAAGCCCGAGGACGCTGATCGCCTTTTCCGAAAGGTGCTTGATGCCAGGGAATTAGCACATGACCAGCAATACGTTGACTGGTCCGCGCTACTGCAAGCGTACAAAACGGGCCGAGTAGAGGCTGGCCCGCCTGGCTTGCGCGTGATCGCGACAGCGGTTGAGTCCACCCTTACGTTCATCGCAAATCAAGACCCGAGCTTCTATTGCCAAAAAAGGAGACCCGGCGACGACGAAGACCGCAAGGCTAAGATCGGAGAGTCTGCCCTGAACTATGAGTGGGCTGAGGGTCGCTGCGGACCAGAGGCGTTTAAGGCCGCCATGGACGCGCTTATTTGCGGCGCTGGGTTTGTGCGGGTTGGCTACGACCCGAGCGGCATGTTCGTTCCCCTTGCTGATTACGAGGTCGATCACGACGAGCCAGAGGGTTCGGACGACCCAGACATTAGGCTCTTGACAGACTTGCTTGAAGAGGCCGGCCTCCCAGTTGACCACCCACAAGCTCACCCATACATCCAGCGCCTCTCCCCATGGAACGTGGTCCTTCCCCCAGGCTATGAAGAGATCCGCAACATGCCGTGGATTGCCGTCCGCCACCTTCTCCACATCGACGACGTGAAAAACGACTCTCGATTCAAGAACGCTAAGGGCCTACAGGCGAACCGGGTCCTCCATGACGACAAGATTGAGACTCAGTCCCCCTGGCCTGGCTACTCCCTGACAACTAAAGGCGAGCCCGAGCACATAGAGGTGTGGGAGATCTGGTATCACACTCGCGCCAAAAGGATGATTCGAGACGGCACGGGAAGGCGGAAAGCCAAGATGGTTCGCGAAACCAGAACCCTGTGGCTAACAGAAGCTCCCGAAGAAAACGCGAACAAAAAGACTCCCGTCGTCCTAGCGCACAAGCTGAGCTACTTGGACATGGGCGGATACCCGCTTGAAGAGATCCGGTTCTCATATACGCCTAATAGCTTTTACGGCCCATCTATGGTGGAGCGCATGCTTCCCGTGGCGCAAGACGTCCAGAGGCTTTGGGACGCGGCGACCTCAGGCCTTGAGCGGTCGCTCGCAATGAAGACATTGGTTAAGAAGGGTGTACTGGACGCGACGGCGAGAAGGAAGCTCGCTTCGTCAAACCCAGAGGTTGTCGAGGTTCAGAGCCGAAATCTTGGGGCCGACGTCCGCAACTTGAACATCCCAGCATTTCCCCAGGAGATGGCCTTCGTGATGAACATGGCCAGGGCGTTTGTCGCCGAAATGGGCGGCGGCGATGAGGCGATGCGCGGGTCCCGATCTTCAGCAGGAACGGCTACGGAGGTGGCGTATAGAGCGCAGATCACCGAGGCAACGTCAGGCTCGAAGCTGGCGTCGTTTGAAGGGTTCCTGTCCCGCGTGGCCCAGAAGATCCTCAAGCTCATGCAGCAGTTCTACGACGCCCCCCGGTGGGTGCAGATTACCGGCGACGAAGAGGCCGAGTTCGTTGAATACACCCGCGAGGAGATTCGCGGAGACCTCTCCGTCGGCGTCCACGCAGGCTCAACCAAGCCCGCTGGGCCAGAGGCAGAGCGACAAGCCCTCATAGGGTTTATGGGAGCCGTCGGGCAGATCATTCAAACCATGTCCGCCATGGGCGCTCAGCCAGATGTGGTCTCTGAGTTCATAGAAAAGGCGATGAGGTTGTGGGACCAAGACTCCCCGGCGCTCTTGGACGCCTTTGCGGAAATTGCCGAAAGCGGAATGAAGGCCGCAGCAGGTGGTCAGCCATCGCCTCAGGCGGTGGGCGAGGGCGCAGCGGCTAACCCGGTGACCGGCGAACCACTGACAAATCCAGCGACGGCGGCCCCCGGGCCAGCACTAGCTGACCTGGGCGGGGGTCTAGGTTAATGCTTTATACGCTCAAGTGCGACCACCCAGCGTGCGGAAACCTTCAAGAGCGAGGCATGACCGCAGACGCCGTCAAGGCCGCTGAGGGAAACGGGTTCCGAAACATACCTCCTTGCCCCAGGTGCGGTAGAAGGTTCAGCTTTCGCCTGGCCACAAAGCAGGAGCGACAAAACGCTAAGGTTTTAAGCAAGTAATGCCCGCATACACATTCGACTGCTCTAAGTGCAAAACGTCAGGCGAGTTCATTCTCACCTACACCTCCTACTGCGAGGAGAGGGAGAGTTCGTTTTCTGAAATGAAGTGCCGATCTTGCGGCAAGGCGGGCTCTCTCGTGCGAAACGCCATCGCCGACATGAAGAGCCAGTATACGGAGAAGCAGCAGTTCTACGACGACACGATGCCGAAGGAGGTTGCCGGCCAAGGCGGATACTCCCGCGAAAGAAAGCGGCTGCTCAAAAGCGCCCGGCTGGTTGAGAAGGGTGACGCGCCGAAGCTGAAGAGTCGACAAGTGAAGACTTATACCCTCGAAGAGATTCGAGCAGAACGCGCCGCGAAGGACAATAAGGGGCCGGTAAACCTCGACAAGTAGCGACAATTTGTCAATCGGCACAACACAGTAGTGACAATATGTCACGAACATGCTTGACAGGGACATCCTGTCACTGGAACATCAAGGCAATTAAACCAGGGAGACTAAATGTCAGACGCCACTCTCGGTAACGAGGAAGCTGTCGCCCCCGAAGCTGATGCCGGCAACCCGCCAGGGACCGACTCTCAGCAGATGGAGGCAGCAGAAGAATCGACCGGCGAACAAGGCCAGGGGTCCGAAGGATTCTTTAGCGGCAACCCAATGGAGCTACCGGACGACGTTCGGCCGTTTTACACATCTATGCAGGGGCAGTTTACGCGGTCCATGCAAGATGTGAGGGCTCAGGAAACTGACCTCCAGGCCAAACTCGACCAAGCCGACGAGCAACTTAGAGAACTAAACCTGCTAAAAGTTAGGTACGACGCAAAACCCCAAGCAACCGCTAGCCCTGAGGCTACCGGGACGGCAGGCCCATCAGGCCTGACCGATGAGCAACTCTCCGAGAGAGTTTCCAGCTTGGCTCGTGATGGGAAACCATTTGAGGCGCTCTCCACACTTGCAGACGTTTTGAGTGAGCGAAAAGTCGCTGCGCTCAAGACGACCTACGACCAGAGGCTCACCGAGCTTCAAGGTAAGGTCGAAGGACTGCAAGGCGCTGTTCAACCAGCGCAGGAGCAACTTGAAATCCGATCAGCGTGGACCAGATTGCAGCAGGAGCGGCCTGAGTTTGCAGATCAACGGGTGCAGCAGGAGATCTCGAAAATTGTAGCTAACCCCCCGCCGCGAGTTCAAAAGCTCATGGCTCAAGGTATGCACGAATCGGCCCTGGAACTAGCTGGACTACAGGCCATTAGATCCGTCGAAACTCAACAGGCGGTGACATCGGCTCGACAAAAACAAAATGCTGGACTACCGCCAGGCAAAGCGAGTGGAGCGTCTGACAACGGAAACTCCGGTGTCGACTGGAATGCAAGCGTTCGTGAAATCATGAGCGCCGTTATTTCCAACGACGAAAACCTCACAAGAAGCCTGGGCTAATTATCTAGGAACTATAGATGCCTAATACAACCTCGAATCTCTCAACCACCACAGCGGATTATACCAATCTGCTGTCCCAGACCTGGGGCGCGTTGTGGCGGCAGCGGATCAGCCTGATCGTTGATCAGTCTCCGCTTCTCCACATGCTGTTCTCCAAGGGCGCTGTCCATTTTGAGGCCGCTCCTTGGGCCGCACGCCCCTTCACCCACGCAACTAACCCGAACATTCAGGTGTACGAGGGCGCTCAGGTATTGAATGCCGCGACGTTCCAGCACACCAAGATGTTCCGCTACATCCACTGGGGACAGATGTCCTGCCAGTCGGTGGTTCCCACTGACGACGTGGACAAGAACGAGAACGCGAAGAACAAGATCGCGTCCTTGCTTGAGACCGAGCAGTACATTGCCGCAGAAACCATGCGTCAGTTCATCGAGGAGCAGCTTCACACTGCATGGGCCAGCAATGGCGACATGGAGGGTCTGGCTGACTTTATTGAGTTCGCCCTTCCGGCCGCTCAGGCTGCTACGGTTGGAGAAATCGCCAAGAGCGTGCCTCTTAACCATTTCAATCAGTACAACCAGATCGCTGGTGGTTTCATGACCAACGGCGTCCCCGCCCTCAAGAAGCTCTATCGTCAGTGCAGCCGTTACGGCCGTCACCCCGACTTGCTTCTCGTGGACAGCGACGTTTACGACGGTTACGAGGAGTGGCTTGGACCAATGCAGCGTCTTCAGGACGAGGCGATGGCCAATGTCGGTTACGAGAACGTGATGTTCAAGGGCGCAGTCATGTGTCCCGACTACAACATCACCGAAGGTAGCGGGCAGATCTACATGCTCAACATTACCGGCAAGCGCCCGAGCCAAGATGTTGGCTTCAACTTCGACCCCGGCATGCTTGATCCCGTCAAGGGCAAGACTCGCGGTCCCGTTGACCAGGGCAACCTACAGCTTTGGATTAACCCCAACGCTTTCTTTACTCCCTCGCCCTGGCGCGAAGGAGAGGATCAGCACGTCTTGAAGTCGAAGACTCGATTCCACGCCATGCTAACCATTTCTAATCTCCGCGAGCAGGGTTGTTCAGACTTTGCCGGCGGCGTTTACTCGGCATAGAAGGGGCTTACTGATATGGCTTCTGGATACGGAAAAAGCAAAGTAATCTCGGTCTACAACGGCACCGTCAACAGCGGCGCCGCGGGCGTCGACCTGGTGTTCGGAGACGTTGTCATGATCGACCCGAATGGTTCGATCACGACAGAGGGCCCCACCGTCATTGACGGCGCTGCCGAGCTAGCCGCTCGCAACACCTTTGGCGTCGTCTCTGGCAAGAAGGGCATTCCCTCTGGCCAGTCCGGCCCCATCATTGTCGCCGGCGAGGCTTACGCGATGGTCGCAAACGACGGGTCTGGCGACATCGTCGCTGGCGCGTTTCTCGATGTGAGCAATACGGCATGGGGCGCTGCCACCACTCCCGCCAACGGGGCTGCTGCTGCGGCTGTCTCCTTTGAGGAGTCGGCGCAGGCCTCGGGTGCTGCTCTCGGCGCGATTGCCAGCGAGACCACTGCGGTACCCCTCCAGGCGTTCTTGGGTAAGACCCGCGCCAGGATGATCAACGGGACAATCGCGGCAACCACTGTGGGCGCCCTGCCGGCCGCGAGCAACACTCGCACGCTCTGTCTTGTTGAGGTATTCAACAACCCGAACTAACTCGGGTCCAGGCCGGGGTTCCCCCGCCTGCGCCCAGCACGCTTGAAGGCGGAGGAGCTTCGGCTCCTCCGCCAACCAAGCCGATAGGAATATAATGGCAACTGCAACTGCACCTAATGGCTTCGGCCGCCCCGCATGGGACGCGATCCGAAACGCTCGCCAAGTTCACGGATGGGGCCTTGTGCCAATTACCGTCCGAGTTCAGGGACATTCTGCCACCTTTACTCGCCCGCTTTTCGTTGCCCCAACTCAGGCAAATGGCGGCTACTGGAAGATCGAACGCGCCAACGTGGTCACGGACACCACTATTGCTGGTGACGGATCGAACTACTGGAAGCTCTCGCTTGCAGTGGGCGGCGACCTGCTTGGCGATGAGATCTCAAACCTTGGCTCTACTCCCGCAAACGACATCGTTGCAGGCACCGCCTACACTCTTGACATTAACGGTCCAGAGGACGCGCACCCCGCAAACGTGTTTCTCGCCGCAGGAGACGTGCTACTCCTCAACGCAGTCAAGGTTTCTTCTGGTGTGGACCAGAGCGCCACGGATTTTTTCGTTCAAGTCCTTATGCGGCACACTCCGCCTAATCGCTAAAATAAGTTTCCGCATCGGGGGCGGGGTGTTGGCTTGCATTAGCAAGCCGGCCCTGACCATGCTCCGCCTCCGGTGCGGTCTCTAAGGGGTTGCTGTGGACTTCCGCACGCTAAAGCTAAGGCTCGCCCGAAGGCGCGGCTTCGATGGAAACCCCGACCGCCTTGGCCAGTTCATCAACGACGCGGTCCAAGAGATCTGCGGCGCAAGGCCTCAGTGGTCCTGGCTTCTTCGCCACCACCAGCTTGAAACTAAGCCGCCCATGACAACAGGAGCGGCTTCAACTGGCGACGTGGCTACCGTGACAGCGGGAGGGCACGCAGTAGAAGACGTAGCCTTAGCCACTACCGACTACACCCTTACCGGCAACCTAATTGCCCTGCCAGACGATAATTGCTACCGGATCTCGTCGGTTCGCAGGACAACCAAGAAGGGCGGCAAGCTAGCGATCTACACCGAGCAGCCGTATCGAGGCGCCAGCAGCGCCACCGCCACATGGAAGCTGTATTACGACGAATACCCCCTGCCCCCAGGCACCGCGTCCGTCACCTCTGTAGTCGCAACAGGAAACGGCTGGACATACCCCGTAAGGCAGACCCCAGCAAGACACCAAGCCGTTCACTCGCTCGCGACAAGGGACGCGGAGGCCAGCCCGCTCACCTACTCGGTGATGACACACTCCCAGATACCGCGCATCCCCGACGCTCAATGGAAAAGCAAAGACCCGGGAACCCTGCATGGAGTACCCCTCTCAGGCGCCGGCGCCGCATCAGCCCTCCCAGAGGGGGTTTACTACTACTGGGTCGCCAACAGGGTTCATCACACAAATGAGATAGGCCCACTCAGCGGCCCCATTAAGGTGAATAAAGGGCAAGACCCGATACAGCTAAAGAACCTGCCCGGCATGCACGACTACGGGCTTCGGGTTTTTAGGTCCGTTCGGGCGGGCGAAATAGGGTCGAAGGAGTCCCTAGACGTCCCCCCGCCAAGGTTTCTGACCGACATCGACCCAAGCCCAGGCTTCCCTCCCGTGATACTGGGCAGTTACGTTGACGAGACAACCGACGACGTACTGGGACACCATCAAACAAGCGCCATGTATCTGGCTCCGCACAGTAGAAGCCACGGCAACCACCGCATCCGGTTTTGGCCGCCAACAGACAAGCATTACCTTGTGGACGTTCAATACTACATCCAGCACCCTGATTTGATCATGGACGACGATGTCACCCTGGTCCCCGCACAGTATAGCTCCATCATTTTGGACTTCGCCGAGGCCCTCGCCCTGGGCGAGGAGGAGAACTTCTCGGCGGCTCAGGCAAAACGGTCTAACGGCATGCAGAAGCTGGACGCCGCAGCCATGGCAGAGGACGTGGACCCAGGGACTACGTTGATCGTTGGCGGCGGAGACTCCCTAGCAGGAGCCAGGGAGCTTGGCGGCCGGTGGCCCAAGCATGTGAGCTAGTCGATGGCTAGGCAAGCCACGGGTCGCAAGGTCAGGGCCTTTCCCGTCACGACTACGGGGCTATCTGAGAATCTCTGGGTTGAGGCTGGCTCGGTAAGCGAGATCGACGGCGTTGTTTTTCGCGTAACGGGGGAGGCAGAGTCGGCTAAGGGCGTGCGAAGGCTTGTGGATTGGCGGCCAGCGTCGACAGACACCTGGGACCTGCCCCAGGTCAACCCGTTCAAGTCGTCCACCGGCAGCGGCGGCTCTCAGATTGACGCGATAACAGAGTTCCGAATCCCGAAAGGGCCCTCCGAGCTAGTTCTTTCCGAGGGAACGCGAATACTCAAGGTCAGGAATCGGCGAGTTGATGTAATTGCAGACAACCGCCGCCAGCCCCGCTCGCCAGGAGAGGGGACGAGCTTCGCCACACACGGAGAGTGGTTGTATATAACCAACGGCGCTGACGGAAACATAAAGTGGAACGGGGACTACGTTTCGCCGGTTGGCGTGGCTGAAACTCCATCCCCTTCGACGGTTAGCGGCGCACTCAGGGAGGACTCTAGCGGGTCTGGTCCCGCAAGAAAGGAGTGGGGGATAAGCGTAGAAGACCTCCTGACCTACACATGGGACTATCGCGCCACGTTCGTTAACTCCGCCGGGCAAGAGGGGCCGGCATCCCCCATCGGCTCGCCGTTCATCCCGTCTGGGTCTGGCACATGGAGCGGCAAGGCTACGACCGCGATTGCCATTGTTAAGATTGAACTCCCCTCGCCGGCGAGCCCCGATCTGCCCTGGGTAAATGTGTATAAGCGGGCGGCGGACGGCGACTACTACTATTTTCGCACGGTCCCTGCGGGCACAAGTGTTATTTGGGATGGAGACGCCCCCCTCGTGGAGGCGTCCATGGGGGAGCTTATTGTTGAGGATCGGGGCCAGCCCCCTACCTGCCGTTGGGTTCAATTCTTTCGTGGACGTGCTTACTACGCTGGGGTTAAGGGCAAGGAGGCGTTTGTTTGGTACTCAAACCCAGGCTTCCCAGAAGAGGTGCCGCTGTTTAATTTTTTCGACGTTGGCAGTAGCGACGGCGAGCCAGTGACCGGAATGGTCTCCTTCTCCGACAGCGTAATCATCTTCAAAGAAACGTCGATGTGGCAGATCACCGCGCTGGCAAGCGGCGATCCGGTGTTGACAAAGATAGACAACGGGGTAGGGAGCATCGCCCCCCGCGCGGCAATGGTCGCCTACGACACCCTGGTGTTTGTCAGCAGACAGGGGGTCTACGGGTTTGACGGATCACGCGCAGCCCCCATGTCAAACAAGCTCGGCAAGCTATGGCAAAGCGTGTCACAGGAGCGCGTTATTGACGCCGTAGCGTGGAAAGACGAGGAGACCCGCCGGGTACACATCGCCTTGCCGATAGACAACAACGACTTCTTGGACGTAGAGCTAGTTCTTCACGTCGCTAACGACTCGTTTTCAACCGTCGAGGGCCGAAGAATCACTGCCGCTGGAAGTTACAAGGACATGCTTTTGCTTGGGGTGGTGGACACTAACGAGAGGCCGGAGCTTGTTGTTACAGGCCTGAGCCAAGACATGGAGGTCTTTTCGGCGGAAGAGGCTCTTGATGTCGCGGGATCGGTAGAGGTGCTAGGGACTCCAGAAAGAGCAGACGCTGGCGTAATGAACTCAAGGGTGAGGTTCGGACCATACGACCAGACGTCTGTTGGGTGGTCCCATAACGAGTCGATGGAGGTCATCGGGGTCGACGTGATTATGGGGTGGACGGTGCGTGGAGAACTCGACGTTCGCTTGTATAAGGATCGAGAAAACATCCCCGACACAGAGGCGACGTTTAATCACGCCGAGCCAGGGTCGCACCAAAACAACCAAGAGATGTCCGACCTGTCTTACTTCCCAACCCAGGCTAGCGAGCTTTACGGGTGGGGGGAGAAGCGATGGAACGACTCGGTTTGGACTGGCCGAAGGCAAACCAGGCACCGGCTGATGTTTCCAAAGGCGGTGAAGTGTCGAGAGATTGAGATTGAGTTTGAGGCAAAGCGGACCACGATAGAAGAGACTGTTGTGAAGAAAGTCGGCTCCAGCGCAAGCGACACCGACGCCGTCTCCATTACCGGCAGCGACGGCCGAGACCGCCAAGTGTTCAGGCGCGACGGCCCCCAAGACATGACCCCAAGCAGGGGGAGGGACGCGCCGGTTCTGACGACCGAAGTGGTAAGCAGGGACAAAGATCCTGACCCGTTTGAGATACACGGGTTTGTGCTGTGGCTTGTAGCTAAGGGCGCTGAGAGGCAGCGGTAATGCCAATCCTCGCGCACGACAAAGACGTCCGAACTAGGCCACGGGAAATATCCGAGCTAAAAAAGGCCGTTAAGGGCGCTGGGCTTGGCATACCAATGACGCTTCCGCTGGAAAGAGCCGCGCAACTTGCCATGAAATTGATCGGGGCTGGAGGTAGAGTCGACCTAGACGCCCCTATGTCTATCCGAAGGGCAATAACCATGATCAAAAATCGGCAAGCAGGCAAGGAGGGCGACGAGTGACCTACTATCGCCGCCGATATGGATACCAGCAGACCGGGTGGGCCGACGACCCAGACGAACTCCACAGGGAGTTTCATCGGGTCACCTCGGCCCTGTCTAGCTTTGACCAGAACAGCGTCGGGGTAAGGTCCCTAAACACCGGCTTGGTTCGCAACGCGACGTCTGCCGACCACACCGGCCTCTCAGACTTCAGGGCCGAGTTTAGCCAGGACTTCCCGCGAGACGACGACCGCTCTGGCAGCATGGGGGTGACGTCCCCGGCGACCCATTCAGGGGATTCAGCCCAGGGGTATGTCACGTACTTCAGCACACCATCGCCGGCCGTGTCGTACCCAGGGCATCCGTGGGCCGTGCAAAACGTGTCGAGAGTTCACCGAATGGAGCGCGACTCGGGGAGGTGGTTTCGGCTAGCCGAACGAGATGCGAGCCTCTTGGGGGCCCCCCAGTACAAAGAGCCCCTCAAGATGAGGGTCAATCCGTCCCTAGAGGGGCCGTGGCTAGTTGCGGCCACGGTGTCATTTAGCGAAAACAGCCAGTATGTGGGCGGCTTCGTCGACGACCCGTGGCGAGCCGTTTGTGAGTTTAGAGTGTCGACGTCTACGGGACAGTCCATTCCAGGCCGGGCGGTGGCGACCCTGGGGCACAGGGGCGGAGAAATCGACTTGCGCGAAGCGACACCGCTTTTTGTGTCGACAACCATTCTCCCTCCAGGGAAGTGCGACCTCAGGATTGAATACCGAATAACGTGGAACGCTGGACAGGCCACAGCGGTAACCCCAAACATCTGGGTTACACAGGCCCAGATGTTTGCCATTGGACTGCTCAGGTAATGCCAAAGCTAAGGCTTCCAAGGAACCTAAGGGGCGTTGACGGTGAGTTGAACGACGGCCAGGCAGTGTTTGACAACCTCTCTGAGGTTGAAAACACTTGTCACCACCTGAACTGGGAGAACGTCGTTGATGGCGCTTTAAGCGCTGAGCACTTTAAGGCCACGCCAGAAGGGAACGTGCCCCTTCCCGGCCACTTCACAAAAAGGTTTCACGGGATGCGGCAGGATGCGTTTGAAAGATCCGACGACGGCGCGGTTACCTCCGTCCCCAACCTGAGCTACCTAGCCACTTCCGCCGGTACGTGGGTTACCGTTGCAACCATTGCCGTCGGCCCCGTTTCGATTGAGCCGCCAGGAACGTCGCCAAATAATGGCCAGTCTCGTATATTTTTAATAGGACAGGCGCATGCGACCGGGGAGTCGGGGGGCTACGACACCTTCGGGTCTCCTTTAGAAAAAGAGGCTCACTTTTTGCGCTTTGTGCACGGCAGCGCCCTCGGGAACCAACACACACACCCGAGGCCTATAGGCACTGCGTCAGGGGCATACACCCCAGGCATCATTCACTCATTCATTCCAACCCAGACCCACACCACAGTCAGCTTGCAGTTTATGGCCCACCACCCTGGGGGCAGCAGCGGAAACCTATCTCAGGCGCTGAGCATTACCGATGCAAGCGTTGTGGCCTTTGAGGTGAACAAGTAATGCCTGTAATTAGCCTGACTGTTGACCCGAGCATGACCACAGGCGGGCTTATGAAGCCGGAGCACCTTACGGTGCCCCTGGCGGAGCTTGAGGGGTATTTCCAGGGAGGCGCGGACTACACGTCGTTTTTAATGGAAAACGCGCCGCCGCACGATCAGTCTCTTTACGGCAGGAACTTTAGGTCAAGGGCGGTAAGCGACGTGTTTAGGAACAGGGAGGATGAGCCCTGGTCTTATGGGTGGGACGACACCATTGATGGCGACCCCGTCGGAGTCCCTTGGGATGTTGGAAATGGCCAAGTATGCGTGGTGCCTGGATGCTCTATCCGCTTCTTTGCTAGGGACACGATTCGCTCGGTTATGGTTAGTACTTCGTTTGAGTACTCCCTCGGCGAGAACTTTGACTCTGAGTGCAGGTGTGAGGTTTTGTGGGACGAGGATGAGGGAGGATTGAGGCACAACACAGCCCTGATTCGCCCCAAGATCGGGTACTCATTCGACACCCACGCTCTGCACCCAATGACGTACTCAAGCACCTTCGCGCAAAACCTTCGGTTTGATAAGTGGGATCGTGTCGCCAAGCCTGGATGGCACAGCGTGACGACAAGGGTTTCTACCGGCGGGTCGACGGGGGGAGTTAGCTCTCTTATTAGGATCTCAAGAGCAATCGTTAGCGTAGTTGCGGTTTATAGGTAGAATCTGACATGGCCTACAACCTTCCACAGAGCGAAAAAACGCTGCCGATGCTTCGGTCTATCGGAGAGTCCCGCGACTCCTCCATCGACAACATGATCGCGGGCTATTTTCAGGGCGCCGGAGGCCGGGTGCTTGGCAACCTGGCCCAGGCTGAGGCCGGGACACTCAACCGCATTAACGAGGTCATGGATCGCGAGACCCGGCTGCGGGTTGCTAACGAGAGCCGCGACTGGATTGAGAAGGAAAACGAAAAAAGGACTCGAAACCAGGCCATGGGAAACATGCTCCTCAGTGCCGGAAGCTCCGTGGCCGGCGGCGTTCTGTCGCAAATACAGACCGAAACCGACAAGGCCCTGAAGGTTCCCCCGCGAAAGACAGACAAGCAGATTGAAAAAGAGGACCTCGCCGAGCTTGGGGAGTTAAACGCGAAAGCCAACTACCAGGCTGCGCTAGAGAAGCAGGCAGCGGGGCTTACGAATGCCCCGGCGGCGCCCTCTAACATTGCCGTGATACCAGCCACCGAGCCTGGAACAGCCCCCCTCAGGATAGACCTGTCCGAGCGCGCCGCTGCCCCGTCGGTGGAGAACCTTATCGCTGAATACGCCGCCCGCCAGAAGGCGGCGCGGGGGCCCAGAATGAGGGTCGACGGCGGCGCCGAACTTCTCAGTCAGGCCCGCGCCAGAGAGACCCTTGAGAGGGAGCCCTTGAGGGGGCAGCCCACAAAAGACACTCTCGACCGGGCAGAGGCCCTCTTGCTCGCCGAGCGCATTCACGAGGGCGCCGTGCCCAACCTCCCGCCCGGCCCAGCCACAGCGGAGCAGCTATGGGGCGCGGCGGCCCTTGCTCCCAAGGAGTCAGGGCAAGTAATTCGCAACCCTGCCGGGGGCGACCCGTATGAGTACACAAAACTAAACAACGTGTGGTACACCAGAGACCCGCGCTCCGGCGGCGGGTGGAGCACGTTGCCAGCGAAAGCGGTGCCGCTGGTTGAATCCTGGGTAGGGGGGCGATAATGGGTCCTGTAGATATTGCCTATTCAGTATCCCTTGGCCGAGGCGGGTCAACTGGCTCGGGCAAGGACGAGGGGTTTCTACTCCCCGACTCTGAGTACCTTAAAACCCACGGCTACTTTGAAAAGGCGGCAGAGGCGGCGCAAAAGGCAAATCGCATTGGCGGGGCCGTCGGTCGCGGCTTGAAGCAGCGGCAAGGCAGGTTCCTTGAGGCCCTGGGCTTGGGCGGAAGTTACGCAGATAAAGCAAAGGTCACCCTTGCTCCTGGCGTGCGGAAGATCGGGCTCGAACTAAACCCGGGGGTTCAGGAGGCGTACATGGCCGAGATAAACAAAGGCATGGAGACGTTGAGAGGGGTGCGCCAAAACGTGTCTTCGGGACTAAGCACGGGGGCCTCGCTTGAAGGCATTATCGGCGGTGCAATTCTCAAGTCGAACCCGTTCACGGCAGCCTTCGCCCCTCTTCACGAGGGGATTTCCGCAGGCAAGGGCGCCTTCTATTCTGCCGCTCCGATGGCGGTTCCGGCCATCGCGACAGCCAAGTCAGAAGAGGCGGGGACGCTCTTAGATCCTCAGTCAGAGTATGAACGCGCCATTGCCAGAATCTCCGGCGGCGGCGACTCAAGAACTAGCGCGACCAACCCAACAGGTCGCGGCGGCGGCGGCGCTGACTTCTATCGGATGCTTGGATAATGGCGACCGCTAACGACTGGCAAAATTATATGAAGGTTATTGAGCCCCTCAATACCCAGGGGTTCGCCAACAACCTAAGGCTCGGCATAGCCGCAGGGGAGGCCAACGCCAAGGATCGGCTTCTTGCTCGGCAGTTGGAGGACAAGCAGCGGGCCGAGGACGCCGCGCTAGCCGGGTCGATTCACGGAACGCCACGAGCGTCCATGGCGCCGCCCGGCACCTCAAGCCCAGCCGCCTCCGCCGGGGCGGGCGACCCAAACCTGACACAGCAAGCCCTTGCAAGGGGTATTGACGTTCGGGCCCCAGTTACCCTGGAAGACCTCGTAATCAAGAATCAAAACTTCGCGCCAACCTACTTTGACGGGACTCCATTGGAGGGGACCACCGCAGACGTGGCGACTGTCCGGCAGTACCTAACGAACCCTCGGAACGTGAACACCCTCCCTGAGATGAGCCGCGAGGACTTAGAGCGGACCCTCTCAGAATACGGCGACTATCGAGGAGACCTTCTCAGCGAATTGGGGCAAAACCAGGCCGCTCGACAGGCGGACGTCCTGCGGGGCCTGAGGGCTGCGGATGTGTCTCAGCAGGCAACCGCGCTCTCCCTTGATCCTAGATTGAAGGGGGCAACCCCCGAGCTACTTAGACAGCTTGCCGGCGCAGAGCTTGATCAGGAGGCGGTCAGCCCCTTGCTTGAACGAGCCTCAGACGAGCGCCAGACAGCCATGTCTAGCGCGGCTGGGCGCAGGCAGCAACGCCGGCTCGACAAGCAGTACCAAAACGCGGTCAACATTAGGTCTGACGAGTTAGTGGGGCCCCTCATGGAGGGCGGGATGTCCGCGAAGGACGCCCGAGCAGCCGCAACCCGCCGAGCGTCTGGCGAGCTTAGCCCTGTGTATGTCGACGCGGAGTACAAGAAGTCGCTTCAAGAGGGGAAGGGGCGTTCGAGTGAGTCAGATCGCGGGGGTTATGCCACCAGAGTCAACTCGGTCAGGGAAATGTTGGAATCGCTTCCGGCCAGCAAGAACTTCTCAGCATCAGCGAAGGACCAACTCGCAGTCGCTGCGGCGAATGACGAGGTCCTGTATCGGAGCCTGACAACTAAGGGCGCGACCATGGCCGCTACCGATCTGGTTGTGATCGATGCCCTTAAAGACCAACTGGCAGGCTTGGTGAAGAGGGAGAGTCAATACAGCCCCGAAGAGGAGAAGGTTAACAAGTGGGCTACCTCAAAGGGGCTCACCTACGACAACCAGTCAGGGGAGTGGATCGCGACCCAGGACATTCCTGAGCTTGTCTTTGCTGAGGGCTCGCCCCAGCGAGGGGACTTTTTCTCCACAGAGGATTTGATCGCGATTAAAGCCGCGCAGGCCGCGCCTGCGCGAACAGCTAAGTAGTCGCGGGGTAAGACGTGGCTCGCCAACCAAGGACTTTTGATATAGGCACGCTTGGCGCCCCGGCGCAGCAGGCTGCGGCGCCTGTTGGCCGCTCCTTTGACGTTGAGACGCTAGCGGCGCCAGAGCAGCCCACGGGGGGTCGGACGTTCGACGCTGGGTCCTTGCTGGACACCCCTCCCGCTCCCGTCCTAGCAGCAGAAGACCCCGACGCCTTAACCCCAGAGCAGCTAGCCGGCGAGGCAGATGTCGAGGACACCGAAACCTTCCTTGGGCCGGAGGTCGGGGAGGCCATGCGGTCCCTTGAGGGCATCCTCCCAGAGGCGTTTCCCGCCGACTTTGATCCACACAACATCGCTGATGAGGCCACGAGGGTGGGCCTTCTGTATGAGCATATTCGCGCAGCGCAGGGCATCGCGGAGACCGGCGGTGGGCTTTTCCCAGAGGAGGGGCCAGACGTTGATCCTGGCTACGCCCTGGCGGCGAAAGAGTGGCGCGGGTCCTTTGAGGCTAGGCTTCGGGATCTAGGGGCTTGGGACGATCTAGGAGGGCGCCCGGCCTCTGTCCCGCCAGAGGTCTCTGCCGGCATCGACGTTTGGCATTACAGCGACCCGGCCGCTAGACCCAGTCGGGCGTTCCAAGTCATGCCAGAGGCTGGGCTTATGTCCGACCTTGGCTGGAACTCGGCGGCCAATAACACTCTGTCTCCCAAGACGGGGGAGGCTGGAGAGGATGTCGGCCGCCGCTTCTCGGAAGCCATCACCACCTATCAGTTGGCCGGCAACAGGAGCAACCCTCCAAGGATTCGAGCCGAGGCTTATGAGGCGAGACTCGCCGGGCTTATCAACAAAAGAGTCGCTCCCGGCGGAAGGGTGAAGCTGGACGAGGACTTTCCTGAGTGGGACCTTGTTTGGCCCGACAACCCAGAGGGCCCCAGGAGTCCCGCTCTACAGGAGAAGCTCTTAAAGCACCCGTGGCGCCCTAGCATGGGCGATGTCGTGCGCGGGAAAGACCCGACTGGCGGAGAGTACGACTCGCAGCTATCCACCGAGATGGCCGAAGAGGGTTCGGACGTTAGGGAGGCTCAAGAGGAGGACGCAAAAAGGTTCGCAGGAGCACTTACCTCCCTCTGGATCTCGCCCGAATACCAGACATTCGGTGAGTACCTAAAGACCGTCGCCCCTCAGAGGGCTCGGACCCTGGAGGAGCTAACCGCCGCGAGGCAGAAGGGGCCAAACGCAGACCCTGGCATAATGCCGCCCCTGATCGTGGGCCTTGACTGGGTCGATGCGGTGTCTCCAATCTTTTTCAAAGATCCGACTAGGCTTCTTTACGGCTTCGCCCACTCTCAGGTTGAGTGGGAAGCCTTCACTAGCATGGACCGGGCGAGGCGGATGGAGTTCATGGCTTCGGTGCCGAAGACGGACCCAAGGTTCCCTCACTGGGCAGATCTTGCCGCGTCAATCAACGACGCCGAGGATCTCCCGGGGGTGATGGAGAAGCTAAAGGCCGAAGGCTCCGTGACGGAGAACGGTCGCTTGCGATGGGTAGATGTTGACGTAAAGGCCGAGTACGAGGGGTTGGATGAGCGGTATCAGGATGCTCGCGGCGACCTGAGCCCGTTTACTCAAGACGAGACGGGCCGGCCCAAGGCCTCCCTTGCAATAGCTACGCTTCTCCCCTCGACGCCAGGCGTGCCCCACGCTGACCCTTACGGGATGAGCGGGGCCGTTACCCCGGTAAACTTTGAGGTGTTCGTAGACCAGAACGGCCGGAAGGTTGCCGGCTCGTCAGTGAGCACCCCAGATGGAAGTGTCGACACGCCAGGGCAGATTGGCTATCTGGACCCCACAGAGATCGAGGGGCTGATCCGCACCAGCAAGGGTTATGGGACGCTCGCTGAAAAGCTGCTTGCGGCTGTCGGGGCCCAGGGCCTTACCAGGGAAGAGGTTGAGTCCGGCGTCTGGAGGCGCGAGCTTCAGGAGAAAAGCTGGCAGGAGAAGGCCGTTAGAGCCATTGGCTTTCACAAGTTTTACCGCGATCAACTGGTCAGTGACGTTGTAGCCGGCGGATCTCCAGCGACCCTTATTGCAAACCTGGGGATCGACGTGGCCAGGATGAGGGTACAGCGGGTCCTGTCTGCGGCGCCAGTTGCGCCTCCAGAAGGGGTCGGCCGGCCCCAGGGCGCCATCGATCCCGCCCACTACTTCCTTTCGGAACTCTCTTCCATTGAAAACGACATGCGCTTCGGCGATCCGCCAAGCCCAGAGGAGATGAATAATCCAGCGGTTAGGCAAGCCGTTGAGATGGCGAGGAACTTCGCCAGCGCCTCCGCTAAGCATCGCAAGGAGCACGGAACAGACGAGGCCGTGACGTCGCCGATGGAGAGGTTTAACGAGGATCACCAGTCCGCTATTGCGTCAAACGATCTCAGGACGGGCCTCACCGCAGGGGAGATGGCCCTGATGCTTGGGGCAAGCGCCCCCTCAATGCTTTTGACTGGCCCCAAGAAAATGAGGACGCCGGCTGGGGTGCTTACGGAGCAGGGAGATCGCCTCGTTAAACTTCAGGTGAAGGCGGTGAAGCAGAAGGCCAAGGCCCATATCGAGCGTCTTGCTGAGCGGGCAATGGATGCCGCCGAGGCCGCCGTCAGGGCTGACGCCGAGGGCTTGCTTGCTCGCACCGGAGCGGCCATAGATGACGCAAATGTTGAGAAGTCGGTGGTCGCCGTTAGGGGGAAGGTTGCCTCAAAATGGAAGTTCAGGGTGGTGGACGCGGGCGAAGCCGCAGAGGCCAATGCCTGGTTGATGGCCGCAAAGGTTAACGACGAGGCCCTAAAGGCTGGGCACATCGTTGACGACATCGACCTGTCTAGGACGGTTCGCTTAACCGACGACGGGGTAGAGGTCCTCCCGATGGTGACCCAAGACGCGGCCCTGAGCAGAAGGAAGGGAGGCGCCACTTACACATGGAGGGCTAGGCCACAGCCGGACGCCGCGCTGTCAGCGCCAAGCCCGCGCAAGGCGGGTCCAGTCGCGAGGTCTAGGACGCAGCAGGCCCTCGTAGATGCCTTCCCTTCCCTGGGAGCAGAGGCGCCGAGGCTTCCGAGGGCTGCGGCTAAGCGAGCAGCCACCGGCAAGGACCCCGACCTGGCAGGCCCTGGTTTTTCGGAAGAGCGGGCTTCCGCCCAGGCGGCGAGGGCCATTGGGCTGGAAGTGCCCGAGGCGGCGGGGGAGCTTGGCGTATTCTTCCCGGCGAGCATGGCTGACCAGGCCGCAGCGGCCATGAATAGGGCGGTGGACCAGATGGAAGTGAGCGGGCGCCACTCCCAGAAGACGCTGACCGCCGCCGCAACAATCAAGGCGGGTCGGCGAGCAATCCACGCGCTGTTTGACGCGGACCTGTTGGCTCCAATTCGATCAACAAAGAGGCTCTCTTTGATTGCCCCCATCGAGTGGACTCGGAGGATTGGCGGCAAGGGCATGCCTCTGGGGGTAAAGGACCCGATCACCGGCCGCCTTCGCCCGATGAGGCCCAGCGACGTCATCGGTCCTGCGGTGTTTGAGAACTTCAAGTGGGCTCAAAAGCAAGCCGTTCGCGGCGCTCAGACCGGCGCGCATAACGTCGACCAGTGGATCATCCGAATGATGGACGGGTCGGAAAGTAAGCTAGATCGGGAGGTCGCTAGTAAGTTTATCGAGATCCAGGGCGATCCACTTCCCGGCGCAACGATGGCCGAGAAGATCTTGAAGATCTTGGATAGTGAAATACAGAAGGCCGTCGACGTCACGCCCGCCAGGGCTGGCCAAGAGGCTAGGGGGTCGGCCAGGCAGATCATCAACGCCCTAAAGGGTGTCGGCAAGAAGTGGACCGCCGAGCAAAGGCAGGCCCAATTCAAGCGTGCGATGGATGAGTTGCAGGTTTGGGCGTCTGAGATTGGGTTCAACCTAGACGAGCACCTGCGGAGCGTGGGCCTGGAGGCAGACGCCCTATTCAACGACCACCTTTCGATTGTTGCTGGCGAGGTCCTGGCGAAGACAGGTAAGACGCTGGATGAGGCGGTCGATATTTTCCACGATTTCCTTCGCGGGAAGAAGGACGCAGACGAGTGGGTGACACGGGTAGTTGAGAGTGGGGACGATGGCCATGACCTAGTTCTAATGATCCAGTACAGGGCTCTCAAGGAAACTCCGGCGGACCTCGCCAACATCTTTACCGTAGAAAAGGGCGGCCCGACGGAGGCCTACCAGCGTTGGCTGAAAACCGGAACCGTGATGCCAGAAGATGGCGTGCTGGAGGCGCGAAAAACAGCCATGGACGCAGCCTCCTCCTTCGTCGGAGAAGCGGCGACCCTTGAGCGCCTCTACAAAGCCATCAACGAGCAGTACCAGCCCAGGAGCAGGGTCGAGCTAGAGACAGACCTTGTAGACCAACTCAAGGGCCTTGGTCGCGGCGCCAGCCCGGCCGACGTGCAACACAGGCGCAAAATCATTGCCGGCATTCGGCAGGATGCCGAGTCTCCAGAGCACGCCGAAATGGTTGAGAACCTGTTTGACTCGCTCGCCAGGACATGGGCGGCGCAGAACAACTCCACCCCTGAACGGTGGTGGGTGGAGCATCATGAGGGGATGCAGGTGGGCGCAGCGGAGCTACCGAGGAGGCGCCTCAGCTACTTCTTGATGCAGCGAGACCTGACCAGTTCAACGGGCCCAGGCTTCTTCTTCTACTCCAATAGGGACATGGCCTCCCCTGGCATGTCGATCCCCGAGGCAGAGTCTGCCGTCTTGAGCCGGCTCCAGGGTCAAATCAGGGCCACGGCGGCAGAGGTTTTTGCCGACTACCCCAAGGTTAACGCCCTCTCTTCAGAGAATGTTATCGGGCTGTGGACTGGCGACATCGAGAACTCGATCATGATCCACGCGGCTGGCGAGGACATGGACCTGCGGGCCATGGCGGGGGCCGTCACCATCAAGTTGAATCAAGAATCAACGCTGTTTGTTCGAGGGGTTCACCCGTGGGAGGACTTTTCGACGCTCCGCTCGCGGCAGAAGCCAAAGCGCGACAAAGACGGGAAGGTGATCAGGAAGAAGAACGGCAGGCCGGAGACGGAGGACGACCCAAGGGCCGGCTGGCTCTTGGAAATAACTCTTCCTGAGGGGACGAGCCCTGCGGAGGGGGCCGCCCTCCTCAAAGACTTTGGTTTGCCTGGGGGCACGCTCGTGCTGGGCGACGGCGCTAGGTCGAGGCCAAAGGTGGTGTTTATCACCCACAAAGGGAAGGAGGTGGCTGCGGCAGAGGCGGCCGTCGATAAGCTCCTTAACAAGGGCCTGGATGTCGGGTATGCAGACTCTAAGGTCTTTTTTGAGTTCATCGACAGCAAGGCTGGGGAGAGGTATATTAAGGAAGCCTCTCGCGGGAAGAAGGCGGCGGAGAAGCGCATAGCGAAGTACCGCAAGGAAGGGGAGCAGCATGGACGAGAGTACGAAGACTGGAGAGGAACTCTCCTTGGAAGAGGTGGAGGAGATCCTTCAACGCCTTCGGCAGAAGTGCGGCGGCCCCCAGAAGGCGCTTCCGCCAAGCCAGGCGCTCCTGATCCCGAAGCCGCACTTGCGGTCACTGAAGCCGGAAAGGCCTCCCCATACAGCACGAATCTCGGGAGGCTCGGATTACGGGATGGAGTGGCCTTCACCCTTGACGACATCATCGACGTCGCCAGAGGACAAGACCGACCAGACGTAGAGCGTGCCCTGTACCGCTCCTTCGGCGCAGACGTTGTCAAGGGTGAGTCCGATATTAAGATCTACCCACTGAAGGAGCGTTTCGGCGCGTCCTTTGAGGAGGTAGACGCCACGATCAACAAGTGGCTCAAGGGCATCGGCTGGAACTACAAGATCTTCGGCCCCGATCTCAAGGGAGGCCGTATCCCCGTCAACTTCCGAGACTTCAACTACGACAACAAGCACGTCTGGATCTACCAGCCCGGGTCGGCCAACTCCTTTCAGGACTACGCCTACACCCTCGCGTGGCGAGTCACCCATGAGGTAGCGCACGCTCGCGTAGAGGCGGCCTCTATCGCCAAGTTTGGCGGCAAGGGAAAAAGGGTCGGCGCTCTGGGTATCGACTCAAAGATCCCAGGCACCCAGATTGAAGCGGCCCCTCTCAGCCTGGCGGACGCTCTCAAGGCTGTCGAGTGGGAGGACCTCGCGTTCAAGGAGCAGCGCAAGATCCTTGAGCAGGACTTCGGCATCAAGATCACGGACGACGATTTCGCCAAAGAGTACCAACTCAACATGGCCGACGCCGTTCGCCGCGTCCTCACGGGCGAGTTCAGTTCGCCAGACGTTCTCGGGATTGTCCCGAAGGCAGCCGACCCGGCGGAGATGCTTGAGGCGGCGAGGCGCATTTTGACCGAGGCCTCTGTCGAGATGGGCCTGCCGACCTCCGTCACTCACACCGAGGCTAAGGCGCTGGGCCACACCAGAATGTCTGAGCCGATAACCTCTGTGCTCCCCCCAGACGCCACGGTTGACGAGGTCATGGGCCTCCTTAGAAAGACCCACCTCATCACCAACGCCCACGTCATTCGCATCCTTGGCGACCAGCCCGCCTACTTGGATGCGATTATTCGGCACCTCGCAGAGATTAGAGATCAGGTCCAAAATCAGGCCATCACTCCAAAGCAGGTGGCTTTTGCCTACGGGGTAACGATGGGGTCGATGGGGGCTAAAGGAATCCAGGCGTCTACGCTCCAGCGGAAGACTGGGCTTCACTTTGGCACAGAGTTCATGTCTCGGAACGATGCCGGCAATCTAATGGTGCGCCCTGAAGACGCGGTGGCGGCGTGGTTCTTCACAGAAGAGGGCTTGAGGGCGATGAAATCTCTTGAGCAGGGGGTGTTTGACCCGGCCCTGTTTGAGGGGATGACGGCTATCCGTACCGCCTATGGCGATGATCGGTTAAAGCGGATGGGAGTGATGAAGCCTCCCGGGAAGAGGAAGGACAATCGGTACTCGTTCGCAAACCTTCAGGAGTTGACCGACGCGATCAATGGGGCGCAGGGCAATCCGAAAAAGATTTCCGAGATCATCCTACAGACTCGCGGGATCTCTGACGGCAAGGTTGGGTTCTTTCAGCACATCCTTACAGGGGTTGGCCCGGCGACGGTCGACGCTAGAGAGTTGAATGTCTGGTTCTCTGGGGCGGGGCTAAGCCTGAAGTCGGTTGAGGCCATTCGCCGCCGAACAACACAGATAGCGAAGAAGTGGACATCGAGCGACAAGGTTCGCAAACACGTCACCCGAAGGATTCAAAGCCGAATCCGCGCTTTAAGGAAGCAGGGGGTGGGAGAGGGCATCCCGCCGGAGTTCTTTGAGGCGATCATCCACCACTGGATCTGGGACAAGGTGGCGAACACTGAGACCCCGCACATGGCTATTTACTCTGGCCGGCTCGACGAGCGCCTCGGCCCGAACGTCTTGCCTCAGCGAAGCAAGGGCGGCCGGATTAAGGGCGCTGCCGAGCACCACGCCAGTGGCCGGTGGACAACGCACCTGCTTGAAAACAGCGATGTCTCCACCGTGATTCACGAGCTTATGCACCCAGTGCTTGATTACCTGCCCAAGAAGTCCTTGAAGAGGCTGACGTCCTGGGCTGAAAAAGAGGCTAACCGACTAAACAAGCTCGCCGAGAAAGGCAAGGTTCCTCCAGAGCTACGCCACCTCTGGTACGACAAGAAGCCTACGGCAAAGCTAGAGGCGGTCGACGCTGACGGCGTGCTGACCACAGACGGCCAGGAGCTTGGCGCTCGCGCCTGGGAGAGGTACGTCGCGGAGGGGGTCTCCCCTACTCGCGGCCTGCGGGAGACGTTCGACAACCTCTCTGACTACATGCTGGCCATCTACAAGAGTGTCGACGGCTCGGAGATCAACGTGCGGATCTCGGACGATGTTCGGGAGTTCTTCGACACCATGATCAACTTTGAGAAGGCCGAGGCTGATGAGGCTGTGCGGCGCGGCGAGCTTGCTCAGACCGTCCCCCGGTCTATGGGCAAAATCTCTCCAGACGAACTGCTCAACAAGAGCGTGGCTAACGCCCTTGATCAACTCTCAGAGCATGCTGAGGTGTCTCGTGGAATCTTGAGGCAGATGACCGGCTACGGGACCGCTGCTGAAAAGAAGGCGTGGGATGGGCTACAAAAGGAACTGGGCGCTGCGCTGGGTAAGGCGAAGGGCTTAGCCAGCAAGTTTGGGTCCGACGAACTCTCTCTTGAACTTACCGTTTCTGAGGCGAGGCAGGCCTCTAGGGCTGCGGCTAGGTTGGCGCAGGAGGGCGGGGATTTGATTTCCGCCGATTGGGCTGCCCTGTCTCCGAAGGTTAGGGCTTCAGTAAAAGAGGCGAGGGCTTTCTTCGACCACTTCTTCCAGCGGCTGAAGGCTGCTGGGAACCTGAAGGGCTGGAGTCGTGAGGAGTTCTTCGAGCGGATGTCGCTTGAGGGTTACTTTGGCCACTACTTCACTAAGCAGGGCCGAAAGAAGATCAATAAGCTCGTGGAGGGCAAGGGGACGAAGCACGGCGGAAGGGTGTCGGATCAGTTCAGGTCTGAGTTGCAGCGGAAGATCCCCTCCTTCGGCGAGGACGTTAACAGACAGTATGGCCTTCGGATCGCTGACGAGTTGTACGAGTCAGAGAAGGCTGCGATGGGCGAGAGCTACCCGTGGGCCACGCCCGAGCAGAAGCAGGTCAGGGTTCAGCAGATCTTCAGAGAAGAGAAGCTCGACAGGGTTAAGTTTATCGAGACTGATTGGATGCACGTTCTGAACGACTACGGCAAGGAGGCTGAGAAGAAGCTGGCTAACCAAAAGTGGTTCAGACACATGCGAAACATGTGGCCCGAGGGCGATGAGTTTGCCGCCCTTGCTGAAAAGTCCATCCTTCAAGCCGACACCATCGCCGCACAAAGCGGGTTTCGCGCCGTGGACCATGTGGCTCATTTTCGGTCCTTGCGGGGCGTCGACGCTCACCCCGCCTGGCAGCGCCTTGAAACTGAGATCGAGACGCTCATGCGGTCCACTGATCCAGACAAGATAGAGGTCGAGTTGTTTGGGTTGTTTGAGCGACACGGAATCGACCTTACTGAGACCCTGCGAAAGGAGGCGAGGCTTTACGCAAAACGGCTCTACCTCCCCCTTGCGATGGCGGACCTCGTCGAGGACTTTGTCCGCCCTGATTTCATGAGCGTCCTGAGGGATAGCTCTAACCCGCTAGCTCAGGCCTTTGGTCAGTTGGGCCTCGGGCTAGACGACTTCATGAACTTTTGGAAGTCTCGGGTCACAGTGCTTTTCGCCGCCTTCCATGGGAGGAACTACCAGTCAAACATAGTCGCTAACATCATGACTCACGGCATTGACGGGGCCAGTCCCGCGAACCAGTCTCTCGCGATTTCGATGATGCAGGCTGCGGATGACGAGATCGTCCGCGTCCCGATTCGCGGAAAGTTTGGAGGCATGACAGAGCACTCAATGACTGGAGCCGAGTGGCGCCGGGAGATGGACAGGCTTCTTGTCGATACAAGGACGATGTCTTTCGCGGACATTGAGACGTCTGCTCGGCAGATGAACCTGAACCAGGCGGCGGCGATGGCTACTTCCGCAGTCTCTACGGTTGCCGGTGGCTGGTATGGGTATAAGGGCGCCGAAGAGGAAGACAAGCGCTGGAAGGAGGCCATGAAGTACGGCTTCATTGGCGGAATGACCGGCGCTGCTGCAAAGACCAGTTGGGATTTGTTCGGATCGCGCCCATGGAAAACCCTTTATAGGGGTGGCTTCTCAGAGAAGGCCTGGCTTGGGGCGTGGGATCAGTTCATGGACGATGCGTCGGAAAGCCTCAGAAAGTCTGCGAGCGTTGGCGCGTCCGGCGCCATCATGACCAATTTCCTTGTCCCTGACTTCGTGGGGGTCTCTGCCTGGCAAGGCGGCGCCTCAATGGCCGGGATGTCTCTTGCTACAGAGGGTCTGGTTGGCTTGGGCGGTGCTTTTGGCGTTCAAATTGAGCGCCAGGCGAGGATCACCAACTGGATCGCCGGGATGAGGAAGGGGCAATCGCCAGAGTCTTCTGCCGATCTGGTGAACCGAACCCTGTTTAACTACGACGACCTGACCTACATCGAAAAGAACGTCATCAAGAGGCTCTTTCCTTTCTACACATGGACATCGAAGAACGCCCTCTCCCTCCAGCCCTGGCTGGCCAGGGAAAGACCAGAGCGTTACTACACATGGAACAGGTTTCTGCTGACCGTCGGCAAGGACAACCTGAATGAACTCGACATGTCGATGATCCCCGAGGAGCATCGCTATCGCTTCGTGCTAGCAACTGGAATGGGTAAATACATCGCCGGGTTTGGCCTACACCAAGAAAGTATTTCAGAGCTTGCGAAGACGGGCCCGTTCCTGTCCCACAAAAACGCCCCCATCGGCCTGCTCGGCGCGATGCACCCCGTGGTTCCCTTCGCGATTCGAATGCTCGGGCAAGACCCGTACTACGTCACAGAAACGAAGAACATTCGCACCGCCAGGGACGTAAAGCACCTTTACGAGGGCATCCAACGCTTTGTTGGCTACAAAAGGATGAAGAACCCGCGCACGGGCAAAGAGTACGACCTGGTTGGCTACTACCCCGACGGCAAGGGCGGCTACATTGAGGACGCGGCTACCGGCGCCTACCGACTAGCCCTCCTTCGTGCGGCGCCAGGTTGGCGAATTGCAAACGAGTACAACGTTCTTGCGCGAGATACATTCCTTCCTGGCGCCACCACCGTTGCGGAGGGGGAGCAGGCAACGGGGGAAGAGCGCGCCGCAAAGTTTATCTTTGGACTAAAGTCATATCAGTACGACGTCGACGACATGGATCAGCAGATGTTTATGAAGTACGAGCGGCGCCTCAGGGATCTCGCGCTAGATCGCGGCATCGCAAAAGAGGCCCTCTATATCTCACAATGGCCCCTTGTTGCGGCCGACGACCCCGAGGCCCCAGTAGAAGAGGCCCAGTTCCCAGGCCAGGGAATCAACACTGAACCGCCCGCCGAGGGGCCCCTTCCGTGACTGACTCAATGTTTCGAGACAGGAAGTCGCGAGGCAGGCACAAGCCCAGGCCTCCGGCAGACAGAACCCCCACCGCTTCGGTGGCCCTAAAGGAGGTTGGAGCCGACGTCACCCTGAAGACGGAAACCACAACGTCCTCGCAGGGAACCACGGCGGACGGCGACTCCATAGCCATTGAGGCGGCGGCTTATCGCGGCGGCGGGCAGCTAGTCTCCGACCTCAAAATGCAGGACTCGCTGGACAAAATACTGTATGAGTTGAAGCTACTAAGGTTGTACGCTCAAGAAGAGGCGGGCGGGCGAGACCTTGGTGTAACCATAGAGGAACTAAAGAATGACGATTATAAATGATGGCATCGGTCGGGGTAACTCGGCGAAGGTTGATAGTGACAATCGACTCGCGGTGGACGCTGGAGTTAGGCCCATCTCCGCAATCAAGGCCCTGTCTGGGGACTGTTATGTTTCCTCAATGGCGGCGACCCAGCCAGTGACAGCCACTGGTGGCTCGATCATGTTTCTACATAACACCTCTTCTACTAAGTCGATTGTCATTGACAAGGTGGTGGTCTCTTGCTCTGCGGCTCAGTTGACCTACAAGAGTTCGGTCGGAACCTCCCTTGGATCGGTGGCGGATGCCGACCACGCTCAAGTCACCAACACCAACACTGCGTCAGCAAAAACCCCCGGGGTCACGGCCTACGCCTGGAACGGCTCAAACAACGGGATCGGCGGGCTATCCGGCGGCTCCATTGTCAACCTTGTTGAATTGGCCGCAGGCGCCTGGGACTTGGACGCTGACGATACGCTTGTCATCGCCCCGGGTGGCACGTTTAACGTCGCCCTAGACAACGACAGCGGCGGCACAAACAACTGCGCGGTTCACGTTCGCTTCTATGAGATAACCCTGTAGACTACCGAAAAGCGCCCTAACGAGCGGGCGCTGTAAGCCAAGGAGACTCGTAATGGCAATTATTCTTCCCGTCTTTCACAGGGTCGACAACGTTCTCCTGTCTAATTACGATTTCGATTCAGGTGTCAACCCAACGGCCCTAGCCGGCCTAACTCTTGGCTCGGCGACAGCCCTGCTCACCTCTGGCTTGTTTCATGGCCTGAGCGTCACGCTCCAAAGCAACGCTGGTGATGCTGCTTCTGATTACCTGATTGAAGTCTTCACCGAGAATGAGTCCGACCTCGACGCCAAGGGCGAGGGTGGGGCCTCTGGCACAAGCTCTGTAATATATTCAGCTACCTTCAGCTTTGCCGGTGTAGAGAAGACGATCTTAGACATGATCCCCGTCCCGGTCCCGATTCTTGAGCAACCGTTTATTAGAGTCAGACAGACAACGACTGAGACAGACGACCACTTCATCCTTATCAAGCCCTACATTCAAGCCATCGCTAACTAGGAGGCGTCATGAGCGTTCAACGCTCCAATCCTAGAGTAGAGTCGTCTGCTAACGCCAACGGTGTCCTTCGTAACAACCCAAGGCTTTCGGATGACCCAAGGAATCTGTCTGTTGAGTTAGCTGTTTGGTGTCGCGCTGACCTTGGCATCACGCTGAACAGCGCAGACGTGTCTAAGTGGGCTGACTATAGCGGCAATGGTCGAGACTTTGCTCAGGCAAGTGCGTCAGACCAACCCCTGTTTGTGAAGAGCGGTCAAGGTCAGCGACCAGAAATCGACTGGGACGACCACCGCATGACTGGCGGCGACCTCTACGCCATGCTCACCGACAAGGGTGAGTGGACGATCTTCGTCGTCCTCGGTGCTGGATGGCAGGACGATCCCATCGTCAACAGCAGCAACTATTCAAACTCACGCAACATCCTCACCGCGAGGGAAAACGTGGGCTATGTCGGGATCTGTATGCTCGGTGCTGGCTACGGTGGATTCGGTGGCGGCATTTTTGACCAAGCAGGGACCACCTACCGATCATCGATCCCAGTAACTGAGGGCAAGATAGGCCAAGGAGAACCAGCAATTTTCGCTCTCTACTCTGACTCTGGCGGCATTAAGACTAGGCAAAACGGAGTAGACGGGACTACAACAACAGGGGTAGACCTGGACAGTAGAACTGAGACTATTAGGCTCGGAGACATCTCGGACAACGGTCTATCGACTGAGTTCTACGACGGGCCCCTCTCCGAGTTGCTCATCTTCAACGGCAACCTACAGAGCGACGAGGTGAAACAGGTTGAGAAGTACCTGTCTGAACGCTACGACATCGGGGTGCGGTA
>TARA_R110000824_G_scaffold120382_5_pt1 | contig 33046 bp, 47 predicted proteins | sample TARA_R110000824 | Tara Oceans TARA_R110000824 (sample SAMEA4397747) | marine metagenome | biome: Polar Biome; feature: [MES] marine water layer (ENVO:01000295) within the mesopelagic zone...; material: water (ENVO:00002006), including particulate matter (ENVO:01000060) such...
TGAACTGCTTTCGTCTTCAACCGGGAACTTAACAAACGTGTACCACTGGCCGTTATGAAACCAAGCTGGCACAACCGTCCCTTCCGGAATGTGCGACGTAGCACAATGGCTCCCTCCGCATTCACCGCCAACCGGTTTGTATAGGTTATGGACGTACCCCGTCCTTGTCTTGTGTCCAAATACGCTAGTGTGACCGCCGTGCGGCGGGTCTGGCATGTGATTATCGGGGCCAAAAAAATCTTCACGCTCACCGGTTCCCTGCCACGTAACAAATCCCAATTCCTGTTTGAAATTTTCCGGGTCGCATTCCGTATTTGCTTCAGCAGGCGTCGTATACTTCGTTGTGATATGCTCGATTGGAAACGTGTTGGCGCTTTCCGGGGGTGGCTTTGGATTAGGATAAACGCCGCAATGACTTTTGCACGTACGCACGTGTCGCATCGTCACTTGACTAGTCGGCAACCACTGGCCGCTTTGCTCATGAAAGTAAATAAGCATCCGGTGGCCGGGGTCTACAATCAAATGCTGATAAGCGTCAGCGACTCGGAACAACGTTGTCTGATCGTCTTTGGCCCATCTTGTTCCCGTCCAAACTACGGTGTTTGCCTTCGCCTCCATAAACTGGCTAGACTCTTCTGGGCCGAGTCCCATCGACTGAATCTCAACCAACCGAATTTTAGCTGGCGCGCGGGGGGCAGTTATTTTACCACCGGGGGTAGAACGCCCCTGTTCATGGTTTGAGATATTATGACCTGCAAGCGTACCAACTAACCGGGCTTGGCGGTTCCATTCTCTGGCGGTGATTTGCTCTCCAACCGCCTTGTTGTAATCTGGTATATGACTAAGTGCCATTTGATTCTTTCGCCCCCCAACGGCTCAACTGAATAGTCCCATAAAGTTTCCGGACTGGTACGCCAACTCTCCGTTGAACCGCAGCTTCGTCCATGTGCCAGTCTTTGGAACGTAAAAATGATTCCATGTAAGCGGATTCGGCGCGCCAATCGGCTGCGCACACCGATGCGAAAACCTGTAGTCCAACGTCCACGGTTTTGCTTCACTGGTCGTAAACTCTCGTTGGGCGTCGCAACCCAGAAACATCAACGTCTCTTTTGCAGCGCCCAAAAACGCTCCACTGTTTACCTTTCCAATGTTGTCGTAAATGTTCGAGAACGGCGGTGATATAACCCGCTTCCAAGTGAACTGATGCTCCGCCGTCGGCATCAAGATCGTGATGGGCGCATCTTCGTCCGTCATTATGTCTTCAACTTTTGTATTGGCTGGATCCAAACTAGCGTCCGTCAGCGTTACGTTTCGGGGAGGAACAGTCATCATCTCCGCACCAATCGTAATCTTATGAGTCAGGAACGTTTCAGGATCATCCTCGTCATCCTCATCCTCCTCCTCCTCCGGGTTCTTGTAGCTGACTTTAACTTTGGCCCAGCCTGAGGCATCCGACTTTCCGGTGATGCCCGGCTCCTCGCTATACCAAGGAGAGACATCGCAGCTTTCTGCATAGATGCCGGCGGCATACCGGAAGCCCCAGCCCAACGGTTTGATAGTCATCTTGCCTACTTTGTACTCAGACGGAACAACCGTATTAGCAAAACCAAACGCAGCGTGCCAAGGCACCATCCACGTATCGGTTGCACCGGCTCCGTCAATTGTCTTGTTGTAGGTAGGACTCCCACCAAGTTCTCGGTAATACGTACCACCGCCCGTATAAGGCATTTGTATCTCCTTGTTATCCCGGCCCCGCCAGACCACCGCCACCGCCACCCTCTTTGGTAGCTTCAAGCTGTTGCTCTTGTATGGCCAACTGCCGCTCGTTTACGTCTAAAATTCCGCTTGTATCTTTTGCCTGCTTATCGTCCCTTGATTTCTCTCCGTCTTTTTCTTTCAACAAGGCATCCTGAATTGATCTTCCAAACTCGGCTATCCCTTTGAATCCTATTTCTGGTTTGATTTCCGTTAGTTTCTCCTCCAGCTTTTTCGCCTGCTCCTCAGCAACCTCCTCTGCCTTTTCTTTTTGTTTGTCGGCAACCTCCTCTACCGTATTGAGTTTGTTTTCTTTTTCCTCATCCTCCAACTTTCTCTTTGCGTCCCTAGATGAAATCATGTCGCCAACGATACCAGCCGCCCGATCTTTGCTGGCTTGAATCTCCGCATCTCTACGGGCCTGACGGGTCTTGGCGCCTGCTGCTGCTGGCCCAGCAAACCTTTCAACCTCTGCCTGTACGTTTTTCTTAAAGCCCTTCACCTCGTCAACGCTTGCGTTCGCCATCGTTTTGTTGAACTCACTTTGGAACGTCTCGGCCAGTGAACGTCCGCTGCCCCTCAGCGTGATTTTCTTCCAAGCCTCTTTCGCTACTGCGATGAGTCCCGCAAAGGTAGACTTGACCGTTGCCCAGATCATTTGGAACGTGTAGCGGACATACTCCCAAATAGCCTTAAACGTTCCGACAAACACGCCAAGCAGCGTAGCCGCTCCAACGATAATATAGTCAACCACGGTCTTGAAAAAGTCTAGCACCTGCAAGAATCTCAGATAGAAAACCTCCTTGACTAGCTCCCAAGTCAGGCTCCAATTAGACGTCAGGAGGCTCATCAAATCGAGAACCTGCCCAAGCCACCCCATTAACGTTCCCCACGCGCCTGAAATAGCGTCACCCAGAGTAGTCCCCATCATATACGTCCAAGCCTCGCCAATCGCATTTATCACAAACATGAACGCCGATGACAACGCCTCCCACACAGCCCGGTAAACCGCACAAACGCCCTCGAAGACGTTTTTCATTATCTCCCAAGCCGTCTCCCAACCGGTTCGGGTTCCCGATACTTTGGAATCCATCATGTCCGTAAAGCCTGTCCAAAGCCCTACCATGAAGTTGACGACGCTCATAACTACCTGCTTGAGATATTCCCAAGCTGGGGCCAATGCTTCCATTATGGACGCAGCCCAAACTTTTATTGCTTCCCAAGCCTTGCCTATCCAAGCAACAGCTACGTTTACCCCGTCCACGACCGGCTTCATCCATTCAGCTCCGGCCTTGTAAGCGTCCCAGAGGTATTGAATCACGAGAGCCAGTCCCATAATTACCATCGTGAACGGGTTTGACATCATGGCGCCCATTAGCGACTTGGCTACCAATTTGATTCCGATAGCGACAAGAGGCAACATCACCTTCAGGCCGACTACCGCCGCTGTCACCTTCAATATTTTAGGGATGATATCATTGTTGGCTTGCGACCAACGACCGAATGCGACCGCTATGTTTGCAATCGGTTTAACAATCGAGATTAGGCCCGATACAAACGGCCCAAGGATTGAGATTGCGAAGTCAGCAAACTGCGCTCCAAGAACCCCCAACTGTTGGTTCATCGCTTTCCATTTCTTCTGCGACAAATCCTCCGTTGCTCCGCTCGCATTATCCAAAGCCCCGTTGTACTTCTTCAGTTGCACCGTCTGCCCCATCAGAAGGTTCACGCCGTCCGCTGCTTGCTTGTTTACTCCAAGCGCCATGAGCGCCGCAGTCCGTTCTTCTGCACTCATATGACCGAACTCGGCAGTCAAACCCTTTACAATATCTTCCAAGCCTCGCATGTTCCCGGCAGTATCAAAAACGACATCGTTGAGTCCGCTGTCTTTGAACTTCGCCGCTGACTTGCTCAAACCTAGAATTGTTGCGGCTGCAAGCGTACCCGCTTCAGAACCCTTCCGGCCTTGATCTGCAAAGATCATTAGCATGGCGGTCAAGTCTTGGACGTCCATCCCAGCCGTTTTCGCCGCTGGCCCCGCTTTCATCAGCATGGCTTCGCCTAGTTGCTGGACGCTAGTGTTCGCCGTAACACTCGCCTTGGACATTAAGTCCGCAACCAACGTCATGCGTTCCATATGGGTCGCAGTATCGTCCGATGATAGCCCCAGCGCACTCATCGCATCCGTCAGAATATCAGAACCCGTCGCAGCGTCAAATGCTCCCGCACCAGCGAACTTTAGAACCAACGGCAACGCCGCCACAGATTTTGCGGCATCATACCCGGCCAACGCCAAGAACCCGATTGCGTCCGCCGCCTTTGCTGCTCCGACTCCGGATTCAATCCCCCAATCCCGCGCCGCCATCTCTAGCATTTCCATATTCTCGGTAGCGTCAGGCATCGCCGCCGTTGCATTGATAAGGGATTGCTCAAAGTTTGCAGCCGCTTTTCCGCCCGCTACAAACCCGACTCCGACCGCCATCACGCCCATCGCTCCGGCCATTGACTTCGCCATAGTCGCAAACGAACCGCTCATGCCCATCGTCTGAGCCTTGACCGCCGCTCCCGCTTTAGCCGTTGTCGCCGGGATAGTCATAATTTGAGCTTTGGCGGCATTGATGCCCGGCGCCATACCCGTCGGGAACGAGTTTCCAATGCCCATCGCCCCTTGCTGAGTTATCCCTTTGGCCGCTTGCATGTCGGCCATTAAAGTAGCCGTGTTCGCCCGGATGGCCACATATGCTTCGGCTACTTTTGTTGGCATCTCTTATCTCCTCTTTGCTGCCTTAACAGGTCGCCTGCTTCGTCGGCCCGCCTTGTTTTCACTGCTATACTTTTCTTGAACTGACCCCGCTTCTGAACTTCCGATCTTGTAGCCGTGCGATTGTGCTTCTGATGTAGTCATGTTAACGACTCCGCCAAGCTCCGACTTCGGACACATAAGCATTCTCGCCTGATAATAAGTCAAGCTGCCACATTGTTCCGGCGTCCAATGGAACGCCTCCGCCAGCTCTCGGAATAACCGGCGCCAACTTATGATTTGCTGCTTCTTGCCTTTCTTCCCGTCTTGCGTTTGCCTTTTCCTCCGCTTGATGAACTGGGAGACTGTTTCGTGTTTTCGGGGCCGGTACTCCGGCCAGTCGAGTTTCCCAATTCATCAATCCCGCTTGCAACATCCCGGCTCTCTGCAAGCCCGGTCAGTTGTTGCTCTCCCATTTCTTGGATTGCTTCTTCAGCTTGTTCTTTCGTTAGCTCCGGGTGATTCTTTCGGAGGGATAACCAAATGCTAAACACTACGCCGTCCCGTGTGTCAAGCCATTCGCTTATCTCCTGCGGAGTCGCCTTGGCTACGTTGACCGCATCCTTATACGCCTGCGTCAGCAGCTTGTCGTAGTCGTCCTCACTGAGAACGTCCTTGGCTGCCGCCACCGCCTTGAGCGGGTTTGGTCGCCGCTTCAAATACTCGTTTTCAATCACGCCAAAATCTTTTAACGTCAACGGCTCCATCATATAGGTCTTGCCGTCTAACGTTACTGTTGTTGGCGATCCTGCCGCCCTGTTTACTCCGTTTGGCATCGTAGCCACCCCCATTTCTAGATTATTATAAAAACGCCCGATATGGCGCGCAGACTTTTTCGCCGGCACACCATATCGGGCATGTTACACCCGCTGGATAAGGTTCACCACCGCCTTGCCCACACACACTAGGCTCCGGTGACTACGCTGTTACCGCTGAAGTCAACTGAATACCCTACCACATCGCCGTCGTCCATATCAACTTCGATGTTGACAGAATCGCAAACTGCGGTTCCGCTCCAAGTGTTAGTTCCGTCAGTTGAAAACGATACGGCAACAGACGCACCAGCTACTGGAACTGACGTTCCATCTAACTTAGCGCTGTAACTTCCCGACCAGTCCTTGATTCCGCCGACTCTCTTTTTGTAGCCGGACGTATCTGATGAACCGTACGCAGGGTTGTTTGACGTTAAAGCTAACGACCAGCCCGTTGCGTCCGATTGGGCGCCGCCAAAATTGACTGTCCCGTTCTTTCCACTAATTACTGCCATGATAAAATCTCCTTCAAATCCTAAACAAAACGATTGGTGAAACTATTACCTTTATTCTATGCTGAACGTGCGACCAAGTGAATATCATATACGCAGTTTCCACCGCTGGCGGCAAAGTTCAATTGATTGCTGCTGGAATCCGTTACGACGTACGCCGGGTCAGCCGGGTTGTATGCTTGCAAAAATCCGCCCGCTGCAATAGCGTGCGTACCGCTCGCACCCAGTAGTGGAGTCCAACCGTTTGACGCTGATGGCGTCACAGTTAAGAGTCCCGGCCCGGCGTTGTAAATTAAGATTCCAACAACCTCGGAGATGGCCCAAGCCTGACCCAAAGAGTCTAGCCCAGCCCCGGCCCCGATGTCCCGTGTACCCAAATCGTACAGGTCAAAATCTTCGTTAGTTCCGCCCGTCAAAGAGCGACTGTATTCACTCCAAGCCCGGTCGCATTGCCCGGTTCCCGTACCCTGACCAAGCGTAGCCGAAAGTGCTACGCCAAGCTCAACCGTGGGCGTCTTAGTTCCATCAGCCAAGAGGTTGTTTACCGTAGTGCTAAATGAACCCTTGACAATAGCCGTTACTGATCTTGTTCCCATCGGTTACTCCTTGCGAGTCAACTACTGACCCTTTCATAAACCCAATATCTGATTTCAAAAATAATGACCCACCTGTAAACCGTTTCGGATTGCCTCAGGCAGTAGTCGTTAAAATACCGAACCCCCAAAACGCCTGCATCATCGTCCTCTACCGGCAATGGCTTGTCGTCAAAATGCTTTATTATATTATCAGCAAGCGTACCCGCCGCTGATCGGCCTCGCTCGTAAATATCGAACTCAACCTGCGTCATTTGAACCCGACGTCTCAGGGATGAGTCGTTGGGATTCACTGACCGCCCTTCGACTGAACCGCCATCTGGAATTGCAAAAATTACATAAGGCAGTTTCTTCTCTCTTGGCGTTTCGTCGTTCCAGATGCCTCCAGTGAAGTCCTTTTCAAGCGCAACGTCATCCCAACGTTTCATAATTGCCCTTGATAGTATTCCGATTGCTGATGGCATCTTACTTGCTCATGATAACATAATTTGATTGACAGTCCCTAGTTCTTCAAGTAGCGTACTGCGAAGCCCCTTGCGATCCATCTTTGTTTCTAGCCGCTCACCGTACTTTTTACTTGTCCCAACTATCAACGTAACGATTGGCCCTTGGACTTCAACATCTGAAAAAGTATTCCGCCGCAACTCGCCCGTATCTGCCCTTGGGTACTCTCCCGGCTTTGATCGACTGGTTGGGTCAACGTACGTATACGATGAACCCTTTGTCCCTCTTGACGTTGTTCGTCTCCGCTTTCGTTTTATCTTCGTAACTGGCGCGCTCAAGTTCATGATATGCGCGTTCTTCAAATGCTCTCCGGATAACTTCATGCGTGCTATTACGGCCCGAATTGCTGGCCCCATAACCGCCTGTGAGTTCCAGCTTACTGCGGCCCCGGCACCGCCCTTAAATAACGACGCCATTTGCTGTTGGCTCAAACCTTTGCCCGCGCTCGCCTTTTGAAATTCTTGCCATTTGGATAATGCCATCAATCATCCTCCTCTGGTCTGTTGCTAAGTTCTTCGCAATTGACTCGGTGCAGTCGTCCAAGGCCCGCGCCGGCATCCCGTTCGCTTACAAATTCTAACAGGTGCCGCTCTCCTCCGATTGGATGCCAAACAATTCGGTTTACGTCGTCGCCCATCTTTGGATTTTCAGAAAAGTAAACTTTGTGAGTCACCTTAAACGATTGTTGGTCAAACTCTTTTTGTTCCATCCCGAATACCGGCTGAACCCACGCCCTGACGTTATCCTTGACGCGCGTATAAGTAACGACTTGGCCGCCCATATCGTCACGGGTGTACGCCGTCTGCTCAATGTCTACTAAATGAGGCAGAGAATTATCGTTCAACAGGCTCATACGCTACTCCCAATCACAGCGATCTGGTAGGTGGTAGCACCTGCCCCGGCGTTGTTTATTTTAAGTATGTCGCCCGTGCCTGCCGTTACTGCAAAACCTGCGGCAGAGGGGTTCCAAATAAACAGGCAACCGTCCGGCCCGACTTTCACGACATCGCCCGTAGCGCCTAGCCAAGCATTCCAATCATTACTCGAAGCGCCGCCAATCTCAAGAATATGCGTTGCTGTCGTCGTCTGATTTCTGATTACTAGTCCCCGAACCTTTGCGAACGTAATCGTTGCCCCGAATTGATCGCTGACTCCTCCGGCAAAATCCAAATCCTCGCTTGTTGACCCCGCCAACGTCCGAACGTCGTGCCAAACCAAATCGGCAGAATCAACTCCCGTTCCATCAGCAAGAGAATCCGTGAGCGTAATGTTATTGTGATCCTTGATAATCGGCCCGCCCGCATCCGGGGTGTTGGCGTGTTCCCATGAAACTCGCAAGTCCAACGAAGCTGTTAATGATTTTCCCATCGTCTAGTTCTCCTGTTATCCGGCGTCCCAACCGTAGTTTATATGCGGTGAAAGCAACTCAGCTATCTCTCCGACTATGTTCTGTCCCATCCCAGCTAGGTTCCGCGCCGTATTGCCTTCAACTGAATACCCGTAGTCACCAAGCCTCTCTGATAGTTTAACACCAGCCACGCTCCCTGAACCAGATGAATACCCGGTAGCCTTTACCGTTTGATACATCTTCTCCATCAATAGTTTACAGGCCATCGCTATATCCGATGCGTCAACCCCGCTTGTAGCGGTTCCCGCAAACTCCGTCGCTGAGTATCCGGCGGTGTACGTAACTTTTACGGAACCCATTTCATCAGGCCAAACACTACCTCTCCGAATCACCTGACCAGATCTCGAAAGAATAGTTGCGTCATCATCAGCTTCGGAAGCGTCAAGCCAGAATTGCGTACCGGAAGTCAACTGAGTAGCGGCAGCAAACGAACCGGACTTTTGACCGGCCAGCGCGCCTCTCTCCTCGTATATTGTCGGTGCGCCTCTTACCGGGAGATGCTTCAGTTGCAAGACGTCTGATGACCTTGTGTTGCCGTAACGGCTTGTCCAGAACGCCCGTGAGCCGTCTGAGTCCCATACGCCTCGGTTGCCCATACCGGGCTGCTGATGAGCTACCCTTGGGTGGTACTCGGTGTGGGTCGTTTGCGATGGGTTGTACCGCAAAAACCGCTCGACCGATTTATCAATTGATGTTTGAAGCTGCGCCAGAACGGCGTCCCCTGCATCGACGTTAACAATCACCGCATAATCTGAAAGACTAACGATTGCCATTGATATTATCTCCCCCATTTAACTCGCTGCGAACCTGTTCCACCTCCGACGTCAAATCAATATCCAACTTGTCCCCGATCTTTTCAAGAACGTCGCAGGCCGATAAACCGGCACGCCTGATTTTGCGGGTCGATACTAAGGTTTGAGCTTGGTCTGACGTCGCCTCTGCCGCCATGTCCATAGCTTTAGTTTGGAGGTGAAGGCTGTCGTGCATCAACCCCTCGGTTTTGTCTATAAATTGCATATGCCGCTCTCCCATTCTCGAAAGCAACCCGCCTTTACCGATAAACCTCCTGCCAAGCCAAGCAACTGCAAAACCAAAGAACACAACGGTGGCTCCCGCCAAACCGATACGTTCAACTGCTTCTAGCCAATCCATCTGCATCTCCCTTTGACTTTGTGGCGTACCCGGAACCCTTCCCAGAGCATCGTATACAAACCACCCGCTTTCCTTTGACGTTTTTTGCCCAGCCTTTCCCCCCGCAAAGCCGGCAACCTTTTTGTTTTCCTTCGTTTTGACTCGCTGTTGATAACGTTTTCCGCATCACCCCTCCTCCCAAATTATTTCCTTGCAGTCATCCAAGCCGATACGCTTGTTGAACCTCCGACACTTGACAGATCACCTCGTATATCGCACGCCCCAAGCTCAAAATTTGCAACGCCCGCCGCTGTAAATTCCGTATCACTTCCGACGTCAATCCAAGTCGTCCCGTCATCCGGACTCATCTGTAATTTTACCGTGCAAGTATCGAATGTGCCGCTTGCCATAAACTGACCAACGCCGCCCTCCCAGTTAACAGCGGTGCTGGAAGCGTTCGCTGAAGCTGCATTAAATACTTTATCAAGTTGAAGTGCTGTCGCCATCTTTTTCTCCTAATACGTAACGGTCAAAACCGCCGCCACGCTTGAATCATTATCGTACGTTTTGAACCTATAGTTTTCTGCGCTGCTTGAGCCGCCTCCGTAGATGACTTGCAACGTCAAATCGTTTCCCGTAGCCCAACCGCTGCGGTCAACGATCTCTTGAATTATCGTCGTGACATCCGGGCTTGTAACTGTATCTCCGGAAGCCCAGCTTGAGTCGCCCGCCCAAGTCACGGTAGCTGTTGTCAGCGACGCAGAGGTTGCGTCCGTTTCGTCAGCGTACGCCGCTGAGTCATCAGCGTCCTCCCCCTGTACCGTCATATCGAAGTCCGCTGATGCGTTCGTATTTACAACCAACTTCAGGGTGGCAGTTGCTATGACCGTACCTTGAGCGAGAGGAACGGTTTGGAACCGGACAAATAAATTTTCGGCGTACATGCTGCCGTCGTCATAGCCAACTTGCATATACGACTGGCCGTTGTTAAACGACATACCCATCTCGTCAAACCAGCCGTCGTCGCCGCTGGCTCCAACGGACTCCGTAACCGTAGTGGTGCTGACTCCCGCCCGTCCTCGTTTCGCCGTTACAGCGAACGCTGCCGGACGGCTTGCACCGTATGTCGTTGAATAAGTCGGCTTGCTCATTTACTTTTCTCTACAAAAAAAACCACCCACCGGGGAGTGACCCCCAGTGAGTGGTTCCACTGGCTGGCGGGGGCGCACCAGCTTTGCTCCTTTTATCGTTGCGACTGACCAAGTTCTATTGCGTTCCTGATTCCGCCATCGCCACGAAAATCTATATCACCCTCATGCCTTGGTGCGCGGGGAGAATTATCAAATTGGTTTATCTGTCGATCACCGGTCATTGATTCGATGTCCGACCGAGAAGGAGCAGAACCGCTTACAACTTGCGCCGTTCCGTTCTCAATCCAACCCGCTATCTCCCACAACGCCGTTTTGATGTCCGACTCGGAGAGGTTAGGCTGATGGATTTCATCCGCCGGTTTTACATCCGTTCCAAACGTATCTCTGTGGGTTGCTCTCGCCGCCTCTAGTGTGTCACGGTTTTCCTCGAACGCCAGTGGGTCGCTGACCGTACTTGTTGCGTTGGTAATGTCAATCGTCCAGTATTGTCCGGGGATGTCCGGCATGTTCATAATGCCTCTGCTGCTCGTCATTCCTCGCTCGTTTGAAAGCGACCATCTTCCACGTAACTTGAAACCCAAGAACCGGGAGATGAGTTGACCATTTGCTGCAGTCGCCTCAACCGTAACTTTACTTGCCATAATCGGTTCTGATACGGAAGTCGTGTTGGCGGTTTTATCCGCCGTCTTTGTCGTCTTTGCCTTTGCCATAATGCCCTCGCTTTTTGCCAGTCGAAAATAGTTGAAAGAAAAGGATGAAGTGGCCCGCCCATTTGGGGACGGGCCACCCATTCCTTTGACACTTATAGTCTACCAGAAGGTGACTACGTTTGCATGTCGGTCGAAACAGAAGCTGCTCCGCCCTGTTCCATCTTGCCGCCGTAACGCATACGGACAACGATCAGGCTCAGGTTCTTGGTAGCAAGTTCTTTGCCGCCCGTCTCAACTCGAATGTTCAGGCCAAGACGCCTGTACATGCGATAGTGACGGAGGTTTGCGAACCAGACTTTGGTGTTGCCTTGTTGCTCACTAATCTTATAAGGATGACCAAGCAATCGGTAATCCTCGTGATCGTGACCAAAGACTCGACGCACGTCAGACGAACCAACAGCAATTGACCGCGCTCGCTGGTAAGAAGTTTCCGTGCCACAAAAGACACTACGCTCCCGATCAGCCGGGTTACGGAACTGCTTGGCAACGCCGAACAGAAGCCCTTCATAGTCATCAACCTTTGGCGGCCCGGTGGTGCCATTAGCTGACGCAACGGTTCCAATACCGGAGGCATTCAGAACGCCTTGAGGCTCAGTCGTTCCGTCGCCGTTTGCGATCTGGTCATCAAGCCATTTAAGGGCTTGCTCACCGTACGCTTGAGCGACCAACGCACCGAGATTCACGGGGCTGTCTTCTTCCAAGTCCAGACCGATTTCCATTCCACCGACTGCTTCAAAAACAGTCGTGTCGAAAGCAGAAACGAAACTGGAAGTGTCGAACACGGTCAAAGCGGTTCCTTCAGTACCGGCAGCGAACGTCGGGTTGCCAATGCTGGCCCCTTCGATTCTGCGGCCTCGACTGATGTTGATAACGTTTACCAACGGGAACAACTCGCCGTGAAGCAACGGAGTTAAGATAACAGCGTCATCAAATGCGATGGGGGCTGCTTCCAAACCGCCGGAAGTCGAATCATCAATCAGGGCTTTCACTTCAAAGTCCGACAACTTGCGGTTGTCAACTTTAATAGCGCCATGATCTTCAGAACCGGAACCGTTGATGATTCCCGTCCAAGCCTTTTCGTGCATAGCGTACTGCACAAGCTGCTTATCGTGTTCTGTCATTTTCAGACCACGGGGCAACTGACCTCGACTGGAGGCGTTTGCGCAAAACTTAAACCACGCACCAACGATAGCCTTGTCCAACTCGGATGAGTGATCCATGTTGCGACCGGCTAACTGGGCTGGACGACTTCGCAAAAACGAGTTCTTGTGATGCTCGCTATACCGTGCGGCACTTTTCGTGTCGCTGTATTGCTCGTGAGCGCCTTTGACTCGGACGTTAGCTGCACCGTTGCCAGCTAAACTCTTTGTCAGGTCAGGGTTGCTTTTATGCACTTCCCGACCGGGTGCTTCATCACTCATCGCTTCGGCCACGGCATCAGCCGTCGTCGTTGCTTTGTCTAAAATCTCGTCAGCGACTTCTTCAACCGTAGCGCTTCGCATTTCTGCTAGTGCGTCGGCGTTAGCCTTGACCGCATCAGCGACCGGGCCAATGGCCTTTTCAATCGCAGACGTCAGTTTGTCAACGGGGCTTTCTGTGACTTCTTCAGTCTGTAGCTCGCCCAATTTCTCTGCTGTCAAGTCGCCGTCAACTATCGCTTGCGCGGCAGCGGACTTCACTTCAGCATCAGAGGATTCTTGGTTGGCACGGCCACTATCGACCAGCCAGCCTTTCAGCTTTGCCGTCATTCTCATGACATACTCCCTTTCAAAAAATAAACCAAGTGACCGTGCAGCCACTCAAGTAAAACACAAATCAAATAACGTTCGATATAATGGCTTGAAATTCCGCAGCCTCTCGCTGCCGATCTTTCGCATCAGCCGTTTCGGATAACACCAAAGCAACTCGCCTTAGCAATCCGCTGTCCGCGTCATCAGCCTTGATTAAGAGTTCCTTTGCGATACTCTCAACGCAGTCGTCTCCCTGCAAGGTTTCTTTTTCATCTTCGTCGGCGGGGGTAGCCTCTTTCAAAACGTCACCCAACGACCGCACCGCCTCCCGTGCCAACGCTCGATAGCTTGTTGAAACGTTCTCCGGTTTTGCTTCAGCAATATCCGTAATCAGTTCAACAGCCGTCTCGATGTTTTTTGTATTTCGTGCGCTCAGGACTCGCCCGCCCTTAGCGGCAACCACAACGCTTTCCTCGCCGCCGATTGCAGGCTCAAACATCAGCCCGCCGTTATCGTCGCAGTGTTCTTTCGCTTCCGCCTCCGTCCAATCCTCCCGCAAATAACGGTACGCCTGCGCCTGCCACATATCCGTTTCGGGGTCATGGCCATATATAACACTGAACACTTTTCCGTTGCTTTCTTTTTCGTCTCTCCGGAACTCATCAAAGTTCTCCGGGTCAGATAGGCTGCAGGAATGTTCGTTTGCGAACGGTGGAAATGGCAACTCCACCGACTTATCCGGCCCGCACGTGCAGCCCGTCTCCGCCTTACCGGCGTTATCCGCATCCTCAGCCACCGCATTTGCCTCCTCTGTCACTCCAGCCTCGTTTTCCGCTACCTTGTCGGCTTCTTCTGCGGACTCCTCTGGGGCCGTCTCAGGGGCTTTGGCAAGGTCTACAGTCAACGTATCTACCTGCGACCAAGCGCTGGAATCTACGCCGCTGACCGACACCGGCCTGTTATCGAAGTAATGCTGCGCCCATCCTTTAACTAACGGGTCAGCCAGCTTACCTCGGCTGACCGCTTCAATTATTGCATCGGTATTACTAGGAACGCTGACAACCGACTCCTCCATGATCTCGAAACGAGTGATATCAAACCCCGGCACCTCTCCGTCCTTGACGTCCAACTCTTGAAATTCAAGAGGGATAAACCCGTGACTGATTCGGAGTGCGCCGAACTCAATGAGGTTTGCCGTATCGTTTCCGAGAGCGGAGTCAATTACCGCTGACGTTACTTTCAATTGGTCGTGGCTATGGTCAACAACCTCTAACATACGGCCAATCGGGGCAACGTGCATGTGCTGCCAAAGCAAAGGCATTTTGGAATCTATTTCCGCGCCATCGGTTCGCAGCACGTCCCCGTCTCTGTCTTTTCTCGGAGTCGTTACGATATTCTGAAACACCATAATCGTCCGTGGCGGCACTTCGGTTTCTTCGTTGTCAAGTGCCTTTCTGAAGTCGCTCGAATTAGTCACGACGGTTTCAGATTTAACAACGGTATCTTCGTTGGAGTAAACTAATTTGCCAGCCGCCTCTTTGACAACCGTATCCCAACCCGGCGCATCGGCTACTCCGCTCCAAGGATTACTTGAACGGCAGATCCCTTCGCCCGCGCAAGCCTGTATGTGTTTCAGGTATTGATCCGCCGTCGTCACACCGTAGCCAAAAGCGCTTCTTGCTACTTCTCGGTTGCGGATGTTTTCCAAAAAACTCATATCTGTTTCCCTTGCTTTTCATAAAATAAAAACCCACACACGCTATTGCAGCGCGTCCGGGTTTATTTACTCCTTGACGCTATCCGCCATTGGTCGTCGGCGGAACGGGTTTTGTTGTCGTGGTGTCTTGGACTTCCACTCTAGTAATTCTGCCTTCTGACCAGTCCATTGTCAATACCGTTCGCCCCCACGCACGTTCGTCAATCTTGTCGGAACAGACTTTTGAGAACTGATTGTATGCTCTCGCAGCTACCTCTTGCGTTGTATTGTTATCATTATTTTCGTTTGTCATCGTTCTTTCCGTCATACTATTTCCTCAGATTTTGAAATATGGATTTTCGCAACTTCCCGATTGACACCTGCCTATCCGATAGTGAACGACGTCTTGCGGCTCCATATGCTCCGCCCACCAGTCACGGCCACGCCATCCTCCGTTCAGATTATCAACGGCCATCGCCATAGCTTTTTCGTCATCGTATCGAACGAACTGAAGGCACTCCCGAACTCCCTTCAATACCGCCTTTGATCGTTCATCGCCTCGATAGTAAACCCACGCCCCGGCGGGCAACATATTTCCGTTGCTATGCCGCCAAGTCGCATAATACCGTTTGTATCCGACAAGAGGGACTTGGACTGACCCTCCATCGGCAATCCGGTTATAGAATTCACCGTCCAGAGGGCGCAGTTGCTCCGTTCCCCAGTCTGTGTAAAGTATCTCGCCAAACTCCTCTACTGCAAGCGTCACCGCCTCTATTTTGTGCGTCCAGTTCGCCGCCCTTCCCGTCCCCATACCGGCCCCGGCCCCCTCCGGAAACATTAACGGAGTATCGCAAACTAAGCGAGTTTGAAGCCCCATGTCTTGCAAAAGTTTCTCGTTGTCTTTTCCAAAACAATATACCGTCATCCAGCGACCGCATTCCAACTCGCTTGTCAAGGTTCCGAAAAACTTATCAACGTCCCTCTTGCATCGCTTGTAGCAGTTCCGCGCGTCGCTTCCCCATAACGCCCTTATCATAGGAAGCCTTACCTGCTCTTTGACTCGCAACACTTTCGGGTTTTGATTTCTAGTATCCTTCAACCTTCATTTCCTCCGATACCGTTCAGTGGGTTTTGAAATACTTGCCTGCTCTCTCCTTGCTGCTCGGTATCGCTCCCCGTGGATGAAGTAGAACCGATGGCTGATAAGTTTCCGCCCACCAATCTACTCCGTGCCAACCTCCGTTCAACTTCTCTACTGCCATCGACATCGCATACTCGTCATGGTAGTGGCGGTCGCCTTTTCGGTTTTTCGTCTCTGGAAGGAACTTGTAAACAAGATCAATTATTTCGTTGCCCTCGTCATCGCCTCGGAAGTACAACCAACCGCCGCCCGGCAGGCAAGTTCGGTCTTGATGTTTTCTTCTCCAGTTGGCGTATGACCTTTTGTATCGAGTCAACCCGCTTAGTAATGACGCGCCTTTTCTTACCTCGTTGAAAAAGTAGTAGTCAAGCGGCAGGAGTTGCTTCATGTCCCAATCCATCCAGATTACTTCGTGGAACTCTTTCATTCCAGCAGCGATAGCATCAACCTTGTGCGTCCAATTCGGCCCGCTTCCAAACCAGTGGGGTTCGTGGCACTCGTCTAGTAAACGAGTTTCATGCCCCAAATCCTTGACCCACTTTTCGTTCTCTAGTCCGAAACAATAAACGACGCAATTGACACTCGACTCCATCTCACGCTGCGGTGACACGTCATGTTTCTCAACGTCGTTCCGGACGTTGCTGTAATTATCGCTGTTGTGGTCGCCCCATACCGCTTTAATGAATTGCATTACTTGTAATAGCCCTCAGCATCTTTTTCGATTTCCTCAAACGTAATACCTCGATCACCCTCAACTGGCTTGCTGTGATCGTTTTCTCCTGAGCTAATTGACGCCGGAATACCGGACGGAAACGCAACGCATTTATTATGCGTGGAATAGTATTTACAACGGAGGCAAACCCAGTCTGTTAAACTTGTCATCTTGTCAACTCCTCGAACAACTCCTGCAATAGTTTGTCATCCACTTTCCCGGTCTGGTGAAACTTCAACCAGCTTTCGGCAAAGTACTCCGCCCCGTTAGTCGCTGCGTATTCAGACACCTCCAAACTTTCCATCCCGAACGCTTGCGCGTCCCAAAGGCTATGCCTTGGCCCATAGAGAGTATTTGGATAGTCAATCTCGTAACCGTTTTGACGTTTGATCTTCTGAAGTATCGCCCGAACCTTTGGGGTGTGCAACGACGCACTGACCTGTAAATCGGAGTTCAACACGTGACCATATTCGTGAATAATTGCATCCTCCATCGTCACCGCCCTGACGCTAACCTTCTTTGCGACTCGTGCCGCAACCTGCTCGTTTGTGAATACAAAATCCTTGAGAAGTTGTTCGTTGCCTTCCCGTTGAGCAACTAGGTTCTTGACTTGAGACTCTGCCCATTCTCGCATCCCCGGCGTCTCAGTTACGTCCGCCGCCATCGCTTCATACTTCTCCATATCCACTTTGATCTTCTTCAAGCGGAGGGTGTGACGTCTTTTGACCTGACCTATACTTGCCCGCTCCTTTTTCATCGCCCAAGCCAGTTGGTCATCGTAGTTTCCGGCAATTGTAAAAAGCGCGTCATCAGTAGAGTATTTTAACATCTGAAACGATCCGCCAACGGTGTCCCCTTCCGCCATCGTAAACGCTTCCACGTTGAACGTTTTCTTTCCCTTGATAGCTCCCGTGTTCTGCATCTTCTGCAACGTCTTATTTATGCGGTTTGCGCTCGATAGCGAAACGTTTGAATAGTTCGCCTTGCCTACGTTAGTCAGGTTTTGGGCGGCCAGCGACTCGGCTTGTCGCAGACTCGAAGCAACTTCAAGGGTAGCCACGGGAGGAGTTGGCGGCACAGCGAGAACGTCGGCCAACGTTTCACCCGGCTTTAAGTTTGAAGCAATCGTAACCGAGATGTGCATACACTGGCAGTTTACTCGCTGATGAGCGGACAAAGAACCGTGAGCGGGGTATGGGCATTCCTCGTCACCTAGTAAAAACAGGGCGTCAACCTCGACCTCCTGCATGTTGGCGGCACAGTGGTCTTGTCTAGTTGTACCGCCGCAAACGCTCAACCACTGCTTCCCGGTCACCAACCCTTCTGACGCCAAACTCTCCATCGCCTTTTGATGCCCGGCGTTGACCGCTCCGCCCATCTCCGTTCTCGCCATCGCATTCGCCCGTACCGCCGGATGACGTCCGCCAGATAGCTCGTTGCGCATCATTCGCTCAACCTCGCCAATAGACATCCCGCCTTGAATGCCCGCATTAATAACGCCTTGAATATCAAGGCTTGTCGTTGTTAAAATCTCCTCCCAATACGGCTGTTCAAATATGAAGTCAAGCTCCGCCGTTAGTCCAGAAAGAACCTTTGGAGGTATGTCAATCAGAACTTGGTCTGTTGGTTCAAACTCAAACTCTTTTTGAACGACATAATCGTACAACGTAAGTTCAGTGACCGCTCCCTCGATTGCTGCACGCATCCAAGCAACGCCTACGGTCTGCTCAAGTTCGTCCCTCCAATCTTTCGGGTCAAATAGTTCTGACGCTAACTCGGAGTGGAGAGAGTGACGGCCAGAGTCAAGCGCGTCTGCCGCTGACTTATACATTAACCGGAATAACTTTTCAGCCTCTTTCCGGAAGTCCTCTTGAGCCTTATCTATCTGCTTTACATGAATGTCGTAAACGTCTTGCTCAGTCAGTTGGATTCCGCCGGTCATCATGCTCGCCAAAGCTGCGGGCTGCTTGGCCCGCGCCTCTTTTGGGGATGATAGCCCCCCCCTGCTATGGCCCGCTTGAACCCGCCCTCCCGTTGAAACATCGACTTGTTCAAAGTTCATCGGACGGAGAGCAATATCACCGCCCTCCATAGGCGGCAAGTTCAGCATCTTCGTCCGGAACTCGTTGACGCTAATGGCGCCAATCTTCGCCGCCTCCGTCCACTCTTTGAGTCGCTGTTCTCTATCGTGCGGGTGAGTTGGGTCAATCCAAATCGCCACCTCCCCCTTGTCATCGACAATCGGGGAGAGATAAGCCGTCATCACCTGCGACATCAGTTCCAAAAGCGGATTGACGACGTTGTTGCAGAAGTTCTCCTCTGCTACCGCCGCCTGTGCGCGGTTTGCGTTCTCGACTTCCCCCAAGATGATCGGATTGACTCCGAACGCTTGCAGGATTCTTGACTTGGTTATCTTTCCAGATGCTTGAAAGTCCATTTCAGCCGGCGTGGTCGTGAACTTCTCTACGCCTTCAATCATGCCGTCAACAATCAGCGGTTCTCCGTAGTGAGCCACGCCCTCGTATGCGCTAAACACGGCGTTGTATAATTGCTTCCGTTGATCCGCCGTTAGCACAGGACGCATACCCGGTTGACCGCCGACACCGGGAAGTCGCCCCGTCATTAACATCATACCCGGAAAGATGCCGCGCTTGAAACTAACGTCTTGCGCCATCTGGATTGCTTCGTCCGTTTCGATAGCTCTGATTTGAGCTTGCACCGGCGAAAAACTTCCCATTGGGTTTGCGGGGTCAGGCAGCGAAAAGTATGCAACCTGATCGGCGTCTAAAACATACTTGTCTCCGCCGCCGCCCGGCTGAACAATATATTCCTTGAAAGAACCGTCGCCGTGAACCGGCGTGACCCAATTTGTCGGCAACGGCCAAATGTTGATATTGTCTTCGTCATCCCGGCTGATGTACCAAAACGAACGCCCGGTCAACTCAATTGAAGCTACCGTGCAAACCATTAAGCTCCAGTGAGTCATCATCTGGTTCGGTCGTCGGATAGCGTCAAGCAGTTCGTGGTTCGTTATCAGTTCGCCCTCGAACCCCATGTGGCCTTTAATCCACGGCGGGAGTTTCTCTGATTCCCAATCTTTCATTCGTCGCATATCCACGCCGGACTTCTGCGCCATAATGAAACGCGCTCGCTCTTGCGCCGAACCCGCCGCCCGGCGGGCCATTAGAATTTGCTGCCCGGCTACCCGGTGACTGATGGCTCTGATGGCGACGTACGGCCATGACTTATAGTGGCCGTATTGCTCCGCATATTTGTTGTCCGTCCCCTGAAGTAAACTTGCGGCATTATTCGACGAACGGCCTGATGAGAATAAATCCCCAGCGGCCCCTTTTGAGGAACCTCCCGCCATGTCGTAAAATCCGTCCACCTCCCGGTTGTGGCGGTCAAGAGTCGCTTTGAGGTTACTGGACACTGGCTTCTCCCTCTAATGATATCTTGCGATCCTTGACGGCTGCCGCAACCTCTGCCCTGAGCCGTTCCCGATTGCGTGTTGTTTCATAGGTCAAGTTTTCTATCGTGATCCTATTAACAGACAACTGCTCCTCCAGTTCTCGAACTTGGAGCTTCAGCATTCTCTCCCTGTCAATCCGTTCATCACGCTCGTTTGATCGTGACTCCCGTTCCGACGTCAAAACCTCTTCTGACAAAGCCAGCTCCGCTTGGACTTGACGTAACCGTTTTGATACGGCTGCCTTGTCCCGTCGCTTGCTCCGTCCGTCTGTCCGTCGTGACCACCACTCTTTAATTACTTCTTTCATCTTGCCCCCCTCTATAGGTTATCAGAACCGCTCGTTTGAACAAAGCTAACTCACCAATTAAGCAATACCCCGAACTCATCATATGCTCGGCTTTCCTCCCGCCGCAAATCAAGCAACGTCTTTGGGAACAACTCTGGAAGCTCCTCCCCATCAACCCCTAGTTCAATTTCATCAGTCATGTTCTCGGCCCCATCGACTCCTGCTGAAAGCAAAAAATCCTTGACGCCGTTTCCGATGTCTTTGTAATCCATCACAGCGGTTCTTTTCCATACAGGAATCAAAGTCAATTCATACATCTTGTAAAGTCTTGACAACCAACCCGGTTGCTTAGCGCAGAGGTTCACCGCCGATATATTCAAAGCAACTTCCGGTTCGGTAGCAAGCTGGTCAAACACCGTCATTATCTCTCCGTCAAGCTCATGAAACTCCCCAAGCCCTTTTGGGACGTCCATAATGTATTCTCTATACCACGAAGTGGGTTCACGGAGAACCAGAAGCACGGGAACTTCGTTGGTTTCAATCGCCTCTGTTCGCAGTAGGCCAGATGACCAACCAATCCCGGCTTCGTCCAAAGCATCAACAATAGCTTCGTCCCCGCAGCAAGGAATAGATGAGATTGAAAACCTGTCCCCGTTGATAGCTGTAATCATACCGAACCCCCCAACCTACTTTTAATGTTCAAGTCTATCACCTTGCCCGCCTTTACTAACGATCTGAAAAACGTCTGCTCGTAACCGGGCTTGTGCGTCACGCCTTGCTCGTGTTCGTCTGCGTAATGATGGCGACTTTTTCCGATGTCGTCCCACCAATCAAAACCGACAATATGAATCACTGGGAACTCTCGGAGGAGTACTGCGGCAGCGATTGCTCCGGTTGACCAACGCCGGTACTTATCGAGAGGGACAGCGGCAACTTCGGCTATTTCGTCAAGGATTTCCGGGTCAATCAAAATCGCTTCCGGGTAACTACTTTGGAACCTTCGGAAGCCTTTTGTCTTCCACCAGTAGGTTCGCTGAAACCCTATCCGCCGCTTGCCTCGCTTTGAACGATTACTAACGGTGAACCAATAATCCGTCCGGCTACCAACGTGATCTCGAAAGCCCCTAGTGACAAACCTATTGAACCGAACTACGATTTCAAAACGGTCTATTTGCGTACCTAACTGCTGCTGCAAAACTGATGGCCCGTTTCCCACTAAGACGATTTCATTGCCGGTTGCTCGCCCAGAACCTTTGGTTTGGGATATGGACGAAACACGAACCATGACGGAACCTTATCTTGAGTGACGTAAAGTTGAAGCTGATGTTTGGAAACGAACTCATCAACGTGTTTTATTACCAAAGGAAAGTCTGGGTGATAATCATGCCCCGAAAAGCACCCCCCCGGCTTTACCTTATCATACCATGTATCTATTGTTTTGCCGTCATCCTGCCCGGTGTGAGCGTAACCGTCGATGTAAACAAAGTCGAAGAACCCGTCAGGGAATAGCGTCAACGCCTCCGAGAACTCAAGCCGCAATATCATGCTCCGGCTTCCAAACCTTTTGAGCCTTCGGGTTGCTTTCAAATACTCCCTTTTGTCATGGCCTCTATCGCCAGCCCACCTGTCAATTGAATAGAACTCTTGGCAATCGGAGTTCCTCAAAAGCTGCTCTGAAAACTTTCCCTTCCAAACGCCTAACTCGCAGCCACGCGCTCCGACGAACCGGGATAGGTTCCGCCTGTCTTTGAGGTCAAGCCCCTTGATAGCCGCCGTCATACCCGAATCCTCCAACCGATCTTTTTGGAGTTCTGGTGGGGACTAGCAATGCTGACCAAAACAATGCGACTCCAAGACTGTATCATCAGCATTGTCGTTCGAGGGGGTTTCCCCGAACCATGTTTCAACAAATTCATACCCTGTACCCTAACCCCTAACAAACGAATGTAAGCCCGTTTTCCAACCCGGCATTTTAATCTCCCCAAGGCGCATTCGGCCTCCCCGCCCGGAAGAACTCAAACAAGTCCTTTACCGGGTCAGGCATCTTCGCCGTATCCTCCGGCGTCCAATAGTTCACCCGCTCCTCCCCGCTGTACGCCACTTGGACTTGGCTGTAATCACAGGCAGCGTATTCTCCCAAGTTCCGAACGGACAAATACAGATACACGACGGCATCCGACGTGTCAGGACTCCTCCCCAACTTATCCCGCAGGCTCAACACTACCCCTTTGCGGGATGAATGAACCTCTTTCGGGGTTATCCGGAACCGAATGCCATCACTGGCAATTACCTTTTCCGGGGCAACCAACTCCTCTCTCAACTTCGGGTCAACCGGGAACGCCCACGGGGTATCTCCCCACGGCCCTCTTGGGTCAAGACGCCTCGCCAGTTCACCGTAGGATTCTGCCCGCAGGTTTTGGTAGCGTCTTGCATCCGCTCTTGACGGAGAGTTCCCAGTGTGCGGAATAACCCACACACCTAACTCTTGCAACCTATCCCCAACACCCTTCCCCAACCCGTCCGTGTCAACGGTAACGGGATGCTGCCCCAACGATAAGTCTAGGTGGTAAATTTCTCTGACGGTAGCTATCACCCAGCCGACGGTTTCCATTGTGTCTGCCTTTCGGACTTTGTGTAACGCCGCAACGCCTTTTGCCCCTCCCGCCGCCAGCACCGTTTCGTCGCCCGCTACCGATGCAGCAACGTCCAAGCCGAACGCCTCTACTGGCAAGCCCTTCTCCCACGCCTCCTCATGCCGCTCTAACCACGATCCGATTATCAGTTGCTTGGCGGGGTCTTCCACCGGGAATTTACCGTGAGCGAAAACGTCAACCCAACGCTGATCCGCTTCGGCCAACAACCCCTTGAACCGCTGGCCATCGAGTTGGCCGGGTATTATCATGCGGTCAAACCGGACGTTGGCGCAAGACGCTCCATCAACGGACACAAGCCGCCGCTTTCCAAACGCCGTTGGCACGTCTTGAGTTTTGTCGGGGTCAACTTTAGGGAACAAGGAACGGAACCAGCCAGACAAGGTTCGTGGGTTGGCAGCGGAAACGATACAGTGGGCCTGCGTCTTGGCGAGATTGTACCGCTCATCTCGCACCGCCGTCGCTTCATCGAATACGAACAGCACGGCGGAACTATGATGCCCCGCAAACGCTTCGTCCGAATCCGGGTTTGCCAGTTTGATATATCGCTTTGGGCCGCCGTCAACTTGCTCCTTGAGCATCTTCCCCGGCATCCTGATCTTACTTTCAACAAACCACTTCCGAACTTCCGCCCAAATAACTTTTCGCACGTGATCAAAACTAGCCGACGTCATCACCACCAAGGCATCGGGGTGAATAAAATACCAAAGCAAAACGGCTATTGATATTGCGAACCCTTTGCCCGCGCTTGCCGCTCCCTTGACAGCCACTTCTTGATATTCGCCGCTCAACACGGAACAGATTAGGTCATACTGAAAATCGTCTAGGCGGATAGAACGCCCAAGCAACTTTTCTTCCTCCTCCGTAACTTGAAGCTGCGGCCAGAGCATCGCAATTAGCGGTTCCGGGTTGCCGGTACGCGCCGCCATTCTAGCGTGTACAAGTTCATCGGTGTCGCCGCTTCTCGTATCGGACGCCGTTGCGAGTCGCTCGACAGCAGCCGCAAACGCATCGTGTTGAACGCTTCCCTCGAAAACCTTTGGTGGTTTCATGTTTCCTCCGCTTGGGGCCGCAAAATCTTTCCGAATTGCAAAAAAACTTCCTCCCATCGGGCATGGGAACTACTCCACCATACCAGATTACTTTCATAATTCCGACCCAATACCACCAAACCCCTATAGATTCAAATATAGCGGGCCGATATAAAGGGTGTAATGGATTTAACCTTTTAACTCTTTTTTGACGGGAACGAAACGATGAAGAACGAAACGAAAAACTTGAGCTGGACGAAAAGCGAACGAGCTGACGTGCTTTTTGGAGACAAAGGCGGTTATGAAGTAGATCCAAAGAGCCTAACGCAAGCCACGCCTCGAATTATCGAAGCACGAAAGCGAATGTTGGCCGCACTCAAGAACTCGACCAAGTAACTGAAACCCCTTTTTACGATTGGAACGAAACGATGAACGAACGAAACGAAGACCGCCCGCCTGCCGGCCCGAACGAACTGATGACGGACGCCGCCAACGCTCTCGCCGCAACGGACGGAGATGCGTTTGACTACCTCCACGCCGTAAATGACGGGTGGATCCAAAACGTATCTGACCACGCTGCAATGAAACGATTGCTGGACGTAATGCAAAAGGCTGCTTACATCAACGACTAACCAACCCCCTCTCCTTGAAAGGAACTACACGATGAAGATTAAACTGCACGAAGGTATCCGAGATGCGAAGAAAGTCTTGACAAGCCTGAACCACCTGCTGACGGGAATGGACTTGCCCCCGATTCACGGTGGGACGTTTGACGCTTGGACACGGAGCTATTTGAACGGACGGGAAAACGGAATCACGATTCACTTTGACGAGTACAACGAGGAGGGTGAGTTGAATTACCGCGCCCGGTTCGATGTCGGAAACATACGCAACGGGGAGGGAGTCGTTGTTCACGAATACATTTGGACTACTAAGTGGGAGTCAGTTAATGGGCGTTGCTTCGCCGCCACTGATACTCCGGGGCTTCATATCGTCGAAGCCGCACAGCGTATCTATCAGCGGTTGACCGGCCATTACCGATACAAGACCAGCCGTGAAAGGGGGAGAGCGTAACTGCTGTGGGGTTGTTTTAATATAGCGGGCCGCTATACTAGATGATATTGAAGTTTGTTTCTTGACCCTCTTGAAAGGACGATTTGATGAGTAAAGGTATTACACTGAGTCCGACATACTGGTGCGTCAGACTCAACGGGAAGATGCGAAAGATGTCGCCGGAGGAACGCCGGAGAGAATACCAGATGCTGCGGAACGCCGGCATCAAGCGGGATAAACTTTGGAAGACGGAAGCGGGTTGCGAGAGAGCAATCAAGAGAGCGGAGGAACGGGGCCTGACTCCCGATCTGTTTGAAGCAAGTGAGATAGCGTTTATGAGTTTCTAGTTTTAACCCTGATGAAAGGACTATGTGATGAGAGAACGAAAATTCAACCCGGTCAAATCCGACAGTCGGACTTGTTTTGGAATCGAATGGTTTGAAACGGAGGAGGAGGCAGAAGCGTTCGCCAAGGCGATACAGAAGCGTGGCGACAGATACAACGGGGGCTGGTGCCACGGAACGGCCTGTGGGCGTGACTACGGCTTCGATCATGTGGACAAGGAGACGTCCAAGAAACTTTACGCCGTGACGACGGCTTGAGGAGGAGACAAATGAAGATTGCAGCGATACTGTGTATGGCCGGTTTGGTGGGGGTGGCTAACGCCGCCCCCCCGCCGCCGGCAGAGAAGCTGGCCGACAACCCTCGCATCGTAGCGATGTACAAGGAGTCGGTCAGAAGGCGGCAGGCCTATCGGCTGGGGCCGCAAACGCTTGACGAGAAGTGCTGCAAGGTAGCCCAAGACTGGGCCGAGTACCTCGCCAAGAATCATTACTTTCATCATGGAGGAGGGGAGCAGATTATTGCCGCTGGCTACCCAACCGTTGAATCCGCTTTCGGAGGATGGATGGGATCAAGGGGGCATCGTTATTGGGTACTCAGCCGCACGGAGTTTTGTGGCTGGGGTTGTGCCGAGTCGAGTACCGGACGATGGTACTGGGTTGGTTGTTTTCGTACTAAACAAAAGGGAGACAAGTGATGGGTTATACAGTCTATTGGAATAGCAGCGACGGGGTAAAAATCGAGGACGCAGCACCCGACATTCGGGAGTTGCTAGGGTTCTGCAAAGGTGAACGGCCCGATATAAATATCACGCCGCCGGAGTTGGCGGGGGCGCTTACCGAGTTTGAACCGATACTGACCGGCACGCAGTTGATATTCAACGGGGCCGGAGAGGAGGGGGCTGAGTCGTTCTACCTCGACGACGACCAAAGCGGCTTCGGATTTTGTAAGACGAACCGAATGCCGTATGACGTCGCCGTAAAGGCAGCGTTGGTATTGATCCAATCCCATTGCGATACGCCTGCCCAATTCCGGGTAGGTTGCGACGGGTCGAAGATGGATTGGGTTCCGGCGCTAACGATCTTGCATGAGCTATTTGCATTTGACCCGGAAGTGTTTTTGTACTCCTCCGCCTCGCACGTGATGACGGAGAGAGAAGTGATTGAGCAAATCGAGTCTCGGTGGCCTGAGCTACTTAACCAAGGAGAGCAAAGCGATGCCAAATGAAAAACCGATAAGACGGAACCGGTCAACCAACAACGACATCATTCAGCTAACGTATTGGTTGACGGAAAACCGGGAACGATTTAAGGAACCGATGACAACGAAGTCGATCAGAAAGGCATACCGGGAGTCAACCGGAACGGAAGTGTCAGAGCGACTAGTCAAAACCGTTTCAGACGCCGTTGGCCTGCCGCTCAAAAGCCCTCGGCGCAGCCGACGTCGATACAAAGGGCAAACGGCCCGGCTTGACAGGTTGATAATCGAAGTGGTTCACCTTGCCAAGAAAATAAACAGCCTTCACTCGGTCATCATGGATATCCCCGACAGCGGTTTGTCAGAGGGTTTGGAAACTCTCTACCGGCGAAAAGCTGACCCGAACGGAACGCCGCCGGAGGAGGACACGGTGGGGGAGGGTATCGGAGATGAATCCAGTTGAACGTGGTCTAGGGAAGGGCAGAAACTAGCAAAAGGGGGTGACGCCTAACGGCCTCACCGGAGGTTGAGGGAGAGGTTTGAAACCTCCCTCAGTCCTCTCCCCAATCAATTTCGTCATCCCAGTAATACCCTTCGTCATCCTCTCGGTTAGTCCAGCCCGGCGCCCAAGCATCATCGCTTGGATTGCATCCTCTATATTCTAAAACAAGTGTTGCGGTATCCTCCAGAACGACGTCGGCTGACTCATACATATGGTCGCCGCTACCTTCACGAAGTCGTAACGCCCATTCCAGTTTGTAGCCAACATCCGTTTTGTTTCCCTCAAGTTCAAGTCTAGCTCCGTCCCAAGGCCCACCGTTGAAAGTAAGAATCATATCAGGTGACCAACCTCCCTCCCTTTCCGAATCCGAATGACGCAAGCATCTCCCAGTCCGCTGTTTTGTCGATCATCTCTGACCATTCGTTTGGCAAGTCGTTCATGTACCGCTTTTCGGTGTAATAGGTTTTGTCGAAGGGTCTTGGCTTACCTTTACGTGTCGCCGGTATACCGTACTTTCCCATCCACGCTTCCGGCAGGGTGACGTCCTCTATCGGCAACCGGCTCTGCTTTGCTAGCGCCGCAGTAACACTCGGAAGGTGAAGCAATAAGTCCCAGTGTCGGATAAACCAAACGTTGTCCGTCTGCAAGCAGCTTTCGTAAAACTCGTTGTATTGAGCAATCGCCCTCCGAACGAACCTTGGCCCCGTACTTCCAACGTTCCTCTTTCGATATTTCGCATACGATAGCATCCAAGCGTGCGGGTTCTTTATCGTGCAGATCACCGCCTCCATGTTTCTCTGTCTTTGCACGAACGGCTTGTGCTTAGTGTTTAGCCCCGTGATTGGTATTCCTAACGCCTCCCCGATCACCCACTGGGTAACATTCGTTCCAGTCCGGTAGAACCCCTTGATCTCAACCCGTTGCCAAGGGCGTGTTATGCCTCCCCGCTCTCGGAGTGTCTCTGGTATCGCCATTCCCTCTTTCATAGTCGCCTCCCCGGACTTCAACCGAAAAACAAAAACCAAACCAGCACCGTTTGAAATAACGCAACGCCAAACGTAGCAAGCAACGCTATCTTCCCCCGCTTAGAATATAGCAGGCCGATGAACCAAATGGCTAGAACGGTTCCCAATAATTTACACGCCATAAACAGCGCAACGTCGCCGCCCCCGATCTTGATAAGCCATCGGCCAACCGGGTTGAGTTCGTGCAAGCTATCTTGAACCTTGATCGCCCAATAGACATCTACCGCTGACGCCAATACGATAACGCCGCGCAGCACGTCGAGTAGTACCCGCCCCCTCAACGTTGGCGGTTTCATTTTCCCAACTCCATTCTTAGCCACTTGGCAGCAGCCCTCACGGAGTAGAATCCAATCAGCTTTCGTTCGCCCGGATAGAACACGACGGTCGGGCAGGTCGGAGTCGTTAGGTTGTAGCCGTATTGCCTGCTGTGAGAGGAGGTTATTTGGTATGAACCGGGCCGGCAGAATATCCGATGCTCACCCATCACCAACCCCTCCTCGATAGCCGGAGTGTGATGGTGGCAAACGCAGCCGACGTCAAACGGAGTATCCCCGTGACGGAGCCATTGCTTGACGGCGTGCGTCTCGTTGAAACTGCTGTTCATTCGGTACTGATGCCGGAAGCTGACGAGGTATTTGTAGCCACCAACCGTTACGTCCAAATGGGCTTCCGCCGGGGCATAGCAAATTCGGTTCTTTTTCGCTATCCAGTTGACCATATCTAACCCGGCAAAACCTTGCGTCCAAGCGTCGTGGTTCCCTGATATCATCGCAATTATCTTATGGGCGAACTGACCAAGGTAATACTCATAAAGCAGCCACTGGTCGCCGGGAGTAGAACGGGCCGCAAGCAAGGCGCTTCGATGCTTTACGTGATTGTCAACTCCGTCCCCGCCGATACAAGCGTACAAACCCGGCGCTTCAGCTATCAGTTCCGCATCCTCTCTCATCTTCCGTAGGCACACGCTGTTACTTCCGCTGATATGCTGATCTGACACGAAGCAGATTCCAACCGGGTCATTACCAAGATTGACCTCGAACTTTGACCGGTGAATCGCCTTGTTGACTGCCTTTTCGTTTTGCTCCTCCGCCTTGGCCCACATCTCGGCAACGCCGTCCCCTTGCCAGAGCGGTTTGACATCGGGCCGGTCAGCTGCGCCGATCTGCTCCGACACCGCCGGGCTTCTGGACGCCTGTCGTTGAAACTCGTCAAGCTCTTTTTGCCAGTGCGGCTCTTGGTCGTTATTACTCTGCCGGGGAACAGGGGCAGGTTCTACCAAATGACTCGGAAGTGATCCAATGTCTCCCTCGATGCTAGTGGGGGGGTGGTATTGATCGCCCCACCAAAGCCCTCCGTCATCATCCAGCTTGCAACCGCCGTCGTTGTATCGACCGATCCAGTGCTGAACGCTCGACCTACTCCGCTGCATCTTTCTCGCAATCGAAGTTACGTTCAGGCCCTCATTATGTAAACCAACCGCCGTACGAACTATTGCCGGGTCAAACTTCTCTCTGCTCATCTTACGTTCCTCCTTGAAAATCTACTTGTTAAGACGCCAACCAAGCTTCCAGAGTATCGTTGCGATGTCGTTGGAAGTTTGGATGGCCCATTTGTCGTGATCGAGATAAAGTTTGGAAAGTCGAAGGCACGCGCAAATCATCTTGCTCAAGTCGGTTATTGAACCAACCTCCCCGCCGTTGCGGCCCCAACCCGCCAAAGTCAAAACGAGAGCGGTGTGGGTTCCTATTTTGTCAACCCATTCCTCTCCCGCATCCCATTCGGCTGCGTGCAAAAGTTCGTGGATCAGCGTGTCGAGTAAATCTTGCGAACCCAAACGCCTCCTGATACGAATGCTTTTGTTTTTCCTTTTCGGGCTGTCGGTTACTCCCCACATACTCGGAAGCGAACGAACGAAGAACAACGCCCAGTAGCGACCACCAACGGTAACTCGCATTTGGCGTGGAAGTTGTTCAACCCTCTTTGTCGGTCTTGCCATGCCCCCTCCGACTTGATAACCCTCTCAACAACTGCCCGGCGGCATACCCCGTCGCCAAGATTAAAGCCACAGACAAAACGGTGGCGTCAAACCCGCTCAAGTCGATTCCTTCAACCACGTGCTTGATGGTTGTCATCGTCGTTTCCTCCGCTTGTTTCCCGTTCCTTCACTCCCTCCATTTTACTACACAAGCCCGAAAACCCCCTGCCCACTCCGATAAACCGCTATCAAATAGCAGATTCAGGCGAATATTCCGCAAATACTTTTAGCCGCCGCCACCCACGTTTATTTGGGCGAAACGAGACACTGGAAAAGTACCCAACATAATTCTTTCAACTTTACCCAATCTGGTATAGATTAGAATATAGCGGGCCGATATAAGTAGTGTAATGAATTTAACTTTTTAACTCTTAAACGATTGGAACGAAACTATGACGAACGCTGCAAACGATCTACGACGGGTAATGTCAGATACTTACCGATTGCCTTGTAACCATAACGAGATGATGACCTTGGCCGCCGCCGCCCTCGCCGTTGAGGATGGAGACGCCTTTGACTCCCTGCTCGCCGTAAACGAAGGCTGGTTGCAAACGGAAGATGAAACGCTGTCGATGAGACGGTTGCTGAACTCGATGCAAGAGGCTGCTTACCTACTCGCTGACAGAGCATAACCCCCCCCAAAAAACCTTTTAATGAAACCCCTCTTTTTTGATTGGAACTTTACGATGATACGAATGACTCAAAAAACGAAACTGACCGCTGTTACCGCTTACCGAATTTTAAGAGAACACGCCCGGCACGGGTCAAACGGCTGGAACGGTCGCTGGATGTCTCGGCAGGACTTGATGGTGAACCTCTCCCAGTTGATCGGGAGTAAGATCACCGGTGCTTCCCTCAACCGAGTTACCGACTTGCTTATCAAGTTCGGGATAGTCGAAAAGGGCCTGCCATATCGGAACGCCAGCCGCATCGGCTTCCGTTATATCTCGCAACAAGAGACGGTAGACACCCGGACAGAACGCCTGCGAGACGTCCAGAACTGGAAAGCGTTCTTGCCAATTGATCTTGGCTTCCGCCTCAGCCGGTTAGACAAGGGGCTGAACGGAGAATACACCCCGAACCAAGACGCCCTCCCTGACGCCGGGTACGGTGGCGGGAAGTCCGGCGACCAACTGATTGAAGAAGCGTTGGCCGCTCAGGAAGATGCCGCCCCGGAACCGGAAGCGGAACCGGAAGTCACGGCGGAGCAGGTCAAGGAGATAAGTGAGGAGTTTGAGCAGATGCCGTCGGAAGCCGTCAAGGATATCTTTGCGGCAGTTATTGAAGAAGCGATGACGAACGATAACTGGAACGGAATCAAAAACGTTATCAGCCTACCATAGACATATTAGGATAGTGCGGCCCGCCTTATCGGGGTGTGGCGGGCCGCCTTATTACTCCGCCCCGCTTTAAGGAACGATATGATGATTGCCGATGCAAGAGAAAAGAAATGTGCGTTGCAGAAGATGTTCGAGAAGTTCATGATGCTCGCTGGCGGACTAAACGAGTTGACGCAAGGGCCTGACCCGGACGATCCACTGACCGGCGGGTTGGCGATTCTGCCGTGTGCCTACGAACTTGGCGGAGAGACGGAAGCCCAACTGGTCATCTGCTATTGCACTTGGGACGTTGACGGCGAACTTCTGACGACGACGCCGCTTGTCGGACTTCTCGCCCAACGTCACCTCGACGGCCTGACGCCCGACCATGACCGCTGCTCCCCGATGACTGAGCTATTCTACCGGAAGATGCTTGAGCATATTAAAGACGTAGCGCCAGCCGGGTTCCGGGCCTTCACCCCGGACTTTTACAACGCAGATACGCCTCTGGGAAACGCTGACAGGGACTTCGACGAAGCCGCTGAAATAATGTACCCATCTAACGCCTAACCGAAAAAGGAAACAAAGACATGGTAACGCAATTTCACGAAACGAGAATGGGCAACGAGCATTATGCTTTACTCGCACGGAACCTCGGACGCATCGCAACCTCGCTTGAAACGTTGGTCGATCTTCGACGGACGGAACTGGAAGCGAAAGAGGATGACGAAAAGACGGCGTTGGAGGAACTGAATGACGAGGTTGAAGCCGTTCTCGGAGCGGAGAGGAACCTGTACCGGGAGTTGTCCGAGAAGGAGGTGGAAACGTTCCGCCAGTGGGCCAACGATAATTACGAAGCTGGAGAAGGGGTGAACCCCGTCTGGCATCCCGTCGTGCGAGAAGAATGTGCGAAAATTAATATCAGAAAAGGTTTGGAGGAACGGAACCGTGAATAACATTACCGAATACCTTGACATGATAATTGCTTTTCACGAACGACACCCCCGGACGATTTGCGACGGCGAAAGAATGCACCGTGGCATGGAGGAGTTCGTGAAGGCGGAAGGGATTTGGTTCACACCTCCCTCCTCCTCCGAGTTGCCGGAAGATGTCCCAAGAGGAGTTGTCAAAGAATGCTATTCCAACTGCTGGAATTACCTCGCTGAGAACCCGCTTTGCGGACTGACCTATTGCGAGGGTTTTGCCTTCCATCTAATCCCGACGATGCACGCATGGCTGGCGACTCCGGACGGAAAGGTGATTGACCCGACTTGGCCCGAACCCGGTTCAGAGTATCTTGGCGTGCCGTTCAAATGGCGGTTCGCTTTCCTGACGGTTCTCAGCAAAGAGACGTATGGCGTGATTGACGATTGGGATAATAAGTGGCCGCTGATGAAGGGCCTTGATCCGCTAAAATGGAGAGCAGAGAGGGTGGGAGAAAATGTGTGAACAAAAAGAAACGATTTGGTATGACGCAAAGATTTGCCTTGTTTGCGACGGGCTTCAGTCCGACGTCTGCGGGGCTTGCGGAGGTTCCG
>TARA_R110000824_G_scaffold80365_5_pt1 | contig 32982 bp, 37 predicted proteins | sample TARA_R110000824 | Tara Oceans TARA_R110000824 (sample SAMEA4397747) | marine metagenome | biome: Polar Biome; feature: [MES] marine water layer (ENVO:01000295) within the mesopelagic zone...; material: water (ENVO:00002006), including particulate matter (ENVO:01000060) such as......
TTGTATGAACCGCTCAGCCTGCCCCCCACCAAAGGGCAAAGCTGCAGCGGGTTCATTAATTTTGGTCGCATCCGAAGAAATGGTTGCAGACCCGAGAGTAAGTAAACATCTTGAATCGGCCATCGCCTATGTTGGTGGCCGCTGCGAAACACTTTTTTCAGGGGTTTATGTTCGCAAGAATGTCCCTGGTTTGATTGCAATACTAAGTATGAATGGCCTGGCCAAATAAGGAATAACAAAATGAAAAAGCTTTTTGAAAATTGGAAAACATACAAAAACCAGAGTGAAGAGTTGGACGAGGGATTTGAGAACGTCACACCCGAGAATATCCAGTTGGCTCTTCAGGCTTTACAACAGATAGGAATTAATTTTGCCCCCGCCATTGCCGGGCTTGGCGCGATTGAGGCAGCTAGGCTCATTAAACAAAAGCTGACCGGTGAATGCCCACAAGGTGAGCCTCTGAGCGCGCCCGAAAGCGAATATGCTGGCGAATTGCCGAGAGGCGATGGGTAATGAAAATCACGAAGAAACAACTTAAAGATTTAATTCGTGAACAGGTTACCGCCGTCGTTAATGAAGGGGATGACGACGTTTGGCTACCGCCAGAAGAACTTAGATCTCAAGCAGAGCACGGTCCGTATGCAGATGAGTCGTACAAGGACGAAATGAGTGATCTTCTTCGCAGAATAATGGATCCCGGAGAAATGTCCTTTGATCAGGCGATGGACGAATTCGCCGGCTTCATAGACAAATATGATTCACAACCAGAAGAAAGTGAAACGGTACGCCTAAGCACCCCCAAGCACGATCCGATGGATCGGAGCGCCCTAGGTAAATATCGAAGAGGAAAAATGACGAACTTCAAAGAAGAGAAGGAAGATGATTCATTTTCTGATGCCGGAGAAGAGATAAAGAAGGATAAGACCACCGGTGTCTTCACCAAGAAGGCTAAAAAGCGCGGTATGTCAGCGCAAGAATTTGCGCGCAAAGTATTGGCGAACACTGATGAGTATGATCTTAAGACTGTACGCCAAGCTTCCTTTGCTAAGGGGGCCGACACTGTGGCAAAGAAGAACAAGAAAAAGAAATGAAGATCTCTAAAGAAAAGTTAATTGGAATTATTAAAGAAGAGGTAGTCCGCGAATCCGGCGGCGTTGCCGGCAATTTCGGCGGTGTCGCGGGAGATCTTGGGGCGGTTGCTGGTCGCGCTGAAGAAGCTGATAGCCCAGATCGCGATGTATATGGCCCCCAACAGAATGCCGAAGATAGTTTTATAGGAATTATAATTGATATCGGGCGTATGTTAGACGAGTGGCAAACGAAAAAGTATCACTCTGCTGAGGATCAATATCAAAGCTATTTCGAAGATTTGCAGGGGCTGTTAGGGCAGCACGATCCTTGCGTGCATCACGGAGAAAAATGTGATGAAGTCCACCCAAATCAGACACATGAAGAATGTGTACAAGTTACAATCAATGACGGGCTACAAGAGGGCAAAAAGAAAGACAAGGTATCAAAGAAGATATCCCATTTAAAGAGTAAAGAGAACAAGCCACACAAGCAAGCTGTGGCCATGGCGCTTAATATGGAAAAAGAAGGAAGACTTACAAAAGATGGAAAATATAAGAAAAAAAAGAGGTAAAGAATGATGGCGAAATCAAAAGCATTTGTTGATACTTGGTTATCAAAACTGACGTCGCGCAAGTTGTTAGTGTGGGGCACAGCCACCGGACTTACGTTTGCAGGACATGTTACCAGTGAAGACTGGGTTATTATTTCCGCAATCTATATCGGTGGTCAAACAGTTATTGACTCTATCGCAAGATTAAGAGGATATAATGACGAGTGATGCGGTTTTCAAGTTTGTAATAAAATATTGGAAAGAAATTTTCGTGGCCACCCTTCTACTGGCCGTTGCCGGCAAATTTCACCATGACTACAAACAACTGCAGCTTGCTTATGAAACAAGCCAGCAATCGCTAGAAGAGCAGATCGCCGGCCTTAAAGACATTCACCATCGCGAATTACAACGACGCGATGAAGCGCTTCAAGATTATAGAGATGCGCTAGCGCAGCTTGAGAGAAACTATTTAGAATCTCAATTAGAACTTGACAGACAGAAAAGAGAAACACGCCGCCAGCACGTTGATGACTTTACAGGTGATCGCGAACAATTAATCATTGATATTGAAGAGACCTTTGGGTTCACGCATGTTGATTAGTGTGTTATTATTTATGAGTACTATAGCTCACGCAGAAGATATGGGCCGTTTTACTATTATGAGCCACAATGAGGCCGCCCCATTCGAGGGGGTCTTATTCGATCCTATTGCAACTGCAGACATTTTGACAGCACGCTCTTTTACTCTGGAAGAGTGTGATTTGAGAACTAATCACGAGCTTGATAAAAAAGAGGCGGAATTTCAGTTAGAGCGAGAAAACTTTAATATTCGTTATGACGCCCTTAAAGAAGAATATGATTTGATTATTGAACAGAAAGATTTAGAAATTACACAACTTCGTGAATCACTATTAAAGCAATCGCCACGCAATAATTGGTGGTGGGCAGCAGGAGGAGCGATTGCGGGCGTTGCTATAACTTATGGGGCATATAGGGCATTCGATGAGCAAGAATAAAATGAATAAAATCGCCGCTGTTGAAAAGGCAATATCACAGAAGTATGGCCCCGAAGCTGTACAGAACCCCAAAGCTAATTGGGATGAAGAAAGAGAAAAAGAATACCTCCAACAAATGAAAGAGTTTTATGCGAAGAACAGAAGCAACGAGAACACTGCAGAGAAAATTGATATTAATGGTATAAAGGTTTCAAAAAAACTACTTAATAGAGAATCTTTAAGGAGTTGTTCAGTTTGTGGCGCTTTCCCTGTGAAATCCATGGACGACATTTGTCTAACCAAGTTTGACTGTTGCAATCTTTGCTATGTGAAATATGTGGAAGACAGAGAAGAGAGATGGCTGAAAGGTTGGAGACCTAATATTTAAAAGAGAGGAATTAAATAATGGCAACAGTTTACGAAATTGTACAAGGACTCGCGCAAGCCGCCGCGCATGCGTATGATGGCGCAATGACTGAAGACGGCGAACTTGTAACAATGGGACTTCAGCGAGAAGAAGGACACCCCCTTTATGACAAGAGGGTTATAGATGGTTTTAACGTAAAATTCTATGGCGACATGATGTGTCTTTCCTATCAGTCCGAAGTTCAACTTAAGGAAGTCTACGCCCCTGGTTTTGAAGGTGATGTTGAACAGAGAATTGCCGATATTTCAAAGTGGCTTAGAAAAGAATACAAGCGGATCACAGGAGATGGGGTGACGCTTAAGAAAGAGGGCGAAATTGATGTGCGAGTTGAAAGTACATCTCGCGTCCGTTCGTGGATTACAGCTAAGATGCATTATAAGATCGGTGGATTAGATAAAGAAATGCAGCTTGAAGCACCATCCAAAGAACGCCTTGAGGCCAGTTGGAAAACGTTCCTCGACCAAGGCGGATGGAACGGCGACGGTGGCAAACGCCCCGACAATGATTCCCGCAAGAAAGACAAAGGACCACAATCATGAGACAAAAGAACACAAGACGCTTTGATCCTCGTTACTTTATGGACGAGAAGACGGACAAGCCTAAAGTTTTGAAAGAAAACCGTTTTTCGTCCGCTGAACTGTCTAGGTTCGCCATGTCGCCGGGCATGGAGCCCTCTGTGGCTCCCCCCAAACCATGGACTAACCCACTTGAACAAACGGTGGACCGGCACGACGCCGCAATACTTCACAGGATGTTGGCTGAATTCTTCGCGAAAGAAGGACAACTGCCGACAGAACTAGAATTGCAGGATTTAATGAGCAAAGCAGAAAAAGCACAAGATCGTTCCCGCGCAACTCATGGACAAAGTGAAAGCGATCCACATCCCCACTTTGATCGCCGATAACCAACAAAAATGAATGACTTTTCAATTAGACAAGAAACAGAGAGTAAAGGAAATATTAAAGTGCGGTAAGGATCCTGCTTACTTTTTGAAGACGTATGCCCGTATATCACACCCGATGCACGGGCTTATCCTTTTTAATACTTATGATTTTCAAGATGAGCTTCTCACAGACTTTAATGATTATCGCTTTAATGTAATTCTAAAAGCCCGCCAGCTTGGCATCTCTACGATTACCGCTGGCTATATTGTTTGGATGATGCTTTTCCATCGTGACAAAGCTGTGCTTGTCATGGCTACTAAGTTTGCTACTGCCGGAAACTTAGTTGGAAAGGTCAAGAAGATCATGAAGAATCTTCCAGATTGGATTCGCATCGCTAGCATCGACATTGATAATAGAACTTCGTTTATTCTTTCTAATGGCTCTTCTATTAAAGCTGCTTCGACTTCTGGTGATGCCGGCCGCTCGGAAGCTTTGTCACTTTTAGTACTTGACGAGGCCGCTCACATCGAGGGCTTGGGAGAGCTATGGACAGGGCTTTATCCTACACTGTCCACCGGCGGTCGTTGTATTTCCCTATCAACACCCAATGGTGTGGGCAACTGGTTCCACAAAACCTGTGTTGATGCCGAATCTGGCGCTAATAATTTTAAGCTAACAACACTCATGTGGGACGTTCATCCGGATCGAGATGAAGAATGGTTTACAAAAGAAACTAAAAACATGTCTAAGCGCCAGATTGCGCAAGAGTTAGAATGTAATTTCAATACCTCTGGCGAGACTGTAATTGACCCCGATGACATGCGGTGGTTACTATCCAATACCAAAGAACCAAAGTATCGCACCGGATTTGACAGAAATTTCTGGATTTGGGAGGAGTATGAACCGGCGTGTAATTATTTAATGGTGGCGGATGTTGCCAGGGGCGACGGCGAGGACTTTTCCACATTTCACATAATTAAGCTGGAAACAGTAGAGGTTATAGGTGAATATCAGGGGAAATCGACTCCTGATATGTTTGCCAATATGTTGAATCAAGTTGGGCGAGAGTATGGCGGCTGTATGTTAGTAGTCGAAAATAATAATATTGGCTACACAGTTTTGGATAAGCTGATAGAATATGGATATCCTACTTTATATTATTCTATTAAATCTACACACGAGTATATCGAGCAACATCAGGCAGAGGCCCATCACTCGGCAGTACCCGGGTTTTCTACTAGCATGAAAACACGCCCCCTCATCATAGCGAAATTAGAGGAGTTTATAAGAAACAAACTAATTAAGTTATATTCTTTGCGTACTGTTAATGAAATGAAAACTTTTATATGGAGGAGTGGCAAGCCGCAAGCGATGAAAGGATACCATGATGATTTGATCATGGCACTCGCTATAGCATGCTGGGTTCATGACACAGCGCTTCAAGTTAATGCTCGTGACCTGAATTATCAGAAAGCTTTTATTAACGCAATAGTCACCACTAAAACAGTTATGAACACACAAATTAAGGGGCAGCATGGATATAAAGGCGAAAATATTATGGATAAAATGTCTGAAGCAGAGAAAATGTATGAACAATATAAATGGATTATAAAGTGAGAGAGATAAAAAATGGCTAGTTCAGGAAGAGGAAAAAACCCAGCAAACAAAGATACTACTTTATTTAAGGCACTGACAAGATTGTTCTCGGGCCCCATTGTAAGTTATAGATCTCAGTCTGGGCGCCGCATTCGAAGGCAGCATTTAGATAAATTTGGCACCCGGTTTAAATCTGCCTCGGGCCAACAGTTTAAAAAATCTCTTTACAACCCTCTGGATGTGGTGGCGACAGATGCCATCGCTAATCAGCGCCGTTCTGAGAGATATGTCGATTTTGATCAGATGGAATACATGCCAGAGATTGCGTCTAGTATGGACATTTATTCTGACGAGATGACCACACATTCGCAGCTTCGTCCAATGTTAAATATCAATTGTCCGAATGAAGAGATTAAGGCAGTCCTTACGATTCTTTTTGATCAGGTTCTTAATCTTCAATATAATTTGTTTGGGTGGAGTCGCACGATGTGTAAATATGGCGACTTCTTTTTGTATTTGGACATTGATGATAAATATGGTGTCAAGTCGGTTATTACATTACCCCCGCCAGAGATTGAAAGATTGGAAGGAAAAGATTCTACGAATCCCAATTATGTTCAATATCAATGGAACTCGGCCGGCATGACCTTTGAGAACTGGCAGATTTGCCATTTTCGTATTTTAGGTAATGATAAATATGCGCCGTACGGCACTTCGATTCTGGAGCCGGCACGCCGTATTTGGCGACAACTTACGCTCATGGAGGATGCCATGATGGCTTACCGCGTCGTGCGATCTTCCGAGCGACGTGTGTTTAAGATCGACGTTGGAGCAATTCCGCCACAAGATGTTGAACAATATATGCAAAAGATTGTTACACAACTTAAGCGAAATTCTGTGGTGGATCAAAAGACTGGCCGCGTAGACCTCCGCTATAATCCAATGAGTATTGAAGAAGACTACTTTATTCCTGTGCGCGCAGGATCAGTCACAGATATTCAGTCTCTTGCCGGAGCACAAAATATTACCGCCATTGATGATATCAAGTATCTCCGCGATAAACTATTCTCTGCTTTAAAAATCCCTGCAGCATACCTTTCCATGGGAGAGGAAGCAGCAGAAGATAAGACAACCCTCGCGCAGAAAGACATTCGTTTTGCGAGAACCGTACAGAGACTTCAGCGAGTTATTATTGCGGAACTCACGAAAATCGGAATTATTCACCTTTATACTTTAGGCTTCCGTGGGGATGACTTGTTAAGTTTTAGCCTGTCACTAAATAACCCCTCGAAGATTGCTGAGCTTCAAGAGCTTGAGCACTGGAAGCAGAAGTTTGACATTGCGGCTTCTGCTACTGAAGGATATTTTTCCCGCCGCTGGGTTACGGAAAAAATCTTTGGTATGTCTAACGAAGAATTCCAGCGTAATCAGAGAGAAATGTATTATGATCGCAAACATGATGCGGCACTTCAAGCTGTGGCCGAAGCTGCTGCTGCAGCCGGCCCCGGCGCTGCTGCGGGTCTCGGAGGAGACTTGGGAGCAGGCCTTGAAGCTGGCGGCGATCTCGGCGCGGATTTTGGTGGCCCAATGGAAATGCCAGCCGCCGAAGCCGGCGGTGAAGCTGCGGATGCGTTGGGTGGCGAAGCCCCAGCACCCGGCGGCGAAGCGGCCGGAGATGACAGCGCCCTGTTGGCTGTTCCTCCGGGCAGTCGTTCATCTCCCTCAACAACTCCTGGCGCAAAGGGCAAAGTTTATAATCGAAAGAATGGTCGCAATGATCGCCGCAAAGGCTCAGCGGGCCCCTTCCGGCGATCAGTTAACTCAGCATCAGGGCAAAAACATAGCTCTGGCCATCGCAATGTCTTCCCCGGTGCAGAGATTAATAATCTTGCCAAAATTTCAGTCCTTCCCGAAAGTGGAAGTATTTATGAGCAGGACGAATCTATTTATAAGTTGAGAGAAGGAATGGAGGAAGACAAATTGTTTGAAGTTACTGAATCGGTGAGACTTTTGATAGAGGGCTTAGAGCTTAAAGAAAAACATCCGTTGGAGAAAGAAGATGAAAATAAGATATAACAAAAAGAGAAACACAGCATTTGTTTATGAGGCCCTCATTAGAGAGGCCACTGTGGCAGTTTTGAAGAAAGACAAAGTTCGCCGGGACGCTAGCGTCTCTATATTAAAGAAATATTTTCACACTACCGGAGTTTTACACCAAGACTTACAGTGCTATCATTCACTGAACGAGAATCAAAATATTCCTATGGAAATAGCCGAAAAGATTATTAAAGAAGTGCGCCTGCAGCGCCACACGTTAGATCTAAAAGAGCTTTATGCCCAACAAACACAACTGATTCATGAAGTTAATAAACAATTGTCTCCCGAGGTGTTCAATAATTTTGTAGTCAATTATAAATCATTGGCGACCATTGATCAAATTTTCTCTTCTAAAACTTCTCCTAAAAATAAAGTGCTTTTAGAGGGGGAGGTCATGAAGCATATGACCGGCAAGATAGAATCTACACAGATGCCGCCAGTAGACAATATTTTATATAAAACCTTTGTAGATAAATTCAATAACAAGTACACCGACAATTTATTAGAAGAACAACAGGCGTTGTTGGTTAATTACATTGTATCCTTTTCTGATAATGGACTTGATTTAAAGTTGTTTTTAAATGAAGAGATCAAGCGATTAAAGAATGGTTTAGAGAAAGCGATTAATACCACAGAGATTCAGACAGATCCGGACATGATCGAAAAAACCAATCGTGTCGTTAAAAAGTTGGACGGATATACCAAACAAAATGTTACAGAAGAACTTCTGTTAACCGTACTTAGTACACAAGCCTTAGTTAAGGAAATTTATACCGATGGCAATAACAATTAGAGTAGGCGATGAGGCCAATAGAAAATTAGTAACCTTAGAACTCAACATTCGCAAGAGTCTTAATGGTGATCTTATGATTCTTGAACACGGAGAGTTGGATATCGTATTATCCCCATCTAAGAATAAAGTCATTGCTTTTCCGAAAGAGTTAATGTCAGATTATGTTTATGGTGCACAGAATAGACTTTTTACATATTTGCGCAAAAAAGGTATTGTGATGGCCGAATCGATTCAAGCCGGCTCCTTTTATGGCTCTTTTGAGGCTATAATGGAGACCCCAAAGAATGAAGATATCTCCGCATCTAAGATGGCTTTGATTAATATTCACAATTTTATTGAAGAAGAAAGACCTTACTTCGAGGCCACCGAGGCGATTATCTCCATGACTGATGATGAATTCATCGATCCCGAGAAGGAAGACTCCACAGAGTTGGGCGAAGTGCCACAGGCCACCAAGCAAGGCTCCATTCGTAAGGGATTCATTCGAGATCCTTACGCGATGAATTACTTGTATACAATGTAGGAACAGATATGGAACTTATAGCTTTTATTTTATGTGCCTACGGGCTTACACAGATTTTAGTATTCAGTGACCTTCCTTTGCTAAAGCACGCACGCCCCTCTAAAGAATCAGGTCGAGGTTATGGGAAAGTGTTTCATTGCCCGATGTGTATGGGTTTTCATGTAGGTTGGTTTTTAATGCTACTTTCTCCGTTTACAGAACTATTTAATTTTGATGTTACTATAACTAATTTCTTTCTTCTTGGGTGGCTGTCGTCTGGAACATCTTATGTTTTGAACATGGTCTTCGGAGATAAAGGAATACAATATTCACAAACTATGGAGATAACAGACAATGAAGATTAGTAAAAAACGCCTTCAGGAGATTGTCCTTGAAGAGATGAAGGGCTTGCAGGAGGTTAGCCCCAGGAGTCCACGCAGCTACGGCCAAGGGGATCCCCGCATGGATGACCATTTTGCGGCCCAACAGGCAGCACCAGTCAAACACGACAAACAATCCGCAGTTGCAGGAGCCAAGGCTCGACGCGCACAAGGCTCCGGCGCCGTGGCAGCTACGGCTGGAATGACCCCACTTGAGGGTTCAATTGAGTCGCGCCTACAAGCGCTTCATACCGAGCTTGTGGAAAAGGGTGAAGTTAATGCCGCCACTGTGGTAAAACAACATATTGATCGTGCCCTATCGGCAGCGAAAGGTGAACAATGAATACCACATGGACTAAGAAATGGATGCTTCAACCTGTTAGGCTTTGTAAGTCTGGCTGCATAATCGAGCCGGTAGCGCCGGCAAATGTATTTTTTAATAAAAGGAACACAAAGAAATGAAAATCACAAAAGGCAAACTTAAGCAAATTATTAAGGAAGAGATTGCCAGAGTCACAACGGAAGGATATATGACAAAAATGTCCGATGAAGATGTGAAGCTGAAGGGGTATCAAGATGCACTTGCCAAAAGAAAGCGGGATCCCCATGTTGGCAAGACTGAAGTCGGACTGAAGGACTTGTATCACGGTATGTATGATATGGGGCTCAAGCAACTGTTGGACCAGGGCGATATCTCTCAAGAGGAATACAACGCACATCTAGGCGCCGATTAAAGAGGAACAACAATGAGTAAAAAAGTACTAAGAGAATATTATGCACTGTGTGAGGGAGGAGTTTGTCAAGATCTCCTTACCGAACAAGAGAAGCAGTTTGTTACCAACGGCGGAATGATGCTATCTGGCTGCATGCAGAAGGCTGACACCGTTAATGGTAACGGCCGCGTATATCCCTATGATGTGCTAATGAAAGAGATGAAGAATTATCAAAAGCTCGTAAAAGAACATCGAGCTTTGGGCGAATTGGATCATCCCGAAGATTCTGTTATTAATCTGAAGAATGCGTCCCACATGATCACAGAAGTGTGGTGGGATGGCAAGAGCGTGATGGGAAAAGCTAAGGTACTTGATACCCCTTCCGGCAAAATTCTACGCTCTCTCGTGGAGTCTGGCGTGACACTAGGCATATCTTCGAGAGGTATGGGCTCCGTTACCGAGAGTAATGGGCAAACGACAGTCGAAGAAGACTTCCAGTTGATTTGCTTTGATTTCGTATCAGAGCCATCCACTCCTGGCGCCTTTATGATGAAGGAGGCTAAGGATCATAACAACCAAGTTCACACAAAAGCAGACCGCATTAACAGATTGTTAAATGAGGTCTTATCTGATGAGTGACTGGTCTTCCTTCAAAGAACAGAAAAACCTGACTGATGCATGGCGTAGCTTTTTAACTGAGAAGTATACGGATCGCAGCATTCAGGGTTTTGTCGGTGCCGCTAGCGGTGGCTTGAAAGACAAAACTCCAGAAGAAAAGGCAGAAATTGCGACAACGGTTCACAACATTGAGATGTTGCCCCCTGGTCAGAAATGCGAGCCTGCAAAACTGACCGCAGAAATATTAGATCCCGGGGTTCTTGGTTCTTTAAATACAAGTGGTCAAGATTGGGTTGCCGATGGGTTTGCTTGCACTATGATTGTTCCTCTTGTGCCGTATGCTGCCCAAATCATGGCCAAGACGGGTGAAGGTCAATCAAGCCTGATGCTTCTTTCGGCTGCCACAGCTTTTAGTCGCGATGCGGCGGATGATTTTTTTTCCTTTCAAGGAATGAATATTGTGCCGCAAGCTCCCCGTCCAGCAAACACGCGATTCTCCCACCCGGTGAACGAAGTACAAACGGCAACCGCCCCCGCCGGCGCCGATGCCGAAAATTGGGAAGTTTTGGACGACTTATTTACAGATAAAACGTACGATCTCCCTGCAGTACAAAATCAATTAAAAACATATCTGGAGGGCACTCTTGAGAAACTTTTTAATACCATCGGTGAAGATGTGTTTAAGTTTATTTGGGCCTGGGCGATTATAATTTATTGGCAAACACTCCTTGAACAAGACTTTATGGACCTTAAGTCCAAGGGCGGCCCAGCGGGCGCCGGCCAGACACTTTTTAAAAATGCAACCATGATTGCCGAGATTGAGATAGCGTGGCTACAGAGACTAATTAAAAGCCTACAACCAGAGATCGACAAACAAAGACAGATCAATAGAGAAGAATTAAAGAGAGTAGCTGCCGAAAAATTTCCCCAACTTACACAGCGAAACTATGAATATTATTTGGAACCCGATATCGGGCCACAGCAGTTGATAAGAGATCAATATAAGCAATATAAGGGACAATCGGTGAATTTGGAAGAAGACTGGCAGGACTTTATTAATGTTCTTGGCCGCGCTAAATTTGAGGGCAGCAGGCGTCCCCAAAATATCCAAGAGATGACTGCTAGCCAAATAGGTTTGATTATGGGCGGGGATCCGGACATGGTTCAGCAGATTAGAACTGCGTTGGGGGCTGCAGCAAAAGATTCTGGAGCACGCCGAATCCTTGATGCATTTAAGCACGTCACACCACCTTTGAGGAAGAATAAGCTTGGAAAGAGGGTTGTAAGCCCAGACTCAAAAATAGTGAGATATTTACGCCAAGTTTGGGATGCCGTCGATAGAAGAGAAGTCCAGCCGACCAACGAAGCACTACTTAGAGAGTCTACTATTAAAAGATGGAAACACTTAGCAGGAATTAAAAAGGAAGTAATATGAAAAAATCTGATCTAAAACAATTAATCAAACCATTAGTAAAAGAATGTATCCACGAAGTCCTTATCGAAGAAGGGCATTTGGCTTCTATTGTAACAGAGGTTGCCAAGGGGATGCAGGGAGAACTGATAGTTGAGACAAGACAAAAACCCTCTGATAAACTATTTAACAATGAACTTCACGTGAAGAGAAAAGCTGAAGATTCGCGAAACAAACTAACAGAACATCGGAAGAAATTAATGGATTCGATTGGCGCGGATGCCTATAACGGCGTTAATGTCTTCGAGGGAATTGAACCTGCAACAACAGAGCCTAAGCAGGGTTCGGTAGATTTAGGCAACTCCCGGGATGCCGGTGTTGATATTAGTTCTCTTGTGGGTAACGCTTCACAAGTCTGGAAGGCAATCAAATGAAAAAAGGTGCAAACGTAATTGTTACTCTTAGGCAATGTAACAACAATGTTGAGAGAATGATCAGAAAGTTTATTAAGAAGACGAAAAAAGAGAGAATAATAGAAGAAGTCAGGGAGCGTGCATATTATAAAAAACCTTCTGAAGCAAAAAGAGAGAAGCGTCGTAAAGCCGAACGCACTAGATTGCGAGAAGAAAGAAAACGCCAAAGACTACAAGAAAGACGTAATAGAAAAAAGAACTGACTATTTATTTGTGATAGTAAAAATTTAGGAGATTTCGAATGGCCAAAACAAACAATCCTTGGCATATAGCCCCCGGTATTAATAATGTAGGCTCTTTCCAGGTAAGTGGTGCACCTTATATCACTTCCTCGATTCGAGCGCATGATGGTGCTGTGAGGCTGCAGCTTCCTAGTGTCACACGCTGGGTACAATTTATCAATTATGACACAACTGCTTCGTGCAAGGTTGGTTTTTCCGCCCTCGGACTAGGCACCGTGCCCTATTCTGAAGGTGGTGGAGACGTGGGTTACCACTATGGACACAACTTTTTCTTAGTTCCGAGTTCAAGCCATGCGCAGCTAGGTCGCCATGCAGATTCTGGGATTTTAGAATGGAAAGTGGGTGAAATTTGGCTTGAGGGTTCCAGCGATATGACCGTCATGGCAGGCTTGACAAATATTAAACCTCAGAGTTGTAGCGGCAGTAGCGGTCCTAGCTGGTCAGGTTCTTCAGGAGTAGGCTAAACATGGCTAGTTTTGGTTGGGCATACGTCGATTGTGCTACCGGCGCCGGCGATGGTGGTTCTGGCTCATCGGGGCCAGCTTATTCGCTGCAGTTCCTTACTGCGTCGGGTGGCGGCCATACTACTGGCTCGACGTCTCTTACTTATTATACAGGCTCTATTGATGCCCCGGATGGAGATGGCCATACCCTTCATCTGACGGGCACCTTGAAAGTAAATGGCGCCATTTCTGCAAGCTCTTATCATATTGAAGATATTACGCAGATTGGTGCTACTGGTTCTACCTTCTTTGGCAATTCCAACGACGACGTTCATATTAGAACTGGTAGTTTTACGGTTACAAAGACTGTGTGGGGCACTGCTAATTATATTTTGAGTGCATCGACCCACGATGAATCGGTTCGAGTGCGCGGGTTTGGAGGAAATTATAAACAAGTTAATGCTTCCTCTTATACAGCGAAGTCTGCAGATTATATTATCGGAGTTGCAGAGCCAAACACAGTGACAATCACACTTCCGGGCCCATCTGGTTCCAATACAGGGCGCCTAGTCATCATTAAAGATGAATATTCAGGCCGAGGCACCGGCAGCATTTTGGTTACAGGCTCATTAAACTCTAGTTATATTGATGGCGAAGTTTCGTACACCATGACAGGCTCCCTTCCAGCAATTAACCTTTATTCTAATGGAAGCAATTGGTTCGTCTTCTAATTAGTTTAAAAGAGGGACGAAACATATGGCTTATAATGCGCTTTCTGGAACTGTAATAGCCGCTCAAGAATATATTCCTGGCGATCTTGTTATAAGCAACATTGTTTCTGGAAATCTTAGTACATCGAATGGCGCCGATGTTATTAATGTACCTCGTGTGTCGAATGCCACCAATAATAGTATTGTAACTAATGTTGGAGGAGACGCCAATAATTTAACGTGTGAGACTAATCTTACTTTTGATGGTGATACACTTTCGATAACAGGAGAGCTTACTGCTAGTATCGGTATGTCTGCCTCATTCTTTGAAGGTGACGGTAGCAGATTAACGGGGATCACTGGCGCCGGTTCTGGCGGCGGCATATTCACCCAGGCCAGCACCACTCAGGCATATACCACTAGTAGTGTAAACATCGGCTCTTCTGCTACTCCCGCAAATCCCCTATCTGTGGTGGGAAACTCTCAATTTGGTGGGGGCATTATTCACAAGAGAGTCCTCAAGTCGGATAATTATACGATTACCACCACTGACTATTTTATAGGGGTGGATAGCAGCGGGGGAACTATCGCCCTGACACTACCTTCGGCAAACGCCACAACGAGTGGCCAAACATGGGTTATTAAAGACGAGGCCGGATCGGCAAATACCAATAATGTGACGGTTTCTCGCGTAGGAAGCGATACCATTGACGGTCAAAATACAATAGTTTTGGAATCACCCTATGCATCCATTCAGCTTTATTGTAACGGTGCTGATAAATACTACGTCTGCTAACTATTTAAGTGCCAAAAGAGACTATATATTCACGATGGGCGTGGTGTATTTACTTTTTGCAAGTTTATTGCATCCCCTGTCAAGCATATATAAACAATTTTGGAGGGTTTTATAAATGGCTTATAAATTTCAATTAGGCAACGCTATTCTTAGTGGTGCCTTGGTGCAGGAAGGTCCTATTGCGTCCTACCCAGCACCCGGCGCGGAAGGTAATGACGACGCCAAATTTCAGGTTAAGAATACTTCTGGTCAGACGCGTGCTACTCTGCACATTGCTTCGAGCGAGGGTGCTCTGACACTTAAGAATAGTGGCGCTGAGGTTATTAAACTTCGCGCTGCGGATGGTACTATGTCGAGTTCCGCTGGTATCAGTGGTTCGGCTATCATCGTTGGTGAAGCTGGTAACCTTTATGGTATTGGGAAAGATGGTGCTTTGTCTATCGCAAAGGTTAACACTAACTGGACCAACGCTGGTCGCACAATTGCCGATCTCGGTACAGTCACCGAAGGTGTTATTAGCACCGGCGGCCTGACTTATGCTGGTACTGTCGTCACTTCGACTGGTGCTGAGCTTAACTTAGTCGATGGTTCTTCTGCCGGCACAGTGGTTGTCTCGAAAGCAGTTATTTACGATGGTAGTGGTACTATTTTGGTTGCTGACGAACAGTATATTGGTGCAACCGGCGATACCGACATGCTGCAATTCGAAGCTGGTAGTGATCTTAGTGTTGCTAGCGACTTGGATTTCAATATCCTTAAGGCTGGTGGTCTTAATCTTGCTGATGGCCAGGTGACATCTACTGCTGCTGAACTCAACTTGGTGGACGGCTCTTCTGCTGGAACAGTGGTTGCTTCGAAGGCTGTTATCTATAATGTTGGAGGTGCTGTCAACGGTACCACTCTGTCTGCTTCTCAGGGTATAACTGGTAGCTCTTTACAGATGGGCGCCTATGGTCTCACCAATCTTGGTGCGCTGGCAATTTCGGCGATGAACTCCAACTGGACCAACGCTGGTCGCACAGTTGCTGATATGGGTATTTTGACCACTGTTGATATCAATGGTGGTAGCGCGGATGGTGTCATCATTGGTGCTGCTTCTGCTGCTGCAGCCACTGTCGCTGCTTTGACTGCTACTGGCGATGTTACCATGACTGGTGCTACCGCTGTTACGGTTGATGTTGCATCCGACTCGCTTTACTTACTTGACGCTGGTGACTCGACAATGAAGCGTGATTCGATTGCTGATATCGTTCAGGCTGTTGCTGGTGGTGCTTCTGCTGGTGGTTTCGCGGCCTCTTCTGGTGTTATGTCTCTTAAGCTTGATTCTTTGAGCACGACTCTTACTGGTAGTGGCATCGACGGACTCGATGTTCTCGGTATCTATGATACTACAGCGACCTCTCAGAAAAAAGCAACAGTTGCCGACTTGGCTCTGAAACTTGCTGGTGCTGGTCTGACTGCCACCAATGGTGTTATTTCTTCAGAAGCTGGAGGCACTCCGACAGCCGCTGTGAATGGCACTACGCTTTCGGAAGGTTATAACTACCTTACTGGTAACTTGGCTGGCGCTATGATAGTCTCGCTTCCTGGTTCGCCTACTGCCGGTGACGTTATTCACCTTAAGGCTAAAGAGGGTTTGTCTCAGTTGATTACTCTTACTGTTAAACGTAGTGGTGCACACCTCTTTGATAATCAGACACAGGTGGTCTTGGAATCTCCTAACGCTGCGGTTTCTTTTGTCTACGTTGCTAACAATGACTGGAGAATCGTCTAATCTAAAGTTAACTTTAGTTTAAGGATAATCTTAATTCTTGGATGCTCTCCGTAAGGGGGGCATCCTTTTTTTTGATTACTATTTATTAATATGCAAGTTCTGGATTTACACGGAGTTCGTCATGAAGATGCCGAACAAAAGGTTCACAGGTTTATTTATCACGCCGGCTTGCCTTGTAAGATTATAACAGGCCACTCCACTCACATGAAACAAATAGTTCGTTCTGTTCTTGAGCAATATGAGTTAAAGTCACATTATGAAAATTATGTAAATAATGGGTGCTTGGTGGTAGTAGATTAATAGAGTGGCTATTTATACAATGAGGAAACAATATGGCTTATAATGTTCTAAAAGGAGTTGTCTCTGGTTCAGTCGATCAGTATGGCGATCAAGAAATCGGTGGTGTAAAGGTTTTTAAAAATACCATTAGTGCAAGTATTTTTTATGACACAGACGCACAAAGCCCCTGTGCAACGTTGAAGGATGTGGCCCTTTTAGAGATTGCCGGCAATAGAGCCGGAGGGATACTCACGTATGACAAAGATAAGAAGGCAATTGCCAACTTTGATTTAATTTTTGATGCCGATAATAAAGTTTTACAAACTCACACCATACGAGTTAAAAACATAACCGGTTCTGCCGGCGGCCTGCGAGATTTGCCAATAGATCGTTTTAATGGAGTTCTGGCTGCCGATGTATTAAATATTGGCCACGGGTTGCACAGTGTACGCGGCTCCTTGCAAGTAAAGGCTGGCCCAGGATTGGTAAGTACCAAAGAGGGTGCTGCGATCAATGTTCACGTCAATGGAGGCTTATCTTTACGTTCTAAAAAAATTCTGGTTGATCCCAATAATTGTGCGCCTATTAATACTGACGGTCAGAATTTAAGTGATAAAGATTTGTTATTGGTTTTTGATGAATCACGAGGGTATACATTTAATACTACGTTGGGCAATCTTTATTCTTCATATGTGCGAACTAAAATGCCGCTTCCATCTGGAAAAACTGGCGATATTCAATTTCGTACCAAAGGAGGATTTGGCTCTTCGGCCAATATTTCTTATGGGCAGAAAGAAAATGTTTTAAATATAGGGGGTCGTTTATCGACCAATTTGCTTAAGGTGGGGCATACAGCGGAGTTTCAAGGAGCGATAGTACAGAATATAATAACCGTGACGGCAAAAACTCATGAAGTACAAAAAGATGATTATACCATCTTAGGCGACACCACACAGAATTCTATAGATATTATACTTCCTCCCGCATGTAATCATGCCGGCAGGGTAGTGGTGATAAAAAAGATTAATAAAGCAAAATATAGCCTCAAAACGAATCCCTTAAACATTATTGTGAATGAGGGGACTATAGATTTTAAAGAGGCCGAGACTTTAAAGTATAATTATTCAAGTCGAACGGCTCAGTCGGATGGCGAAACTTGGTGGTTTATCGGTAAGTCGGGCTCATAAATTGATTCTTTTTGATTTTTAACGCACTACTTATTTTGAAAAACGTTTTTTTTGGAGACCTTAATGTCAACTTTGTTAAAAGAAGCTATTGTTGATGCCAACGCTTTGCGCGATGCGGCACTCAAGAATGCTGAATCTGCTGTTATTAATAAATACTCGGAGGAAGTCCGTAAAACACTGCGAAAATTATTGGAGCAGGATGAATTGGACCTCGGCCTAGGCGGCGCCCCTCCACCGATTGGTGATGAGGATCTAGACGCGCCGGCCACAGAAGATATGGGTGCCACAGAAGCCCCCACATCCGATGAATCGTTAGAAGAGGACGTAGAGGATGTTCCTTATGGCGCCACCGATGGCCTGGATAAAATGAAAGGTAAAAATCTCCGCAACATGTCCAAGGAAAATGACAAAATTGAAGTTGAGCTTGATCTTGGCTCGTTACGTGAATCAGTCCAGGCACTTCAAGCTGAGATTGATGAAGAGTTGACGTTTAGCGAAGACGAGTTAGCAGAAATGCTCAAGGATGATGAAGACGAAGAAATTGAAGAGGCTATTAGCTCTGGCGCCGATAATCTTTTTGACGAGGAAGAGGATTCTGGCTCAGATAGTGGCTCCACTCCAGATAATGGATCTGGCGCCCTCGCAGCATCTGCTGCAGCCCTCCAGTCGGTTAACAACGCCGGCTCTGGCCCGAAGGGGTCTACCATCGCTGAAAATGGCGATACTATTGAGATCTCCGATGAACTTATTAATGACATCGTTGAGAAACTCACTGTTGATATGGGAGCTACACTGTCCGGATGGGCAGGACGCTCCGCTCATTCCATGAAATGGGAAATGGAAAAAGAAATGGCCCATCGACGTGGAACAGAAGCACATGAAGATTTAGAAATTTTGAAGAAAGCCCAAGAAGAGTTAGTTTTCGAAAATAAACAACTCATAGGGCGACTTTCACAATATAAAGCAGTTATGGGAGAACTGAAGGAGACGCTGCAAACAGTGAATCTTTCGAACGCCCGATTGCTTTATACGAATCGTGTATTGAGAAATACCTCCTTAAATGAGCGGCAAAAAACAAAAATTGCCGAAGCTATTTCAAAGGCCGATTCTGTCACAGAAGCTAAGACGATTCACAATACGCTTCAAAGCACAGTGGAGTCTACGCCAACGCGTAGACCGCAATCATTGAGCGAAGCTATTAACCGTCCATCTTCTGTAATCCGTGCAACTCGTAAAGAGAAAGCACAACCCACTGACGTATTCGCAGAGCGGATGCGCAGACTAGCAGGTATCAATTAAATTAATAGGAGGTATATCTAATGTCTAGTATCGTAGAAAGGTTGACAGAAGGCATCGTCAATCGTGATATGCGCGCCGAAGGCAGCGCATTGTTAAATAAGTGGGAGAAGACAGGTCTTTTAGAGGGTCTCGACAACAGTCGCCAGCGTCAAAGCATGGCTCGTCTGCTTGAGAACCAAGCCAAGGAACTTCTCCGTGAGTCCAGCACCATGGCTGGTGGTGATGTTGAAGGTTTTGCCGCCGTCGCATTCCCCATCGTTCGTCGTGTGTTTGCTGGCCTGATCGCCAACGATCTCGTTAGCGTTCAGCCGATGAGTCTCCCCTCGGGTCTCATCTTCTTCCTCGACTTCACCGTGAGTCGGGACACCGGTGGTGGCGCAGACGACGAATATTCGCGTCTGGGTTACAAATGGTCTGGTTCGTTCTACGGTGGAAACGCCGTTGGTTCGGAAATTGCTCGGGGCGTCGATCTTGACGAGTATGGTGTTGGTCTTGCTGGAGGTCCTTATAACCTCAACAACGGCTACTCCTCTCCGACAGGTTCTTCGACTGCCGACAACATCACCATGACTCCTCTAGAGGTTTCTTGGGGACAGTTCCAACACGCGACCGGTTCTGGCATTGACAAGTTGGCACGTTATGACGCCGATCTCGTTTCGGGCAGCACGGGTACCACCCTTGCTTGTGTTAGTGTCCTTTGTAGCGGTCTTGATCAGGCTAACTTCCAGGGTCCAGAGTCGTTTAGTGTCTCGTCCTCTGCAGGTAATTCTGTGATTCTCAATGGTCAAGATACCGTTCGAGCGCGCTTGATTCGTCGTCTTACACGCATTAGTGGTAACGCTGATCCGGATACGGCGGGTACACGCCTTCTCACATTCTGGGTTGGTGTTGGTCCTGATGGTTACGATAGTAACACGCCAGGTGGACTCGCGAACGCGGTTTCTTTCGGTCTTACGTCTTCCAAGAACACTGTTTCTTGGGCCCAGGACGATGATCTTACTAGTAGCGATGCCCTCGGTTCCGTCGTTGGTCAGGCTGTCTGGGGACTTGAGAACCAGGACAACATTCCTGAGATCGATATCAAGGTTGATTCCTTGGCGATCACAGCGATGACCAAGAAGCTGAAGGCTAAGTGGACTCCGGAGTTGGGACAAGATCTTAACGCCTACCATAACCTGGATGCTGAGGTGGAGCTTACTTCGATTCTCTCTGAGCAGATTGCTCTTGAGATTGATCGTGAGATTCTCTCTGACCTTGTGAATGGTGCTACGGCTGCTGTTTACTACTGGTCGCGTTCCCCAGGAATGTTCTTGAACCGCGAATCCGGTGCTGAAATTGGTGCTAGCTCTGCTGCCCCCGATTTCACTGGTACCGTTTCGGAGTGGTACGAGACTCTTGCTGAGACCATCAATGATGTGTCTGCGCAGATTCACCGTAAGACTCTTCGCGGTGGTGCTAACTTTATTGTGTGTTCGCCAGAGATTGCGAACATCCTTGAGTTCACCGCTGGGTTCCGCGCAAGTGTGACCGCTGACGATGAGACTGGCTCCATCGGCGCTGTCAAGGTCGGGGCGCTGAGCAAGAAGTTCGACGTTATCGTTGATCCTTACTTCCTCCGCAACCTCGTCCTGGTCGGACGCAGAGGTTCTAGCTTCCTTGAGTCTGGATATGTGTACGCTCCGTACGTGCCGCTGCAGACCACACCTACTATCTTTGGACCGGAAGATTTCGTGCCCCGTAAGGGAGTCATGACTCGTTACGCCAAGAAGATGGTTCGTCCTGATATGTATGGCCTTGTGGTTGTACGTGGACTGATGGGTGAGGCGGGTGCCACTAGCTAAACACTAGTATAATCCAAAATAACGAAGCCTCCGTCTTTTGACGGGGGCTTTTGTTTGTCTCAAAGCTACTTACGTACGAACCGAAAGGTTTATCCCATGTTAAATGACATGATTATAAACGGAGGGTTATAAAAATGGGAACTAAAAGAGTAGGCTTGGCACGAACCCAAGCATTGATTGAGAATTTGAAAAGAGAGTTGAACCTTAACGGCGCTACTCTTGCAAGTGGCCGAGTGCAAACAGGCGTAGATAATGCTATCCGAGCCAACAGCGAGAACAAACTGGCCCTTGCTTCTGAGACGGGTTCAACAATTGAACTACATCGAGCCGACGGCTCGACGGTCACATTGCCGTCAGATGCAACTGTTGGGTTGAGGTATACGGTGTTTGTTAGAACAGAGCTTACCAGCAGCGCTTACGTTATTAATGCCGGCTCTGGTAATACTTTTAGTATAACTAGTTTTATTATTCAGAAGGATTCGACGGATGCTGCCGTTGCTCATGTACTTGTAAGAAATACGGCTACTGATGATGTTACCCTTACCATGACATACGACGCGAGTAACAAAACAGCCTTGTTGGGAACTGTATATGAAATTGAGTGTGTGGCTGCCGGCAAATGGAGGCTTACTGGTATTCATGAGGTTGATGGCTCTGGTACTGCTGTCTTCGCTTAATAAAAATATTTAATTTTTAAATAACCTTGAGTCCCCCTCTTTCATGCGGGAGGGGGGCTTTTGTTTATCTCGAAACTACTTACGTACGAACCGAAAGGTTTATCCCATGTTTAATGGCATGATTACAAACGGAGGGTTATAAAAATGGGAACTAAAAGAGTGGGCTTGGCACGAACCCAAGCATTAATTGAGAATTTAAAGAGAGAGTTGACAATGGGCGGCTCCGCACTGTCGGGAGTTGAGCGTGTCGTTGAAGCTAAGACAGCAGATTTTACTATTGCAGCAAGCGATTCGGGAAAGGTCTTTACCAATCGTGGTGATGGTGATGCGATGACGATCACACTTCCGGATCCGGATGGCAGCACATATAAGGGTGTTGAATTTTTCACTGTGAATTATGTAGCACAACAGATTAACTTGACGACCGCTACGGCTGACACGCTGGTTAGCGTTGGTGATGTTACTGCTGACACACTTCGTAGTGCCGCAACCGGACAGTGGATGAGATGCTTTTGCGACGGCACCAGTTGGTATGCTGAGCCCACTACTGATGGTGGCACCTACGTGCTTGTGTCGTAAGGAAATTAACTAATGATTACATATGTAGATAAAAGTGGAAAGGTGCTGAAAGAAGTCACCAGAACAGTGGAGCGCGTAGGCAAAGATGGAAAGAGCATGGGCTCTTCTTCGGGAATTACTATTACTCATGAAGATAAAGAGGGTAATGTGATTCGAGAAGAAAAGCCGACACCCAAGCGCCCCGATAGCAAGACAACATCTCGACGTGCGAGTACGAAGAAAGCTGAAAAAGAAGATTAGAGACTAATCGACAAATAGCTTTTTAAAGCCCCTTCCGGTTTCGGGAGGGGTTTTTTGTGTAAAAGAGAGATCCTTCAAAAAATATCGCCCCCAATTTTTTGAGATTTTCGTTTTCGTATGATAAGAACTATTTACTTTATACCACATAGGAGTTATTATGGGTAAGAAAAGAAGACTTAATAAAGCTAAAGCAAAATTTGCACATAAACTTTCGGCACACCCAAGAGCCAGACTTTTGGCCACGCAAACGTCGAGTACGGACGACGTGCGGGTTGAAATTGAAAATGTAAGTAACACACACGAGACAATGGTTGTTGCTGAAGTTGAAGCCGTCACCACCCAGAAGAAGGAAGTTGTGCCCAAGATTGAGGCCCCCCGAACAACACCTAAGAAAACAGCGCGCACTAAGCGCCCCCCGGCTAAGAAAAAGACAACGACACGTAAGAGTGCGGCTAAAAAGGCGGCCTCGACCGAGAAGAGAGCCTAATATATATTCCTTTGAGAGTTAACCTTTATTATAGGTGGGGTTTTGTGCCCCAGTTTACTAATTACTGCGAAGGAAACCATATAAATGCCCACAAACCTCTCCCCTCGTTCTCAAACTAGCGCAATCGTTCTTACTTCTACCGGTAGTGCTGACAAAGTGGCGGTTGCTGTCCCTTTTGGCATGTATACCGGATCACAGGCTTTCTTGACCGGAGCCAGTGTCCAAGTTGATTATGTCTATAAGAAGTTGGGTGGCGATGTTGTTGATATCGAACTAACACCAGCTAATGTTTATTCGGCATATGAAGAGGCGGTCTTAGAATATTCTTATATCATCAATTTACATCAAGGTAAGAATGTTATTGGTGATTCGTTAGGCGCCAGTACTGGTAGCTTTGATGAAAAGGGTCAACTCGTATATGGGGACGCACTTAGTGGCTCTAACGTTGAATTACGTTACCCCCGGTTTCAGTATGCACAATCTTTTAAAGTAGGTGATGAGGCTTCTACGGCCGCCGGATTTGGCGGCACCGAGCGGATTTATTCGGCATCCTTTTCTGCCGGCACTGATCAGCAAGATTATGATTTACAGTCTATTATTCAGAATGCGTCAGCTACCGGCTCTGATGACGGGGGCACAGCAGTTCCCTATGCCGGCCTTGTCGATAACCAGCGCGTAGTCATCACCAAGGTTTTTTATAAGTCTCCACGCGCTATGTGGCGCTTTTACGGGTACTACGGTGGTGTTGGGGTGGTTGGAAATTATTCTACGTATGGCCAGTTTGCAGATGATTCTACATTTGAGATAATTCCGACGTGGCAGAATAAAATGCAAGCGATTATGTATGAAGATTCATTATTTACTCGCACTTCTCACTATTCTTATGAAATTAAAGACAATATCTTAAGATTATATCCGCCCCCCACTTATTGGGGTATGGATGATCAAGATCGTATTTGGGTTGAATTTTATATTGGCATGCAAGACCCATGGCAGCCCAATACAGCCTATAACGATGGTGTGTTGGGTGTCAACAATATTAATACCCTTCCGTTTGATAACATTCCTTATGAAAATATCAATTCGATGGGCAAGCAGTGGATTCGCAAATATGCGTTGGCTCTATGTAAAGAGATGTTGGGACAGATTCGTGGCAAATTTACTACGATGCCGATTCCCGGTGAAAGCGTCACATTAAACCATGCTGAATTGCTTTCGCAAGCAAAAGAAGAACAACAGCAGTTGCGCGATAAACTTATGGAAATGCTGGAGACTATCACCTATAAGGAGATCGCGAAGAGTGATGCCGAAATGACAGAGGCGGTGGAAACCACCTTTAAGAGTTCTCCTTTGCCAATTTTTGTAGGATAATTAAAACATGTCGGATAACGAATGGAAAAGACCAGCAGCCCCTCCTCCCCCTTTGTTTCTTGGTAAGAAAGAAAGAGATTTAGTAAAACAGGTTAATGACGAATTAATTGAAAAAGTCATTGGCCAACAAATCTTGTATTACCCCATTGATATGCAAACCACAGACTTTCATGAGCTTTATGGCGAGGCCATTGAAAAAACCTTTTTACCCCCTGTGCGAATTTATGCATTGGTCGAGTTCACTGACTATTCTACTGAATATATGGAAAATGTCGGCATTGACAAGACCTGGGAGATTAATATACACTTTCATCAGCGCCGATTAGAGGAAGATCAAGATATGTATGTTAGAGAGGGCGACTTTGTTTTGTACGGAGATCATTATTACGAGATAGTTAAGTTAGTAGAGCCGAGAAAATTGTTTGGCCAGGTTGATTATAGTTTTGAAATCTCGGCGCGCGCCAGACGAGCTAGAAAGGGACTTTTTGATGCTACCTGATAATTTTGATTTTGCACTTATTCCTGTGGGAATGGATTTGGAGCTTTCCGAGATAGGAATGTTGGCTTCCGACATTGAAAATATAGATAGCTCTATCATGTCGTGGGTCAAAGACGATTTACGGCTTAGCGCGATTACTAACGAGGGGTTTGTAGAAACACCAGTCTTGTGGCAGGTGCCGGAAAGAGCCTATCAGATTAAACATAACAAAAGTTTGCGAGATGATTCCGGAGCTATTAAACTGCCCGTTGTCAGCATTGAGAGAACGGGTATTGCCAAAGATCCGGCCCGCAAAGGTGGGTTCCAAGCCCAACGCTACTCAGATCGCGGCGACGGACGCACAGGTCGTATGGTCATAGCGCGCGAAATTGTCGAGGATAAGACAAGAAATTTTGCTGTTGCAGCCGGAACCAGAACAAACACTTCAGGATCTCTCCAACAGTGGTCTCCTCGCGTTAACAAGAGAATAGTGATTAAAACCTTAAGCGTGCCCATTCCTATCTATATAAATGTCGAATATAAGATTTACATTAAAACCGAGTATCAGCAGCAAATGAACGATCTGATTGCCCCTTTTATGACGCGAACTGGTCAAATTAATTCTTTTATAATGCGCCGTAACGGCCACATGTATGAAGCTTTCATAGATCAGGGGTTTACTCACAATAATAATGTTTCTAATTTGGGCGAAGACCTTAGATCTTTTAGTAGTGAAATTTCTATTAGAGTTTTGGGGTATCTTATCGGTGAAGGAAAGAACGACGATAGGAACATCGTAAGAATAGACGAAAATGTAGTAGATTACTTGTTTCCACAAGAAGGGATTGTGACAGAAGACGAAGATGGATTCTTTCAAATCACTTCCTGAAGTGAAAAAGTATTTTTCTTCGGATGAGCGGCGCCTTTTGAATACCAAAATACTATTTAAAGTATGATTGCTCGCTCAATTAAATAAATTTTTATAAGAGGAACCAAATATGTCCGTAAGTAATTTTAAATTTGTATCTCCTGGGGTGTTTATTAATGAAATAGACAACTCTGAGATCCCTGCCACCGCGCAGGCGATAGGCCCCGTAGTTATCGGCCGCTCCCGAAAAGGGCTCGCGATGCAGCCCGTAACAATCGAATCTTATGAGGATTTTGTTGATCAGTTTGGCCAGCCTGTCCCCGGTCGCGCCGGTGGAGATATCTATCGCGATGGCAACTTTCAAACGCCAATGTACGGCACGTACGCAGCCAAGGCGTTCCTAAATGCCAATGTTGCCCCCGTTACTTATGTGAGACTTTTAGGTCAGGAAACGACAACAGGTGCCTCCGCAGGTGGAGATGCCGCCGCCGGCTGGAAAACAACCAACTTTATGGCCCAGAACGGTGGTGCTGTCGATCTCGCTTTTGGCGGCGCTTACGGACTGTGGGTTTTCCCGTCGGGCTCTAGCTCAGATTTGACACAACCTCCGCAGATCGTTGATCGTGCTTCTGGTAGTGTGGGAGGCGCCGGCGGCACCGACGATATCTCTTCGGCCGGTATTCTCGCAGCCGTCTTCTACATGGACTCCGGCTCGATTAGCTTAAAAGGCCCAGTTCGCGGCGACACAGCAGGTGTTAACGCGACTCAAGATACTATCGGACAGTGTGTGGCAATTGGAACCGACTCTAACAATCTTTTTACGGCCGTTTACACAGACTCAGAACAAGTTGACCACACAGTTAAATTTGGCTTTGACGATTCTGAGTCCACGTTTATCAGAAAGCGCTTCAACACAAATCCCCAACTTCTTAATGCATCGGGTACGTTCTATCCCACATCGCAGCCCATTGTTTTGGGCGAGACATTTGAAGATAATGTTCGCATGTATCAACATAGTGGAAGCTCTCTGATTGGGCAGGCTATGCAGGGTGCGATTTACGGAATTCAATTAAGTGGCTCTACAACTACCACAGTTGCCGGCGTCAAGCAGGCTTCCCGCGAAGCAGTAGCCGGCTGGTTTATTGGACAGGACTTGTCCGGAGATCCGGATAGTTACAAACCGGCTCAGATGACAAAGCTCTTCCGCCTCAAGGGTCGCGGACATGGCGAGTGGATCAACAAGAATCTTAAAGTCTCTATCGAGCAAATTCGCGCATCTACTTCCGTAGCTACTGAATATGGCACATTCTCCGTGGTTTTGAGAGAATACCATGACACCGACAAGAGCAAGAGCGTTGTTGAAAGATTCGACCGCTGTACTTTAGATCCGAGTTCGCCCAACTTCGTCGCCAAGGTACTTGGTGATAAGTATTGGGAGTGGAACACGACAGAGCGCCGCCTTGTTCAATATGGCGAATATGACAATCGCTCTTCCTTTGTTTATGTCGAGATGACAGAAGATGTTGAGGCTGGCGCTAGCGATCCTCTGCTTCTGCCCTTCGGCTACTTCGGACCCCCGACGTTCGCCCCGATTATCTCGGGCTCTGGCACCAACGCAGCATCATGGCCCACCGGTGTTTTTGTGAGTTATAGTGGCTCCGTTGCTAACTTGGGCTCATCTAGTGTCTATGTCGGAAATCAGGGACACCAGTTCCTTTCTGGCGGCAGCGGCCCGGCCGCAACTTATGGCATTCTCACTGCCTCTCTTTACTGGCCAGTGGACAATGTGCGACTGTCAGCATCTGATGGCAGTTTGAGCAACCCTCAACGCGCTTACTTCGGTTTCATGCCGACACGTACACGAACGGGCATTGGGGCATCCCGCCCGGGCACAAGCTTTGCCGATTGGCACAGACTTCTGTATCAGAGCTTCCCCAGCGATCCTCTCTCCGGCCAAAACCCGCCCCTTGCGGCTGCTAGCCACACCGGTGTTAATGCTTGGTCATACGTCTTCTCTATGGATGACTTGAGATCGGGCGACGGAGGAGTATATTACTATGAATCTGGTTCTCGACGCTCTCAATTGAGTAATGTTGGCTCGCTAACCTCTTATAAGACTCCGCTTACGGCTGGATACAACCAGTTCACCGCGCCTTTCTGGGGCGGATTTGACGGATTCGATATTAAGAAGCCCGATCCAGTTTACAACGCTGGCATGGCTAGCACATCTACTGAAGATGATAGTTATATCTTCCACACCTATAAGCGCGCAGTTGATACGGTGGCAGATCCAGAATTTATCAACATGAACGTGTTGACGGCACCTGGACTTACACAAAATACCCTCACGGAAGCCATGATTGGAGTCTGCGAGGATCGTGGAGATGCCCTGGCACTCATCGATCTGCCAGATGTTTATATCCCGGCCGGCGAAGGTTATTACAACACCAAGGCTCAGCGAATCGGCACAACCCCGCAGAATGCAGCTACCGCACTTCAGGATCGTAGAATCGATTCGAGTTATGGTGCGACATTCTATCCTTGGGTGCAAACTCGCGATTCCGGTACGGGTCGTCTTCTCTGGATACCGCCTACTGTGGCCATGTTGGGTGTCTTTGGACATTCAGAAGCCGCATCTCAGATTTGGTTCGCTCCTGCTGGGTTCAATCGCGGTGGCCTGTCGGACGGCGCAGCCGGAATCCCAATTACCAATGTTACCGAAAGACTAACATCGGATAATCGCGACACGCTCTATGAGAGTCGCATTAACCCGATTGCATCTTTCCCCAACACAGGAATTGTGGTGTTCGGGCAGAAGACACTGCAGGCACGACAGTCTGCACTTGACCGTATTAACGTACGGCGCCTTGTCATCTATCTCAAGAAGCAGATTTCGATTCTCGCAAATCAGGTCTTGTTTGAGCAGAATGTACAGGCAACTTGGAACAACTTCAAGGGCCTCATCGAGCCCCTGTTGTCCAACACTCAAACAAATCAGGGCATTACAGATTATAGACTCATTTTGGATGAGACTACAACCACTCCAGACTTGATTGATCAAAATATTCTTTATGCGAAGATTATGGTGAAACCTGCTCGCGCAATTGAATACATCGCGATTGACTTCGTGATTATGTCTACGGGAGCCTCTTTCGATGACTAAAAAAACAGCTAACCACTACTTAATGAAGAAGGAGAACATCAAACATGTCTAGTTTCTGGAGCAGCGATTTTAACGGATCAACAACAATTTCCGACCCTAAGAGGAAATTTAGATTTACAGTGAGCATGACAGGACTCACCGACACGGACGCCGCGTCTAACGAGATGTGGTATGCCAAAACGGCCACGAAGCCCTCCTTCCAGATTGCCACTACGGAACATAAGTATCTCAATCACACTTTCTTCTATCCAGGTACAGTTACTTGGCAAGATGTTACGTTGACTTTGGTTGACCCCCAAGATCCTGATATTGCTGCAAGTTTTTCTTCGCTGATGGAGACAGCTAAATATGCAGTTCCGTCATCGGCTGGTGGGTTATCTACAATGACAAAATCGAGCCTTGGTGCAGCAGTTGGCACCGTTACTATCGCGCAATTGAATGGAGATGGCGCCGAGATCGAATCGTGGGTCCTTAAAAACGCTTTGATTACTGAAATGAAGTTTGGCGATTTAGAGTATGGAGCCGATGATTTGACAGAATTGTCCTTAACGCTTAAATACGACTGGGCAGAGTGCACCACGTCCGACGGAATAGGCTTTGATTCCACAGATACACCCGGCGCGACAACGACCCCGTAAAAGATATCAAATAAACCTTTACAAATTAATCAATTGATGTATAATATATAAAACAAGAGGTGTATATTGTCAAGAAATAGAGATCGCGTGGGTGGAACGCAGAACAAAAACACACCAGCCCCCGCGCCATTAACGCAAAATGCAGGTGAGCCATTCTCCTTCGTGGTTCCTACCGAATTCGTAGATTTACCATCGAGAGGGAAGTATTATCCAGAGTCCCATCCGCTTCACGGACAGCGCACTATCGAGATCAAGCATATGACGGCCAAGGAAGAAGATATCCTTACTTCCAGGTCGCTTCTCAAAAACGGTACAGCTTTGGATCGGGTGATTCAGAACATTATCGTAGATAAGAGGGTAAATGCTGACTCCATGCTTGTGGGAGATCGCAATGCTGTTGTGATTGCCGCTCGTATTTCGGGCTATGGGCCGATTTATGAAACAAAGGTTGGCTGCCCGGCATGCAGCGAAACACAAGAGTATAGCTTTGAGCTACACGACGCAGAGGTATATGAGGGTGATGGACTCGATACCATGAAAATTACAGATAATGAAAATGGTACTTTTGATGTGGAACTTCCGCGAACCATGGTGACGGCCACATTTCGTTTGTTGACCGGTCACGATGAAAAGCGTCTTATCGCAAAATTCCAAAAGAAGACCAAAAAAGGAGTTGAAAACAACGTTACGCAGCAATTGTCCAATATGATTGTTGCAGTTAACGGGGACAATACTCCCCAAGCTACACAGTATCTTATCGACAATATGCCGTCGATGGATTCTCGACATTTAAGATTAGCATATCGTCTTGCGGCCCCTAATGTCGATTTAACTCAGAATTTCGAGTGTTCTGAATGCGGCCACGAACAAGACATGGAGGTTCCGCTTTCTGCGGACTTTTTTTGGCCTGACCGATGATTATATGCTTAATGTTTACGAGCAGTTCTTCTTTCTAAAATATTCAGGAGGGTGGTCGTTCACCGAAGCGTATAATTTACCAGTTGGATTGCGCCTTTGGTTCGTTAAACGTCTAGTTAAACAGCTACAGGATGAACATGACGCGATGGAAAAAGCAAATAAGGGTGACTCTGGCAATTACCAAACTTTGACGCCTCAGAACAATCCTCGACCCCGGTAAATAAACCATTTTTTTGGCAAAGTCAATAAGGCTTTGCCTTTTTTTATGCAAAACTAATTACCAGTATAGATTATAAGAGAGGGAACTCACTTGGCTACATCATCAGAAGAATTAAAGGCGTATTACGAATTACTCCAAAAAATTAAAGATCTAGAGGCCGCGCGCGCAAAAGCAAAGGACGCCGAAGACGCCGAAGAGCAAGCCAGAATTCAAAGGGAGCTTGCAGGCTTAAGAACCATAAAGAAGCAAATGGAGGATAATGGCGCCCTTCTTGACGCATTAGTACAAAAAGAAAAGGACTTGGCTGCACTTTACGAATCGACGGCCGCCAAGTTTAAAGGCAATTCGGACATTAAATCATTCGCGATGCAACAGCATTTAAAAGCGATTAATCAAGAAATAGACGCGGTACAAAAAAAAGCCCGCATGCTGGGAGAAGGTGATGAGGCACAAGTAGCCGCCCACCAAAAGAGAGTAGTAGAACTTCAGAAACAAGCCGAACTGATTAAAGTAAATCTAGAATGGCAAGACAAGTTTACCACGAGCGTCGAGGAATCCGTCACATCAGCAAAAGATCTTGGCAAATCATTAGGAGGCGCCTTTAAGGGCGCATTTGGCGGCAAAGATTATGCCGGCACAATGGTCAAAATGGCCAAAGCTTTAAGGGGAGGAAGTGTATCCGCCCTCGCCCTTGGAGACGCCGTAGCATCAGCCGCTATTGGTGCCTTCGTCAACAACATTGTGGGTATGGCGGTTGCCCTGCATGATGCCGAGTCTCAATTCATGAAGGCCACCGGCGCAAGTGAAGATTTTGCCCGGGCCGTTACCACTACTTTTGATCAAACAAAAGAATACGGCGTCACCGTAAAGGATGCTTCTGCGGCCACAGAGGCTCTTTATAAATCATATACTGATTTTACTTTCCTGGCTGAAGATACGCGCGTTTCCTTACAAAACACAGTAGCTGTATTATCGCGATACGGTATCGCGGTGGGCGATATGGCGAAAGGAACTCAAATTGCCACTAAAATGCTTGGCGTGTCGGCCCAAAATGCCGGCCGCGTGCAAGAGGAAATAGCTGATTACGCCATGGCAATTGGCGTTGCCCCGGCACAAATGGCGGCCTCTTTTGCCGGCGCCGGCGCCAATTTAGCTAAATTTGGCGACCAAGGTGTGAGAGTCTTCAAAGATATGCAGAGAACTGCCAAGATCACCGGTATGGAGATGGACAAGCTTTTCCAGATGACGAACAAGTTTGATACTTTCGAGGGTGCTGCTACACAAGCAGGTAAACTAAACGCTGCGTTGGGTGGAAACTTCGTCAATGCGATGGACCTGATGATGACTACCGATCCCGCCGAACGTTTCGATATGATCCGCAGTTCGATTCTGGATGCAGGTTTATCTTTCGACACCATGTCATATTATCAGAAAAACTTCTATAAGGATGCTTTGGGCTTGGGCGATGTGAGTGAATTGGCTTTGGTCTTATCGGGAAGACAAGATTTGCTAGCCGGCTCAACGAATCGAAATGCCGCTAGTTATGAAGAATTGGCAGAAAGAGCAAAAACCATGCAGAGCCTTCAAGAGAAGTGGAATGCAGCAATTGCTGAAAATACGCCTGTTCTTGAAAGGATGATAAATGGGCTGTCTTTGGTTGCTAAGCACTTTGATACGATCATAGCGGTGCTACAAATCTTAGTACCCATGTATGTGGTTTTCCGCAGCCTTTCTATGATCCAAAATGGACTTCTGATGATCGGGAACGGCCTCCTTTGGTTACGCGCCAAGTTAACAGGCTCGCAGGCCAGCGCACAGCTAGCTCTTAACGCAGCCAATGGCAGCGGAGTCCCACCTGTAGTCGCCCTTGATGCAGCCAATAAAAGCTTGGGTAAGTCGGGCGCCGGCGCAACAAAAAACCTTGTTGGGTTAGCCCCCGTTTTGGCGACCATCGGCGTTGCCGCCCTTGGCGTGGGAGTGGGAATATATGCCGCTGCTACTGGCATTGCCGCGTTGGTCTTGAGCTTCAAAGATCTTGGAGACATGGCCCCCTATGCTGTGAACGCGATTATTGGCTTGACAGTTATTTTTGGCGCCTTTTTTGCCTTAATGGCTGTTGTTATTTATAGTGGTGTTGGGCCGTTAACAGCGGGTGTGATGCTTGCTATCGGCGCCGCCGCTTTAATGATGGGCGCCGGCGTGGGACTAGCCGCCCTTGGAATGTCTAAACTTGTAGAAAGCTTTGCTGGCTTAGGAGCCGCA